>ERZ1034952.3122-NODE-3122-length-11432-cov-7.985058_pt1 | contig 11432 bp, 8 predicted proteins | sample MGYA00520625_ERZ1034952 | MGnify/ENA primary metagenome ERZ1034952 (study PRJEB33766, sample SAMN09781773) | gut metagenome | biome: gut microbiome | host: Homo sapiens | place: Madagascar | study: EMG produced TPA metagenomics assembly of the PRJNA485056 data... | reverse complement strand
TCATAATGCAATATGATTTTTCGCTGCCGCGGCCCACGCGCCCGCGAAGCTGATGCAGCTGAGACAAGCCGAACCTTTCGGCATTTTCTATAACCATAATATTTGCTTCCGGAACGTTTACGCCCACTTCTATCACGGTTGTGGAAACCAGGACATCTATACTGCCGCGGCTGAATTTTTCCATTATTTCATCTTTTTCACGTGTTTTCATTTTTCCGTGAATGTACGCTACATTAAAACCTTTAAAATACTTCTCGGAAATCATCTTGGTGTGTGCTATTACGTTTTTAACGTCAAGTGTTTCGCTTTCCTCCGCCATCGGGCAGACAATATATGCTCGGCTGCCGAAAGCCAGCTGCTTTAAAACAAAGCCGTATGCCCTGTCACGCAAGGCGGATTTAACAAAAAATGTATCTGTTTTTTGTCTTCCGGGTGGCAGCTCATCTATAATACTGACATCAAGATCGCCGTAAATTACATGTGACAGTGTTCTCGGAATCGGCGTTGCGCTCATTACGAGGAGATGCGGATTTTGTCCTTTTTCGGTTAAAGCTCCGCGCTGTTTTACGCCGAAGCGGTGCTGCTCGTCCGTTACGACCACGGCAAGATTTTTAAACTCGACTTTGTCGGTTATCAAAGCGTGAGTGCCTATAACAATCTGTGCCGCTCCGCTGAGTATTTCTTCGTAATTTTTTTTCTTGACATTAGGCGTTTGTGATCCTTTGAGCAAAACAATATTGTATTGAGGAAAAAGTTTTGAGAGAGATTCAAAGTGCTGTACGGCGAGTATTTCCGTGGGAGCCATAAGGGCGCTTTGAAAACCGTTTTTTGCCGCCGCATACAGTGCCGCGCATGCAACGGCGGTTTTTCCGCTTCCGACATCACCCTGAACAAGTCTGTTCATCGGGGTTTCCTTTTTCAAATCACAAAATATTTCATTTACTGCTCGCCTTTGTGCGTTAGTCGGAGAGAATGGCAAAAGAGAGAAAAAGTCATTCGGGTTCAATTTTTCAAGAGGTATGCCGGAAGATGAGCTTTTTCTTGATTTTGCCAAAGCAAGACCGCACCTTAATACAAAAAATTCTTCAAAGACAAATCTTCTTCGCGCTATCATAAAGCTTTCGTTGTCCTGCGGAAAGTGAATGTTGCGCATTGAATAATCTATTGCGGCAAGATTGTATTTGTTTTTTATATCATCGGGAATCGTTTCGGGGATGCAGCCTTTGGAGGCCGCAAGACATTTTTCGGCAGCCGATGTCATATCGCGGGCGGTTAAACCCGCCGTCAGCGCGTATATGGGCACTATTCGCCCTGTATTTTTATTTTCTCCGGCTTTTTCAAATATAGGAGAATTCATTTCCTTTTTGGCATAAATTGCTTTTACTTTGCCGAAAATGCTGTATTGTCTGCCTTTTATAAATGTATTTTTCAGATAAGGGTTATTAAACCATGTGCATGTAAGTATGCCCGAACCGTCCGAAAAGTTTTGTTTTGAAACTGTCATATTTTTTTTGATGCGGCTTATACTCATTTCACCTGCGGGACATACAAGAACAGACGCCTTTTCGCCGTCTTGCAGTTCAAATATTTTTTTGAAATTTCCCCTGTCTTCAAAGGAACGCGGAAAGCAGTAGAGCATATCGGCGACGGTGAAGATGCCAAGATGTGCCAACCGCTCTTTTTTAACGGGTCCGATTCCTTTTATCGCGCCTATTCCTTCATAAAACATAAGTGTCACCTTTTATATTGTAACATTTTTATATTAAATCGTCAATACGGTTGACAAATAATTCTTTGCATGTTAGAATAATTCCGGAAAGGGTGTTTTTATGAAAATTGAAGATATAGATAAGAATTTAAAAGTCAAAAAAGAAATAGACAGAAATGATGTGAAATATTTCGATGTGAAAACCGACGGGTTTTCGCTTTTCGGACTGCCTGCAACAGATGAAAAGCTTTTCAGAAGAATGCCGGAAAGTGTGGCAAAAAAAGTAAATCCCGGTGTGGAGCTGCTATATTCAAATACATCTGGCGGCAGAGTGATTTTTGAAACCGATTCGCCGTTTGTTGCAATCAGGGCATTTATGCCGTCTGTTTGCAGATTTCCCCATATGCCGCTTACGGGAACCACTGGTTTTGATGTATTTACGGATGAAGGAGAAGGCTTTTTTTACACAGACACATTTTGTCCTCCCGTAGATATGGAAGACGGATTTGAAAGTATTGCAGAGTTTTACGGCGAAAAAAAACAGAGAAAGATAATGATTCATTTTCCGCTTTATAACGATGTGAGCAACCTTTTTATAGGCATTCAAGAGGGAACATATTACAAACCGTATAATCCGTATAAGGATGTTCCGCCTATTTATTATTACGGTTCTTCAATAACGCAGGGAGGATGCGCGTCACGTCCCGGAAATAATTATCCGGCTGTGATTTCCGGAAAAAACAATATAGATTTTGTATGCCTCGGCTTTTCGGGAAACGCATTGGGAGAACCGGAGATGGCGGAATACATAGCAAACCGCGAAATGTCTGTATTTGTAATGGATTTAGATCATAATTTTTCCGATGTGAAAATGATTCGTGAAAGACATTATCCGTTCTATAAAATCATAAGAGAAAAGAATCCCGATTTACCTATAATTATGGTTACCGCTCCGGCTCCGGCTTGCTCTTATTGGAGATTTAAAGAAAGATATGAAGCTATACACGAAAATTATAAACGTGCCCGTGCAGAGGGTGACGACAACTTGTATTTTATAAACGGCATGCGTATGATGGACGGAGAGTATTGTGACATGATAACAGTTGACGGGTGTCACCCGAATGATTTTGGTTTTTACTGCATGGCGCGCGGCGTGCTTGAAGTTCTCAATAAAATTATTTAATCATTTTATAAAGAGTTTCGATGGCATCAGATATGCCGCCGACGCGGTCAATAAGTCCATATTTTACTGCGTCTTCCCCCAGGAGAATTGTGCCGACATCGTTTGTGAGTTCCCCGGTGTTCATAATAAGCTTTTCAAAATCGTCGCGTTTGATTTTTGAGTTACGCAGAACAAATTCCGTTACGCGCTCCTGCATGCGCTCAAGATACTGAAGAGTTTGCGGAACGCCTATAAATGTTCCGTTTAAGCGTATAGGATGCAGAGTCATGGTGGCGCTTGGGGCAATAAAAGAATATTTTGCCGATACCGCAAGCGGCACGCCTATACTGTGTCCTCCGCCCAAAACAAGCGATACGGCAGGCTTTTTCATACCGGAAATCATTTCCGAAATAGCAAGACCGGCCTCGACATCGCCGCCCATTGTATTTAAAATTACAAGCAGGGCGTCTATGTCGGGGCTTTCTTCAACCGTTGCGAGCAGCGGTATAATATGTTCGTATTTTGTTGTTTTATTTTGCGGCGGCAAAATAAGATGACCTTCAATTTGTCCGACAATTGTGAGACAATATATATTACCCTTTTCGGTTTTTATTTCCGCGGACGAGCTTTCGCGAATTCTGTCCATTGCAAGACGTTCGTTTTCCGTATATTCATTTTCTTCCGAGTCAACCATGTTTACATGTTGCATTACAGACACCTCCGCATTTAGTTTTCCGAAAAAATGCGATAATATGCTTCGGAGCGTAAAAAAGTTGACATTTTAAATATGTTGATATATAATTAGAATGAAAATCTGTAAAGCGGTGATACTTAAAAACGGGTGATTAAATATGAAAGTTACATTAAATAAAAACAAAGATGTTGTAAAAACCGTAAAAGAAGGACTTGAACGCACAGGCGGTTACTGCCCCTGCAAGCTTGAAAGGACAGAGGCGAACAAATGTATGTGCGAAGAATTCAGAAAACAGATTGCAGACCCCGACTTTGAGGGGTATTGTCACTGTTATCTTTATTATAAATCCAAATAAACGCGGAAACGGGGTATATGCGTGAAAAAGCATAATGATCAAAGCTTTTGCGGCGGACCTATTTTTAACATTACAACAAACTTGCTTTCCGATCCGATTGTATTCAAATGCAGCGGACTTATTTTTAACATTACAACAAACTTGCTTTCCGATCCGATTGTATTCAAAAAATTCAATCTTATGCAGATTGCCGACACTTTTCTTGACACCGGCGGAGAAATATATCCTCACCGGCAGGTGTGTACGGAACTCAGCTATATAATATCGGGAAAAGGTACGTTTGTTTCGGACGAGAAAAAATTTGAGGTTTCCGAGGGGGATGTGCATATTATTCCGAGCGGAAGTATGCATGCAATTACCGCGGACAGAAAATCTCCGCTCAGATATATGTGTATAGGTTTTGAAATAACGAGCTGTAATAGGAATTTACGTAATTTTTATTTGGACCCAAAACCTTATATGGTTAAAGATCCGGGATTTGTACGCTCTGCTTTAGAGCTGTTGTGTTCGGAAATCGGAGCGGGTGATGTGTTTTACGAAGAAATATATGAAGCTTGTATTATGCAAATATTGATTTATGCATACAGAAGTGCAAACGGTTGCAGAAAGGGACAGGTTCCTTTGTTCCCGAAGCGAAAAGATGTTTTTTTGCAGGACGCTTTTTTTGTGGCTGTAAAATACATAGATATGCATATACGCACAATTTCAAGGGTTTCCGAACTTTCGGAGGCACTTAACTACTCTCCCGAGTACCTTTCACGTATTTTCAGCGAAAAAACTGGTGATACACTTCAAAATTATATAAAAAGAAAGAAAGTAATAAGAAGCACCGAACTTTTAAAATCTTCCAAAATGTCTGTTGAAGATATAGCTGAATATTTGGGGATGTCTTCATACAGAAGTTTTTCGCGTATTTTCAAGAGATTTACGGGTATTACGCCTACGCAATACAGACAAAAGCAAAGAGAGGAATAAACTTTGAAGAAATTCTTATCAGTTGTTTTAACCGTTTTTTTGGTTTTCGGCACGGCATTTGCCGGAAATGAGACTGAAAGTACTGCGCGCTGGATTATAAATACCGTTTCGGACCCGACAGTTTCATATATAGGGGGCGAATGGACTGTAATAGGGCTTGCGCGCGGAGGTTTTGATGAGCGGGTTTTTTTTGAAAAATACTATCAAAATGCCGAACAGTACATATCTTCATGCGGCGGTGTGCTGCATGAAAAAAAATATACGGAGTATTCGCGCGTTGTCTTGGCAATGACGGCAATAGGAAAAAATCCCGAAAATATTGGCGGATATAATTTGCTGATGCCGCTTGCTGATTTTGAAAAAACCGTTTGGCAGGGCTTAAACGGCGCAGTGTGGGCGCTTATTGCGCTTGACAGTGGAAATTATGATATACCGATAAATACCGAAGCAAAAGTATTGGCAACGAGGGAGAAATACTTAAATACAATTCTGGAAGCACAAAATCCGGACGGGGGATGGGCAATTTCTTCCGGAGATTCGGACGCTGACATGACTGCTATGGCACTTGTTGCTTTGGCTCGGTATAAAGGCAGTAAAACAAAAAAAGCTATTAATGACGGACTGATTTTTTTGTCTGCCGCACAGTGTGAAGACGGAGGTTTCGGTAACGGAACGTCAGAATCTGCCGAAAGCGCAGCACAGGTTTTAACGGCTTTGTCCACTCTTGGTATCCCGTATACCGATGTACGTTTTGTAAAAGACGGTAAAACCGTGTATTCGAATTTGCTTTCTTTTTTTGACGGAACCGCATTCAAGCACCTGCACAGCGATTTTTCACCCGATTTAATGGCAACCGAGCAATGTTTCTACGCGCTTTCCGCGCTTAAAAGATTTGAAGAAGGCAAAACGGCACTTTTTGATATGTCGGATGTATCGGTAAAATCAGATGCTGATGATTCTTTCGGGCTTCAGGGAAAAGACGAATCCGTTAAAAAAACAAAACGCGGAGAAGCAAAAGTTTTTTCGGATGTTTCTGGACACTATGCGCAGAAAGAAATAGAGGAACTTTCCGCAAGGGGAATAATAAACGGAAAAGGCAACGGAATATTTGACCCCGACGGCTGTATGACAAGAGCGGAATTTTCGGCAATTACGGTAAACGCACTCGGTTTGTCTTTCGGGGAATGCGATGTGTTTTCGGACGTTAATAAAGACTCGTGGTATTATCCTTACGTATCGGCGGCTTATTCAAAGAAAATCGTTGCCGGAGTTGCGGGAAACAGGTTTGCGCCGTTTGATCTTATAACGCGTGAGCAGGCTTCCGCCATGATAAGGCGTGCGGCAAATCTGTGCGGACTGTTCGGACAGTATAATGAAGATTCCGTGAGAGATGCGCTGTCTGCTTTTTCGGATTATAAAAGTGTGAGTCCGTGGGCAGAGGAATCTCTTGCATTTTGCTTTGATAAAAAAATTATGCCGGATGATGAAGAGCTTATAAGACCTTCGGAGCCTGCAACAAGAGCGGAAATTGCGGTCATGGTATACAATTTGCTCGATAAATCTAATTTACTGAAAGATTAAAAAAATGGAATTTATAAAAAAACATAAAGCTTTAATAATAGTTTTTGCATTACTCATCTGCTGCTTGGTGCTTTCGTTTTTTTTCGCGGCGGACTATAAGACGACAGAAAAAATAAATGATACCGCCGAAACTCAAACTGCGGAGACAGTGCAGGATAATGCCAATGACAGCGAAACGGATTTGCAACAGAAAAATGATACAGAGGAAGAATCGGCTGAAAACGAAAAAAATATACCGGAAGATACCGATTTTTCGGCTGAAAACGGGATTGTCCGTGACGAACAAACAGCCGAAAGTGTTCCGCCTGAAACTTCCGTGCCGTTGCCGTCTGATATGCCGGCGCAGGTAAATGAAACACAGCCGGAAACAAAAAATGTTTGCACTTTATCAATAACATGTTATACCGCGCTTCGGGAAGGATCGGATCTTACAGAAGAAAAAAGAGCGATTCTACCGGACAGCGGAATAATTCTTGCGCCAACGGAAGTGGAATTTCACGAAGGGGAAAGTGTGTTTAATATATTGAGACGTGAGACGAAAAAAAATAAAATACATATGGAGTTTGTAAATACGCCCGTATACGGCACGGCATATATAGAAGGAATCGGAAATTTATATGAATTTGACTGCGGAGAGCTTTCGGGGTGGATGTATAAGGTGAATGGTGTTTTCCCGTCCCGCGGAAGCTCAAATGTTAAGCTTAAGCCGGGCGATGTAATAGAGTGGGTGTACACTTGCGACCTCGGCGCGGATGTGGGCGGTTACTCGGGAGGACTGCAGAAAGATGAATAAATATAACCCGTGGGTTTCCTTTTTGTATTTCTTTTTTGTTATTGCGTTTTCGATGTTTTTTATGCATCCGCTTTGTTTGCTTCTAAGCTTTGCTGCGGCATTTATTCATTCGGTTTTATGCGGAGGGAAAAAAGCGCTGTTATTTAATCTTAAAGCAGTATTTCCTTTGATTGCCGCAGCAGCGGTTGCGAATCCGCTTATAAATCATGAAGGAACCCATATTCTGACTTATTTCGGCGATGGAAATCCTCTGACATTGGAATCCGTAGCATACGGGATTGCCGCGGCGTTTATGATGGGAGCGGTAATTTGTCACTTTTCGTGTTTTAATAAAATCATGACGTCGGATAAGATCATGTATATTGTCGGGGGGATAATGCCGTCGATGTCACTTGTTTTTTCAATGACTCTGAGATTTGTGCCGAGATTTTCACGGCAACTTAAGAAACTACGCGATGCCGGAAAGGCTATGAACCCTGCCGCGCACAATAATATAGTACGAAAAATACAAAACGGAATAGAAATTCTTTCAGCAATGATAACGTGGAGTCTTGAAAATGCCGTTGAAACGGCGGACAGTATGAAAAGCCGCGGATACGGAATAAAAAAGAGAACGGCATATTCAAACATGATTTTTACTCGGCAAGATGCGTTTGCGCTGCTTTTTATATTAGTGTTTGCGGGCATCGTTTTATACGCAGGCATTGTGGGGAAAATGAGCTTTCATTATTTTCCGTCAATTCAAAAAACGTATATTGCACCAAGCGACGCTGTTTTTTTTGCGTCATATTTTTTACTGATTGCACTGCCGATTTTTGACAAATTTAAGGAGAGACTTTTTTGGAGAAAATTAAAATCGAAAATTTAAATTTTAAGTATCCGGGCGCGGCAAAAAATGCGCTTTCCGATATTAATATTGAAATAAAAGACGGCGAATTCTTTTTGCTCTGCGGAAAATCGGGCTGCGGTAAGTCCACTCTTTTGAGAATGATAAAGCCTATGCTTGCGCCGGAAGGTGAAAAAAGAGGCAGAATTACAATTTTCGGAAAAGATTCGGCACTGCTTTCCGATGAAGAGCAGAGCGTGAAAATAGGGTTTATAACGCAAAACCCGGATAATCAGATTGTGTGTGATAAGGTTTGGCACGAGCTTGCGTTCGGGCTTGAAAATTTAGGAATCAGCAGCGGTGAAATTCGGGCAAAAGTTGCGGAAATGGCAGCTTTTTTCGGTATTCATAAATGGTTTCACAGAAAAACAAGTGAACTTTCGGGCGGAGAAAAACAACTCTTAAACCTTGCCGGTGTTATGGTGATGCAGCCGGAAATCTTGATACTTGATGAACCTACAAGCAGGCTTGATCCGATAGCGTCGCATAATTTTTTGCAGACGGTTTTGAGGATAAACAAAGAAATGGGAATTACTGTAATACTTTCGGAACACAGCCTCGAAGAAGCGTTTTGTATGGCAGACAAAGTTGCCGTGCTTGAAAACGGGCGTATTTTTGCTTTTGGAACTGCGGAGAATGTGGCATTTAAACTGTATGATGAAAAAAATCCGATGGAAGAAGCGTTGCCGGTACCTGCAAAAGCTTTTTTTTCCGTAAATTCCGAAGGAAAATGTCCGCTTACGGTGCGGGACGGGAGGAAATGGCTTTCAAAAACCAAAATCCGAAAACCGGTTTTTGAAACGAAAAGTGTAAAAAAATCCGGTCTTGCTTTGGAATTTAAAGATTTGCGGATGCGTTATGAACGCGACGGAGAAGACATTTTGCGTGGTGCTTCCGGAAGAATATACGAAGGAGAGCTTTATGCCATACTGGGCGGAAACGGCGCGGGAAAGTCCACGCTGCTTTCCTGCTTGGCAGGAGTTTCTGTTCCGTACGGCGGCAATATAAGAGTTGCTGATGAAAAAAGAGTTGTGCTTTTGCCGCAGGAACCGCAGACTTTGTTTGCGCACAAAAGTGTATATCTCGATTTGCTTTATATGGCAAAGAAAACGGGATATAACGATGAAAAAGCGGATATCGCCGTGCGTAAAACGTTGGATTTTTGCGACATCGGCGAGCTTGCCGACAGGCATCCATATGATTTGTCGGGAGGAGAACAACAGCGCGCGGCGCTTGCCATGGCACTTTTGTGCAAACCGGATATTTTGCTTCTTGACGAGCCCACCAAGGGCCTTGACGTATATTTTAAAAAGAAGCTTGCCTCAAAGTTTACGGGACTTTTGAATCGCGGTATGACAATTGTTATGGTTTCTCATGACATTGAATTCTGCGCCGAATTTGCGGACAGATGCGCAATGTTTTTCGACGGAAAAATTGTGTCTGAGGGCGTTCCGAGAGAATTTTTTGCAGGAAAGGCATTTTATACAACAGCCGCTGCGAGAATGTCGCGTGGAATAGTTGAAGGAGCCGTTCTCGAGGAAGATATAGAAAAGGCTCTTGGCGTTAAGAAAGACAATGAAAAAAATCAGGCAGATAAGAGCAGTGAATTTAGTTTGCCCGAAAAAAAAATAAAAGAGAAGAAAAATAAAAAAATTAAACCTGTAAACATTATTATGGGTGCAGTGTTTGCGGCGGCTTTTTTGTTTATTCATTTAAAACTGTGTGGAAACTTTGACAATAAATTTGAATACATGTGGGAGGCGCTGAGCGTCATCATGCTTTTTTCGGCGCTGCTTAATTTTATTCCCAAACACGATTTTTCCGTAAGTAAGGCAGCAAAAACAGAAAAACATACGGATAAAAAAAGAATTGCGGCAGCTTTCGTAACGGCGTTGCTTTCTGCTGCCACTGTACTTTTCGGCGTTTATTTTTTGGGAGACAGAAAATACTATTTTATCAGTGTAATGCTGATAATAGAGTCAATGATTCCGTTTGCGATACTGTTTGAACAAAAAAAGCCGAAAGCGAGGGAGCTTGTTATAATAGCGGTTCTCTGCGCAGCAGCGGTTGGAGGAAGAGCGGCTTTTGCATTCTTGCCGCAGTTTAAACCGGTTACCGCAATAATAATAGTAACCGCCGTTTGCTTCGGAGGAGAAACAGCGTTTATGGTTGGCGCCATAACGGGTTTTGTGTCAAACTTTTATTTTTCTCAGGGTCCGTGGACCCCGTGGCAGATGTTTGCCTTCGGCACTGTGGGACTTGTGACCGGATTTTTTATCCAAAGCGGATTGCTCCGAAAAAACAAGTCGGATCTTTGCTTGTTCGGCTTTTTTGCCACACTGATTATATATGGGGGAATAATGAATCCCGCATCTGTGCTTATGATGCAGCCTTATCCTACATTTAAAATGATAATGTATGCATATCTCAGCGGTTTGCCGTGCGATTTGGTTCATGCAATGTCAACGGTTTTCTTCCTTTGGTTCGGCGCAGAACCCTTGTGCGAGAAGCTTGAGAGAGTAAAAATAAAATACGGTTTGTGAAAAAAATGAATTTTTTTGAAAAAAGTTCAAAAAAAGTCTTGACAAAGGGAGGGAAGGGTGGTATAATATGAAACTGTGCCACGGAGAAAGCCGAAGGCAGGAAGAAAAAGATAAAAAAAGTCGAAAAAACTTCTTGACAAGAGGGTAAGAAATGTGGTATAATAAATATGTTGTGCCGCAAACAGCGAGAAAAGGAAATAAAAAAGTTCTTGACAAGCTGATAAAGATGTGGTATAATGAAACTCCACTCATTGAGTGAGAGGTTGGACTTTGAAAATTAGATAGCGTAAAAGGGCTCAAATAAAAATTTGAGTTAAAGAGATTGCAAAGCAATCAAAAGTACAAGCCAGTACAAAGAGTAAGTTAGAGCTGAGAAAAAGCTCAATGATATTTCATTGAGAGTTTGATCCTGGCTCAGGACGAACGCTGGCGGCGTGCCTAACACATGCAAGTCGAGCGGAGCCAACTGAAAGAATCCTTCGGGATGATTTCGGGGAAGCTTAGCGGCGGACGGGTGAGTAACACGTGAGTAACCTGCCCTTCAGAGGAGGATAACATACCGAAAGGTATGCTAATACTGCATAATATATTGGAATCGCATGGTTTTGATATCAAAGATTTATCGCTGAAGGATGGACTCGCGTCCGATTAGGTAGTTGGTGAGGTAACGGCTCACCAAGCCGACGATCGGTAGCCGGACTGAGAGGTTGAACGGCCACATTGGGACTGAGACAC
>ERZ1034952.3119-NODE-3119-length-11438-cov-4.356145_pt1 | contig 11438 bp, 9 predicted proteins | sample MGYA00520625_ERZ1034952 | MGnify/ENA primary metagenome ERZ1034952 (study PRJEB33766, sample SAMN09781773) | gut metagenome | biome: gut microbiome | host: Homo sapiens | place: Madagascar | study: EMG produced TPA metagenomics assembly of the PRJNA485056 data... | reverse complement strand
GGGGCGCGGACGGCCGCGAGCGGCTAGCGGCGCGCGAGCGCCCGCGCCGTGCTGGCAGGCTTTGCGGCGGCGCGTTACACTTGCAGCGTGAAACTACATTGGAAGGAGCGTCCATGGAATACCAGAAGCTGCAGGACGAGATCAAAGCCGCCATGAAAGCGCACGACACCAAGCGCCGCGACATTCTGCGCCAGGTGCACACCGAGCTGAAAGCGATCGAAGTCGACGAGCGCCGCGAGATCGTGGAAGCCGACGTCGACGCCATGATCAAGCGCGTGCTCAAGCAGACGAAGGAGACGCTCGAGGGCTCTATCAAGGCGGGCACCAACCAGGAGCGCACCGATACGCTTACCGAGCAGGTGGCCATCCTTGAGGAGTACCTGCCGCGCCAGGTGTCGGGCGACGAGCTCATGGCGCTCATCGACACGGTGCTCGCGGAGACCGGCGCAACCACGAAGAAGGAGATGGGACGCGTGATGGGCGCGCTCACGCAGAAGACGGGCGGCAATTTCGACAAAGCCGCCGCAGCAGCCGAGCTCGGCAAGCGCCTTTCGTAGCAAAGAAGCGGGCGGTGCCCACGCAGACGCCCGATCAAAAGCGAACGTTTGCGACGCCACAACAAAGGGGCCGGATGTTTCACGTGAAACATCCGGCCCCTTCTTATAGAAAAGCCGTTCCGAAAAAACCAGAGCGCGCTTTCAGACCGCCGCTAGTCGGACAGACCGAACAGCCAATCGATCTCGTCGTTCCAAGAATCCTCGTCAATCACCCACTGGCCGTTCTCGTAGTTGATGTCGACGGACAGATAGTTGTAATCGGAGAGCTCAGTCTCGGAGGCAGCCTCCATGATGATCTCGCCCATCTTCGCCATGTCCTGCTCGGTGGTGGTGGTGGCGTACTCGTCGGAGGACGTGTACTCGTTGATCTTGTCGTTCATCGTTCCGATGACGTCAAGGGCGGTGCGCATCGTCACATCGTAGGACACGAAGCCCTCGTCGCTGATCTCGCTGTTAGCGCTGACCAGGCTCTGCTCGTAGTCGAAGCCTTCAAGCACGGCACGCACGTAATCCTTCGGGTCGACGCCGCAGTCCTGCATCGAGTAGCCGGTCTGCTCGGTGAAGCCCGCGTCAACGAGCGTGGCGAGCTCATTCACCGCTTCGTCAGACTTGTTCTTGAAGCCGTCGAGGCGTGCGGAAACCATGTCGATGGCTGCCTGTTCCTCATCGCTGCCCGCAACAACAGCCGAGCTCGAGGAGCTCGTCGGAGGCGTGAGGGGCTCATCGCCCGCGCCGCTGATGATGGCGCCGACAACCGCAACGCCGAGCACAAGGGCGATAACCATCATGACCACCGACACGATAACGCCGATGATGCCGGTGATGCGGCCGGCCTTGGCAATGCCGATCGGGCCGCGCGTCTTGATGAACGACCCCGCCAGCACGATGGCCACGATACCAAGAATGAGACCGATGATCGAGAACGCGAAGCCGAAGATAATGGCGGCGATGCCGCAGATCAGCGCAGCGATGGCCTTGCCGTTGCCCTGCGGGGCAGGTGCGCCGTAGCCACCTGTGGGAGCACCCGGCTGCCCGCCCATCGGAGGCGGAACGGGAGAGCCGTAGGGGTTGGCGGGCTGCTGGGGAGCGGGACCGCCCATGGGCATCGTAGGCTGCTGGGGCTGAGCCGGCGCAGCGTACGGATTGACCGGCTGCGTAGGATCGGCGCCCGCTGCAGGCTGGCCGACAGGCTGGGTCGGATCCGCTGCAGGTGCGGCGCCCGCGTCGGCAGCAGGCTGCGCGCCACCTTCCGCTGCAGGCTGCGCTGCGGGCTGAACAGCCTCAGTCGCCGGCTGTGCAACGGGCGTCGCGTACGGATTCACCGGTTGCGCACCTGCGTTAACGGGAACGCCGCTCTGGAGAGGCGCGCCGTAGGGGTTAGCGGGCTGTGAGGCATCCACGCCAGCCGCCGCCGGCTGAGTGGTGTCGGCGGCATCGGCTTCGCTTGCCTTGCCCTCGGTGTTTGCAGGCTCCATAGGAATAGCCTCGTTCACTGGCTCTTCCTGGAAAGGATTGTCCTTCCGCTCGTCCATAACGGTTCCCTTCATTCAACTAACAGTGAAGGCTGATTCAAAATCCATCAGTCCTCCACATATTGTACCCGAATTGGCCGAAACGAAACCTAGGCATTCGCTCTGGTTTGTATTGCCTGTGTAAAAACCCCACCGTTTCGCAGAAACGCGTGTAAGAAAATGCGCGAATCCTCATTCACGCATACGTTTTGCGCGGATTCTGCGAAAGCAGGTTTCTTTATGAGCGCGTTCAGAAGAAAACGCGCGAATGCTCCCACAAACAAAAACCTCCCGCTTCCCAGGCGACAAACCTGAGAAGCGGGAGGTTAGAGAACGCGGGGTATTGTGAAGGTCGATGCCGCGATGCGAGTGTCAACATCGCGGGCGTCGCGAAGAGCGCAGCGGCCACGGGAGAAGCGGAGCGACTCTCATGCGCACCCTAGAATGTTTCACGTGAAACATTCCGCGTCGCGGGATCTGGCGCGAAGCGAACTACGCCGCTCACCGCGCGCCGGCTATGCGCGCATCGTCTGCACCCGCGCCGCCTGCGCGCACGCTGCCCGCACCCGCGCCGCCTACGCGCACGCTGCCTGCGCCCGCGCTGCCCGCACCGGCGCTAGAACACCAGCGCGCTGCGAAAACCGACGGTCCTCGCAGCGCGCCATCTGTCTAGTGGGCCAGATCCTCCTTGGACACGCGGCCGCGGAACGTGCGGTAGATCACCACGTGGTAGATCAGCACGAGCGGCAGGCCGATGCAGAGGATCACCGTCATGCACGTGAGCGACAGCTCAGACGCGCCGGCGCTCATGAGCGTGATCGCCTCGCCCACGCTGCCTTCGCTCGCCACCACCAGATTGGGGAACATCGAGCACGCGAGCAGCGCCGTGATCGAGAACGCCGACACGCTTTGGGCAAGGAAGGTGACAAGATCGCTCTTCTTGCCCCACGCGATCGCGACAACGATCGCCGCGACGAACAGCACCGCGAACAGCACACGCGCCGCACAGAGCTCGGGCGCCATCGCCGGGCCCGTGCCCGTCAGCGCGAACACCGTCACCACGACGAACAGCACGAGCGCCACCACCTGCAGCGGCATGCGCAGGCGCGCCGCACGCTGCTGCAGCTCGGAGCCCTCAGGTGCCTTGAGTGCAATCCAGCTTGCGCCCGCCGCCACGAACAGCGCCAGACCGAGCAGGCCCGTAAGCAGCGTGAACGGAGTCACAAGGCCGATCAGGGGAATACCCGCGTAATCGCCGTTTGCATCCATCGGGATGCCCGCAAAGATGTTGCCCACCGCAACGCCGAGCAGAAGCGCCGGCAAAAGCGAGCCGAGGAAGAAGCACACGTCCCAGACCTTGCGCCAGCCCGTGTCGCCCGCCCAGAACTCGAACGACACCGCGCGCACGATGAGGCCGAACAGTACGAGCATCACCGCAAGATAGAAGCCCGAGAACGTGGTGGCGTACGCTGCGGGGAACGCCGCGAACAGCGCGCCACCCGCCGTGAGCAGCCACACCTCGTTGCCGTCCCACACCGGACCGATCGCCCGGCGCACGATCGCCTTGTCCTCGTCGCTTTTCGCAACGAAGGGATACAGCACGCCAGCGCCGAGATCGAAACCGTCAAGGATGAAATATCCCGCAATCAGGACGAAGATCAGGAAGAACCACAGCACACTGAGGATCGTCATTATCGATCGCCCCCTTCCGTGGAAGTCGCACCGCGCGGCGCATCAGCCCCGCCGGCTTCGGCAGCTTCAGCACCTTCGCGCTCTGCAGACGTCGCCGCAGGAGTGCCCGCCGCGGCGGAAGCCGCGCCCGCAGCCTCGACGGCAAGCGCAGCGTCGTCGTACACCGGACCCTGCTTGATGAACTTGCTGATCACGCGCGCCCAGCCCACGAACAGCATGAGGTACACGAGCAGGAACAGCACCACCGTGATGACGAGCTCGACGGGCGTTACCGACGCGCTCGTTCCGTCGGCGGTGAGCAGATACACGCCGTCGGGTCCCGTCGTGGACGGATACACCACGTACGGCTGACGGCCGATTTCCGCCGTCATCCAACCGGCCTGGATCGCCAGGAACGGGAACAGCGGCGAGATGAGCAGCAGGTACTGCAGCCAGCGCATCTTCTTCACACCGGCGTTCTTCCGCGAGAACACGAGCGCGAGGATCACGCACACCGCGATGAGGCCGAAGCACGCCACCATGAGGTGATAGCTCTGGAACACGAAGTTCACCGGCAGATCCTCCACCACGATGTCGCTGTACTTATCGGTTGCAGCGAGCTCGTTGAGACCGAGGTACTCAGTGTCCCAGGTGCCCGTGGCAAGGAAGCTCGTGCCGCCCGGGATCGCGAAGGGTGTGAGCACCTCCTGGCTTTCTTCGTCGACCCAGCCGAACGCGTAGAGCGGCGGCACCTCGGAGTCGTACATGCCTTCCATCATGGCGAGCTTCGTCGGCTGCTCCTCCGACACCGCCACAGCCGAGGAGTGCGCGGTCACGAGCATCGCGCACGTCGCGACGATGCCGACCACCGCGCCAACGCGCATGATCTTCATGGCAGCGTCCTGATGGCGCTTCTTGATGAGGTACCACGCCGCGATGGCGATGGCCACGAACGCGCCCATGATGAGCAGGCCCACCACCGTATGCGAGTAACGCACGAGTGTCGTGGGATTGAACGCAGCGGCGAAGAAGTCGGTGATGATCGCCTCGGTTCCGTCAGCCGAAAGCGTCGCGCCCGCCGGCGTCTGCATCCACGAGTTGGCGATGATGATCCACAGCGCCGACAGGCACGAGCCGAACCACACGAGCCACGAGGACACGAGATAGAACTTCGGGCTCACGCGCTTGCGACCGAACAGCAGCACGCCGAGGAACACCGATTCCAGGAAGAAGGCGAACAGGGCCTCGGCGGCGAGCGGTGCGCCGAAGATGTCGCCCACGAAACGAGAGTAGTCGGCCCAGTTGGTGCCGAACGAGAATTCCATGGTGATGCCCGTGGCCACGCCGATCGCGAACGTCGCGGTGAAGATCTTCACCCACATGCGTGAGAGAGCCTCGTCTTCAGCCTTCTTCGAACGGAACGCCTTGGTTACGAAAATCGCCATGATGAGTCCGATGCCGATGGAGATCGGCACGAAGATGAAGTGGTAGCTTGCCGTGAGCGCAAACTGGATGCGCGCCAGCAAGACCGGATCAGACAAAAAGTCCATGGTCCCCCTCCTCACATCATGCGACGGCGGACGCCGTCTGGCGGCAATAGCGCTTGCTACGACATCGCTCGCCAGCTCGCAGCAAATGCTATCATTTGAGTCACATTATAGAGACTTTCCGGAGAAGTTCCAGTTACTCGCGCATAAATTTTGCCGGCACAGGGCAAGACCGCGCCCGAAACTGCCTATTCGCGGTGGCGAGTGGACAGCAGTGGGGTCAGCCCTGTCCGCTTGTCACCAGCCCCGTCCGTCTGTCACTCGACGATGCGGTCATGCTGCACGGGGCGATAGAACAGCTCGCGAATGCAAGCGGGGTCGCTCGTCTGGGCGCGCACCCACATCATCTTGCCGAACGCCGCCTCCGTCGTCATATCGCCTGCGAGCAGCACGCCGTCCTTCTGCGCGAAGGTGCGCCCCACCTCGTACACCGTGGGGTCGCTCCCCTCCTCGGGAACCTGCGTGGTGATCACGATGCTCTTACCCGCATCAAGCCAAACGTCCACCACGCCGCTCAGCGTGTTGGGGCGCTGATCGGGAATGCCGCCGAGACCGAACGCCTCGATGATGAGCGCATCGTAGTCGTCAGCGAGGGCGGCGAATACATGCTGGCTGAGCCCCGGCACAAGTTTGAGCACGAACACGCGCTGATTCAACTGGTCGTAGAAAGTCGGGCCGTCGGGAATGTCCGCAACGCGCTGCGCAGAGGCGTCGGAAACGTTGCCTGGAACGCTCAGCTCCGCCGCCAGCACGCCCGCCCGCTCGCCCGCGCCCGCCGGGCCATCCGCATGCGCCTCGCCTTCCCCATCGCCGTCATCCAGCACGCACAGCGGCGGTACGTTGACCGACTCGAACGCGTCGAAGCTGCGCGTGCGCTGCTTGCGGGCGCGCGTACCCTCGATCACCTTGCCGCAGAACACCACGACCACCCCGTGCGCAACGGGATCGGCGGCGTAGCGCACCGCATCGCGCAGGTTGCGCTTGGCGTCGGTTGCGGGATCGGCCATCGAAAGCTGAGAACCCGTAAGCACGATGGGCTTCGAGCTGTTCTGGATGAGGTACGCGAGCCCCGCCGCCGTGTACGCCATCGTGTCGGTGCCGTGGGTGAGCACGAAGCCGTCGTACGCGTCGTAGCTCTCGCGCACGATGCGCACCATGCGCAGCCAATCGTCGGGCGCCACATTCGTGCTGTCGAGGTTCATCGGCTGCACCACATCGATCTGCGCAATGCGCGCGAGCTCGGGCACGAACGCCACAAGATCCTCCCCCGACAGCGTGGGCGTCAGCCCGTCGCCTTCATCGGTCGACGCGATCGTGCCGCCCGTCGCGATGATGAGAATGCGCGGAAGCCGACCCTCACGACGACCCTTCCCCGCTTCGCCGCTCTCGCCAGTGCTCTGCCGCATCGTGTTCGCCGTGCTCATGGAAGCCTCCGTCTTCTCCGCTCTTCCCGCAGATCGGTTCTGTCAGCGAGCATTATCCATCTTGCCGCCTATGAGCGATTGCGCAATCTCGGGCGCCGCTTCGCGCTCCTCACGGCCCGCGTCGAGCGCGTCTCCCCCATCGCGCGACGCGCTACTGCGCCACCGAGCGCAGGTACTCCCACTTCGCATCGCGTCCCGCAATCACCGACGCGACCTCTTCGTCGTCGAGCGCGCGGAAACGACCCTGACGACGCAGGTAGTCCTCAACGCTCGCGAACTGCTTGGGATTGCGGTTGAGCGTGACGCGACCGCCGGGGCAGCCTTCCGCCAGCGCGGGGCCCTCGTACTCGGCGAGGTACCACAGCCCGCAATCGACCACCTCTTTCGCGAGCTCCACCGTCTCGTCGACGCCGCAGCCCCAGCCCGTCGGGCAGGGCGCGATCACATGGATGTACTTGGTGCCTTTGATCGATGCCGCCTTCTCCACTTTCCGCATGTAATCAGGCAGATACCCGATAGACGCGGTGGCGGCGTAGGGGATCCCGTGGGCGGCCACGATCTCGAACATGTTCTTCTTCTGCGTGAGGCAGCCGTGCGCGTTGCGACCCGCGGGCGTGGTGGTGGTCTTGGCGCCGAACGGGGTGAGCGAGCTCTTCTGGATGCCCGTGTTCATGTAAGCCTCGTTGTCGTAGCAGATGTAGAGGATGTCGTCGTTGCGATCAATCGCGCCCGACAGCGCTTGCAGGCCAATGTCGGCCGTGCCGCCGTCGCCCGCGAAACCCACTACTGTGCAGTCATCGGGCTTGACGCCGCGGGCGCGCAGGCCCGCCTCGATGCCCGAGAGCACCGACGCGGTGGCCGCGAACGGCGTGATGATCGCGTTGGTGGAGAAGCAGAGCTGGGGGAAGTTGAACCCGACGGCGCTCATGCAGCCCGCCGGCAGCGCGCAGACGGCGTTCGGACCGAGCACCTTGAGCGCCGCGCGCACGGCGAGCGATCCGCCGCAGCCCGCGCACGCCTTATGCCCGAAGAAGAACTCGTCGTCGGGCATGTTCTTCACGTTTACTGCCATAGGATGTCACGCCCTTCCTCCGCGCTGATGTTGAGGAACCGAACCCGCCGCCCGACGCAGAGGAACGCGCCGCGATCGGGCGCGGTCGCCACGGCGGACACGCGCTCGCCTTCTGCTGCGCCGCGTCCTTCCGCCACGTCGATCAGCTCGCCGAACACCTGGTCCATCTGCTCGACGGTGATGTCGTCGCCGCCGAGGCCGCCGATGTAGTTGTATGTCGGCGCCGCAACGTTCGCCTGATGCAGCGCTGAGTTCACGTTCGTGTACACCGTGCCCTCGTAGCCGAACGAGATGTCCTTCTCGAGCACGCCGATGGCCCGCGCACCCGCGAGTGCTGCGGCAAGCTGCTCGGCAGGGAACGGACGCATGTAGCGGATGCGCACGAGGCCCACGCGCTTGCCTTCCGCGCGCAGGCGATCGACCGTTTGGCGCGCCAGGCCCGCAACCGAGCCGAGCGTCACGAGCACCGCGTCGGCGTCATCGGTGCGGTAGCACTCGATGAGACCGGGGCAGCTGCGGCCGAATTGCGCGGCGAAGCGGCCCTCCACCTCGTCGATCACCCCTGCGGCGGCGAGCATCCCCTCATGCTCGCGGTACTTAAAGAAGCGGTTGTACGTGGGACCCGCCGAATACCCCATGTTCACGGTGGTGCCGTATTCGTCGAACTCGAACTTGTTCGTCAGGTTGTTGTGCGGAAGGAACGTGGCCGCAGCGGCGTCGGTCGGCACGTCGACGCTCTCATAGGTATGCGTGAGCGCGAAACCATCAAGGTTCACCATCACGGGCGTGTTCACGCGCGGGTCCTCCGCCACTGCGTACGCCATGAGCGCGAGATCGAGCGCCTCCTGATTGTCCTGCGCGTACACCTGGATCCAGCCGTGGTCGAGCAGCGAGAGCGAGTCGCGCTGATCACCGTAGATGTTCCAGGGCAGCGCCGTGGAACGATTGGCGTTCATCATCACGATGGGGAAACGGCCGCCCGCGGCGTAGGTGAGCACCTCAGCCATGTACAGCAGGCCCTGACTCGACGTGGCCGTAAACGTGCGCGCGCCCGCCGCCGACGCGCCGAGCGCCGCCGAGAGCGCCGAATGCTCGGATTCGACGTGGATGTACTCGGCCTCGAGCGCGCCCGATTCCACCATTTCCGACAACCGCTCGACCACCACGGTCTGCGGCGTGATGGGATACGCCGAGATCACCTGGGGGCGCGCCAGGCGCACGCCCTCGGCGAACGCCTCGTCACCTGAGAGAAATCGCTTCATCGCGTGATCGCCTCGCTTTCGGGAATCATGCCGATGGCGCCGAACCTGCACGCCTTCGCGCAGATGCCGCAGCCCTTGCAGAAGTCGTAGTCGATGGCGAGCGGCTCTGCTGCGACGCCGCGGCGGTAGATTGCGCCGTCAGGGCAGTAGAGGTAGCACTGGAGGCACCCCGTGCACGCGTCCAGATCGAGCACGGGCCGCTCGTTGCGCCAGCCCGCGTTCTTGGACACGAGGTGTCCGCCCAGGTAGGAGGGGCTTTTCGCGAACACCGCAGGGTCGGATGTGGGCGCGACCAGGAAGTCGGATCGCAGGCGCGGCGTGTGCTCGCGCCATCGGTCGGGGCAGCTGGTCGGCGCCACGGTGCGGAACTCCGCGGGGGTGGAGACGGAGGCGGGGTTGCTGGTCTCGGGCGCGACATCGGAAGCTCCCTCGTCCGCCGCGGCAGAGTTGGCCGACGCGGAACTCCCGTCGGATGCGGGACCCAGAACCGCCGCGGGCGCCGCGCCAGCGGGCGCATCGGCTGCGAATGCCTCTTCCTCGGCGAGCCGATCGAGCATGTGACTGTGCGCCGCCGCCACGATGCGCTCGTTCTTCTCGTGAAGCTTCGGCGGCATGTACTGGCGAATCGCCTCGATCACGTCGTTTTCCGGCACGCTCTCGCACAGCGCCGACAGCATGCCGAGAAATACCGTGTTCGGAATGGGGCGGCCGAGCACCTTCTCCGACAGACCGTTCGCGTCGATCGCGATGATGCGCCGATCGTCGAACGTGCGCACGCTGTTCACAAGGACGCGTCCGCCTGGCTTGAGCTCGGCGGCCCAGCTGTCGCCGAGCAGCGTGTCGTCGAGATACACGACGAAGTCAGCATGCTCGATGGCGCTGCGGTCTCCAATCGGTTCGTTCGCGATCTTCGTGAACGCGCGCACGGGCGCCCCGCGGCGCTCAGGCCCGAACGAGGGAAACGCCAGCGCGTAGGCCCCCACCTCCATGGAGGCAGCGGCACCCAGCAGGCGCGCTGCGGTGAACGCCCCCTGCCCGCCGCGGCCGTGCCACAGTATCTCTATCATCACCGCTCCTTCGTTCGTCGGCTTGTCTGTACGGTTTTTGCGTGGCATCTCGCGCCTGCATCCACCAGGCGCGCGCGACGCGAGATGTTTCCGCGCGCTGATGCATCGCGGCACCGTGCAGCATCCGTTCGATCATAACAGCAAGCGCATGAACGCCGCAGCCCTTTCCGCGGCGAACATGCGCTTGCATCAACGCGTTCGTATGATTTCGCGCGGTAGACGGCGTACGCTACGCCATAAGTCGCTGCTGCCGCGGCGGGCGAGCCGCGGCGGGCGAATCACACTGCGCGACACGCAGGCGTACCCCTAGAATCGCGCGTACTTCTCCAGGTTCACCTCGAGCTTTTCCACGAAGCGCTGCTCGAGGCTGCTCAACTCGGCGCCCTTGCGCGTGATGTAGCCGAGGCGCAGGTCGACGTCGGTCTCAAGCGGAATGGTGTTGAGGCCCGCGCCGTCGGAGATGCCCACGAGGATGCCACTCGTCACCGTGTAGCCGTTGAGCGCGATGATGAGCTCGCTCAGCGAGGCGCGGTCGGTGCAGGCGATCGTCTTCTGGCGCGGCACCGTGGCGAGTGCTTCCTCGTAGAAGTAGTCGGGCGCGTCTTCACCCTGGTTGAAGTACACGTACGGGTAATCGGCCATGTCGTCGAGCGACAGGCTTGCCGCGTTGCCCATCGGGTGGCTCTTCGGCAGCGCGATGCGCGGAGCCGAGCGGATGAGCTCGTGGAACTCGCAGCCCGCCTCCTCGATCACCTTGTTCAACTCGTCGGCCGTTTCCGAAGTTTGGAAGATCACCCCGAGGTCGCTCGTGCCGTTCACCACGTCGTCGATGACGCCCTGTGTGGTGCGGTCGTACAGCGTGTAGTGGTAGGCATCGCCGCCCGCCGACAAAACGACCTGCGCGAACGTCTGAACATCGAACAGATAATGCTGACCCGAAACGGAAAACGTCTTGCTCATGATGCCCTCTTCCTATGCCTTCGTACGCTCATCGACAAAACGCGACGCCTTGTGCTCGCTCGACGTGCCGAGCTTACCCGCATCATAGACGATAACCTTCGCAGGACGCACGCCCGTGTGCGTCTTGAGCGCGTTCTCAACGCGGCGCGCCACCTCGTCGTAGGGCTCCTCGGAGTTCTGCGCGCGCTCGACCGACACCTCGTACTTCGTCGTGAAGTTCTGATCGTATACGCGGATGGAGTACTCGCCCGTCAGGCCCTTCTCGCCGCGCACAACGTACTCGATGTCGCTCGGGAACACGTTCACGGCGCCGACGATGAACATCTCGTCCTTGCGGCCGGTGATGTGGATGCGGCCCAAGGTGCGG
>ERZ1034952.3113-NODE-3113-length-11447-cov-13.550386_pt1 | contig 11447 bp, 4 predicted proteins | sample MGYA00520625_ERZ1034952 | MGnify/ENA primary metagenome ERZ1034952 (study PRJEB33766, sample SAMN09781773) | gut metagenome | biome: gut microbiome | host: Homo sapiens | place: Madagascar | study: EMG produced TPA metagenomics assembly of the PRJNA485056 data... | reverse complement strand
TTATTCTTCCAGTTATGAACTCTTCTAGTTGTTTTAAAGACAATATAGATTTATAGGTGTTTTGAAATTCTTTGTTTTTATCCAAAGAATTCCAATCTATAGGTGCTCTATTTAATGGATCACTTCCACCTTCCATTCCTAGCTCATCTCCATAGTAAGACATGAACATTCCTGGATATGATACAGCTAACAAGGTTGCTAATAGTGTTTTATCTTCATTACCTTCAGCTAAGGTTTTGAATCTTGGCGTATCATGAGAGGAAATCAAATTGAACATAGATAAATCGTTGTTCCATGAATATCTAGCTAATAAATCTATCAATCTTTCTCTAGCTGTTCTGGCATTTATTATTTCATTTGCTATCAATTCTATAGCAATCTTTCTAAATTGATAATTCATGACTCCATCGAATTGATTTCCTTCAAGATAGTTTTCACTTGCCATCCAATCCTCTCCTATCATCAAAATAGATGGATTTATGGATCTTAATGTTTGATGTACATTGATCCAAAATACATGAGCTACTTCATCTGCCACATCAAATCTCCATCCATCTATGTTGTATTTAGATGTTATAGTGTTCAAAACTTTACAACCAAATTCTATTACTTTAGGGTTCTCAGTTCTTAATTTTGGCATGTATCCTGCACTTCCAAAAGTAAGATAATTCATTTTATTGAAATCTGGTTTTCCATCACAATAATAGAAATCGAAGTATTTCGATTCCTTTCCATTTTCCATAACATCCTGGAACATATTATTTTTATAAGAAGTATGATTAAATACACCATCTAAAACTATCGATATTCCATTAGAATGGATTCTATCGACTAACTTCTTAAACCCTTTTTCGCCACCAAGTCTATCGTCTATCTTCAAATAATCTTCTACATCATATCTATGGTTTGATGACGATTTGAATATAGGTGTTAAATAGATGGTTGTAATTCCTAAATCTTTGAGATATTGAAGATGATCTTCTATTCCTTTAAAGTCACCTCCAAAGAAGGAGTGGCTGTTTGGTGTGTTACCCACTTTTAGATTTACATCCTTCATACAAGGCTTCGAATAATCACCTATTGCGAATCTATCTGGGAAGATTTGAATAACAGCCCCTTTTTTCCTTGCTATGGAAGGAATTATTGTTTCCTCGCTATCGAATATATGACATATTTGGAAGAAATTATCTATAGGATCTTTATTTTCATTTAAAGTATGAAGCCCATCGCTGAAGAAATAGCCTTCTTTGTTGTCCTCAGTTAGTTTTACTTTAAAAGCATAGGTAAATCTTCTGTCATCCTTTAGCTTTAAAGTCGATTCAAATACTTGAATAGAATCATTTTCTAATTCTATCTTCATAGGCTCTGATTCTAGGAGTGGACTGTTATATTTTTTAGCTACGTAAATAACTTTAGCTTCAGATAAATAGCCCTTTTTTGCTAGCAATCTTATAGAGACGCTTCCATCCTCATTAGTCCATCTAAAATTCTTACTTTGGTAATGAAAAATATTTAAATTTGCCATAACTTCCCCCTAAGATATATAAACCTTCTTGTATATCTTAGCAAGCAAATTACAAAAATTGGAAATAATGAGATTTTTCTAATTTATCCGATGCGTTTCAGGCATCCTATTTTTTCTTAAAATCGATATATTAGCTTTTCTTTAATATAAAAAAGCAATGCCGAGGGGGATTGGCATTGCTTTTAGTTTTAATATACTTTCAAATAGAATCAACTATGCATTTAAAGAGTTACGGAAAGGTTCAGCTTTAGCACGAAGCTTAACGAACTCAGCTTCAATCTTCTCTTCACGCTCCAAAGCCTTATCCTTCTTAGCTTTTTCAGCTAATTCAGCCTGGTGTCTTTGCTCTTCAGTCATAGCATCTAACTTGGCTTTAGCTTTAGCATCAGCTTTGGCCTTCTTTTCTGCCTTCTTAGCATCAGCATAAGCTTTCTTTTCAGCGGCGGACTTTGCCTTTTCAGCTTCTTTAGCTTCGTAAGCGGCTAACTCGTTCTCATAATTGAGACCTTTCTTTTCACAACGAGCTTTGAGTTCGTTGAGATCATTTTCTCTAGACATTCTCTTGGATTCTTCTTCTTGAAGCTTCAAGGTCTCTTCGGCAGATACATAGGTAATTCCCTTAGCTTCTGCAGCAGCTTTTTGATCGGCTACGATAGTTTCATGGTCGATCTTAGAGAACTTCTCGACATTCATGAAGAAGAAGAGTATAGCAATACATGCGTAGCAGATTGTTTCTCCACCGATGAATGTCCAAAGTGTAGCTTGTTGGACATTGCCCAAGTTTTCCGTGATTTTTTCACTATTATATCCGGCAGCAACAAGAACGGCGTTGATTATTCCATTGGCGATTCCAGTCATACCGGCCATGATGGCTCCGTAGACGGTCATGGTCAAACCATCAGTACGAATTCCATATACAGCTTCTTCATGATCGAGCATATCAGCCATCAAAGCAAGGGAGATATACATAGCAGGGGTGCTTCCTAAAGCCTTGATGACGAATGATGTAGTTACAAGAGCGAAGTTTGAAGGATCGATGAAACCGATAGCTCCACCAATTACTGAAATAAAAGCACCGAATAAGATTGACTTGCCTTTTCCAATCTTGTTAGCCAAAGGCCATACGAGCAACATACCTACAGCAGTAGGAATAGCACCGATGATTGAAAGGGTTCCTTGGAAGGTTCCACCATTAGCGGCAGAGTAAACTCCGTCGATACTAAACCAAGACTGGCAGTAGTAAATCTGTGAGCAGTTCTTCAACATACCACCGAGTTGGTAGAGGAAGAAGAAACAGATGATAATCCACCAATATTTGTCTTTCAAGCATACTTTAGCTTGCTTGGAGAGAGGAACAGCTTTTTTCTGCTCGGCTCCATCGCCTTGTTGCAAGGAGAAGGACTCTTCAGTGATTCTTTCACGAGTGAAGTAGTACTCGATGATAGTTCCGATGAAGGTGATTACCATCAAAGCGATGACGAAGATTCTCCAATGGTCGTAAGAAGCTTGAGAATCAATTCCACCCTCCTTATCGACAAACAACAATCCCATGAAGAAAGGAAGAATCATGGAAGTCAATCCCATAGCTGCCAAAGCGGTAGCATTGGAGATTGTAGCCAACAAAGAACGATCAGTACTATTTCTTGTAGATAGAGTGACCAATGAACTATGTGGTGTGTAATAGAATGGATAAGCTACAGCAAACCAAAGGTTGTATCCGATGGCGAATACTACTAATGTGATAATTGAAGTAGGGGATTCTTCAGTATTAAAAGGTGTAGCTATGAACAAGACAATTAATGCGACGACAGACAAGACTGCGGAAAGCAAGAGAATAGGACGAGCTTTTCCTGCACGGGTCTTTGAGTGGTCCATCAAACGTCCGACGACAATGTTTCCTAAGACGACGAAGATGACTGAAATGATAGGAAGCCAAGTTAAGAAGTCCTTAGCCCAAACAGTCATGTTGAGAACATCTGTCATGTACTTATTCAAGTAGCCTGACAAGATAGAGTTAGAAAGAAGTGCCAAAGTAGGTCCTACAAAGTAACCGAGAGCTCCTTCAGGGAAGATCTTAGCTTTTGCAGACTTCACCTTGGTTGAAAGAAGAGGATTGTCGAAGAAGCTCTTCTTTGCTTTTTTTCTTTTTCTTGAGACATAATGTCCCTCCTAAGATGATGTTTGCTTAGATTCAAAGTAAGCACTATCAATATAATAGGTAAGGGCTTTAGGTTTCTTAATTGTTGCCCAACTTGTATTTATTCTTGCTTAACTTGAAATCGATATCATTGCTTTTAGAAATTAAAACTTGTTAATTGGATTGATTATTATGTTTTTGAATTAAAAAGACCACCCTTTTTATTAGGGTGGTCCTTCTAATGTAATTGTTTTTTACTTTACTAAAGAAACAGTTCCATAAGCGGGAATTGTAGTACCAGCTTGTGTGAAGTTAATATCTTCATTGGTAAAGTTTTGAGCAAAGTAGTATGTCTTTACCTCTTCTCCATCATGAATATCCAATGAATAAGATATGACGTGATCGTTGTCGATTAGCTCGGCTTTGAAGTTTCCACCAGTCTCAGTATTGTAGAAATCTAGACACGAATAAGATGATCCGAGTTCTATAGCGTTTGTAGAACGATTCTTCAGTGCTTTTCTAAAGGCTGTAGAAATGTCTTTGTTATTCTTCAACAAATTCCAATCGATTTGATTTACCTTATCTGAAGAGTTGTAGGAGTTATGAGAGTAGTTAACTCCATTTGTGAATGGATCTTTGTAGTAGGTGTTAGGAACTAACAAATCCTTATCGGTGACTTTCTTGGATTTTCCAAAATCTTGTCCAATTTGGAAGAAGGCTGAGGATAATGATCCTAATAAGTTGTCGTTTGCCATGATTACTTCTTTATGGATGTCATTCTCAGTCATAGAGGAAGTTCTAGATAACTCGAAATGATCATAAAGAGTGAGGTTGTCGTGACATTCGACATAAGCGATTGAGGCTCCGATTCCATCAGTTGATTTACTGCTGTATGTAGGTCTTCCTGTCGATCCTGTCCAATAGGTTCCAGTCAATCCATAGTAAATCTTTTCTAACTTAGTTTGGTTGATAGCTTCGCCATCGGCATATCCTAAGGCTTGCTGAATGTAACCACGAACTGAAGTGTCGTCGTTCTTTCCAGGAAGAGCGTCACGATAGTCGTCGTTGAAGGCACCTACCCAATTATCACCTTCGGCATTGATGTTTCCTTGGGTACCCATATCATAGTGACGATATCCGTAATCTGGATCTCCACCAAACATGGACCAACCTTCTCCATAGACCAAGATGTTGGGATCGACTTTATCCAAGGCTTTTCTAATCTCGACCATGGTATTCATATCTAAGAGTCCCATCAAATCGAAACGGAAACCAGAAATGTGATAGTTCTTAGCCCAAGATACGACTGAATCCACGATGAATCTTCTCACCATTCCTCTTTGAGACGCGATATCTGCACCAGCTCCAGAAGAGTTCTTGCTTCTAAAGTAGTATCCGGGGAAGACATCTTCGAATGAAGTTCCATTGGATGAAGGCATATGGTTGTAGACGACATCCATTACAACTCCTAATCCGGCCTTGTTGTAATCTTCGACAAAGGAAGAAAATTCGTTGACTCTAGTCAATCCATTGTTAGGATCTGAAGAATATGAACCCTCGGGTGCATTGTATTGTTGAGGATCATAACCCCAGTTATAGATTCCGGCATATGATTTGTTTATGTAATCGGAATCGTTTAATTTTGTTTCGTCTACTGAAGAAAAGTCAAAGGCAGGCATAATTTGAACATGGGTCAATCCATTGTCTTTCAATTCTTTGACATAGTCAAATCCGGTCTTTGTTCCATCTGACAATGAAGTGCCTGATTCATGCAAGGCATTGAATTTTCCTCTGTTTGCTGCTGTTCCATTCCAAGAAGTGGAAGAGGAGAAGTCACGAGTGTGCATTTCCATAATAGTGACTCCAGCATAGTTATCTGTGGAAGGAGCCCATTTGTTTGTAGTCTCCGATGCAAATTCTTCATCACCTTCATGAATCTTATCGAAATCTACTACCATAGATCTCTTTCCGTTGGCGTTAGATGAATATGCATATGGATCAGCAACATCCTTGGTGACATCGCCATAGTTTTTGACATCGAATGTGTAATAATATCCGTGAAGATTTCCTACCAAACCTACTGAGAATACACCTTTCTCATCTTTCTTCATCGTATATTGTGTTAACTGTTTGGTTGTTGCATCTTTATAAAGATTTAACTTGATGTCAGTGGCGGAAGGAGACCATACTTTGAAAATGGTGTTTCCGTTTTGAATAGTCGCACCAAGTTTTTCCATGGTGTAATATTTCATATCGAAGTTACGAGATGAATAATATGGTTTAAAGTCTACTTCTGATAAGTCGGACATCAATTCAAGAGGATTGTAACAAAGAGAAATGACATACTTATAAGATAAATCCAAAGGTTTATCGATATTCAAGACTAATGTAATCTTATCTGAGGTGAATACACACTCATCATTTTTGAAATAAATCGAGCGTTTATATTTTCTTTCAGCTCCATTATTTCTAAAGATTCTTAACGTCAATCGTTTAGATTTTATAGCGGATGCATCAGGAAGTGTCTCTAATAAGTTCTTATTTGTCTTTGCGTTCAATTCTATTGTGTATGAAGTTGTTCCGTCAGAATTATTGACTTCTTTGTAGATGGCGCTTTCTACAGGAGTTACTGGGAAGTCGTTGATTGAATAATACACGCCTTTAGAATCATCAATCCATATACTTCTATGACCGTTTTCATCTACTTGAATCTTAGAAGGGTCTATTATTAAGTCACCCTTTTTATCTTTTTTATCACCTGATGCATCTCTAAAGACCAATCCGGTAAAAACATTGTCTTCAGTCAAGGTGAACGAAGACGAAGGTCTTCCGGTAACATCATCAGTCCAGGTGTTGAAGCATTCGTATTCTTGACCGAATGTCAAATAGACAGGAATGAACGGAATATCATCTCCGGTCCTTTCAAATGTCACGTTATCAGCTGATGATACTGGGAATAAAGATCCAGGAAGCGAAGGATCATCCGACCATCCCCATACATAGTTTCTATCGGTCCTTTCACCATCATAGGCTAAATAGATGTTTAAATCAGAAGGCTCGGTTTCAGTAGCAGTACTTTTGGGAGTAGAACTTGCGGCTTCTTTTTTTCTTCCTTCAATTGGAACAGCACTATTACAAGAAGCTAATCCCAATGACAATGTGACTAAACTCAACAATGTTAATTGATATGTCTTTTTCATAATTGTTTGTTTAACTCCTTATTTACTTGTGGTTGTTCCGACATGTTGGTTGAACTCTTCTACTGAGTAGAAAGCACTTAATGTATTTCCACTTTCTGAACTCCAATTTGCTACTAAGAACAAGTTGTAATGACCAGTTGAATCAGCAACTAACTTTGTCTTATCTATTTCGACTTCAGTATCATTTGCATCGCCGTTTGCTTGTCTAGGCTTGTATCCTGTGAAGATATCGTCTTTACCGGTTAGAGTAAATTCATTGGCCACTGTTCTGTCATAGTCACTAAATCCAGAATAAGTCTTTCCGAACTTGAAGTATGCATGAGCAAACTTATATGTCTCTATTCCTGTAACACTAGCTAATGTTTTGTTGTTCAAAGCATAGTTTTCACCACCGACTCCTCCCCAAGAGTAGATGTTGGTTCTACTATTTGCCCAACCTTGGTTATAATTGCTCAAATCAGCTGTAAAGTAGACATTGAAGTCTTGTGGATTTGTTTCATCTGCGGGTGTTGGAGTTGTAGATACTACAGGAGTCAAGAATGTCACAGCATCATCGGAGTTATCGAATGCTTTGACTGCTCCATTTGAATTTTCTGCTATGTAGATGTTGTAGTTTCCATTCTCATCAGCTTGGATAGTAGTCAAATCTACGCTTCCACTTTGGGTTGTAGCGGCTTTATCTCTTAGCAAACAACCAGTGAATACATTGGTTTGCTTTAATTTCAAAGTGGCTTCAGTAGTAAATTCCCAATCTGTGTATCTCTTATATTTGAATCCATATTCAAGATAGACGGCATTGAATTCATACTCACCAAATTTCTTGGTGGTGCTGGCACTCAATCCTGTATTTCCCGGTCCACCCCATAACCATAATGAGTCTTTACCTGTCGAATAATAATAGATATTGTAGTTTGACGGTTCTGTTGTAGCATTCTTAGGCCAAACTGCAGGTGTGCTGGATGTCAAGAACTCATTCAATCCTTCGATAGAATCGAAAGCTCCAGTCTCGCCATCTTCTTTTTCACCAATGTAGATATTTGTTTTACCTTCAGATTTAGGTGTGGGCAAATCGATATCATCAGCATTAGCTGAAGTTCCATCATCATTCTTGACTTTGGTTCCGGTAAATGCGGAATCTCTCGTCACTTTGAAATGGGATGTTGTATCTGTATCGCTCCAGCTTCCATAACAATAATAGTATGTGTTGAAGTTGAGATATAGAGCAGAGAATGTATATCCACTTTCTGCACCATCTAAAGTTAAACCTGTGGCAGTGAATTTTAATCCACAAGAACCAGGTCCACCCCAAAGCCAGAACATTGTTCTTTTAGCTTTAGAATTAGCACATGTATAGTAGATATTGTAGTCACCAGGATCTGTGACTTCATCTTGTGCCCAAACTGGAACTATTTCATCGTCATAGATAGGATCATCAGGATCTATAGGAGTAGTATCCTTTGGAACATCTGTTGTGGCTGGTCCATCAACAAAGTCTCTATCTTTCGATGGTGTGGTAGGATTTGTAGGTTGTCCACCAGTATCCGGTTTGTCTGGCTTGTCAGATGGTGTTGACGGCTTACCGGAATCTGTCTGATTAGGTTGAGTCACAGTTGTCCTTGGTGTTTTCTTGCAGCTTTCAAGTCCCAAGGAAATTAACAAAAGGCCTGAAAGCAAAAGCAGAGATTTCTTTTTCATTTTAATACCTCGTAATTTTTATTATAATTCAAGAAAGAAAAAGAACTGTAAAGGCTTTCACATATTTAGATTTTAAATGAAATTCAACGGGCCTAAAATTAGTAAAAATCAAAATATAAAGTTTTATGAAATGCCTGCATTTCCTATCTTTACAATTTTCTTTCATAATTTTATATAAAAAGCTCAGGGTTGTCCTGAGCTTTCTTACCGAGTTTCAACTACTTATTAGGCGTTAGCTTTCTTAGCTTCAGCTTCTTTCTTCAACTGCTTATTTAACTTTTTCTTCTCTCTTCCAGCCTTGAAGTATTGATGCAATCCTTTGTGGAAATGTCCGTTGAACATCATCAAGAGACCTTGAAGTTGATCCCATGAGATGGCACCATTTGTCATTCTAGACAAGACTTTGACGGTCTGGTTAGATACACCCATGATCAAGGTATCAGCCATCTTTTCGTTTCCGAACTTTCTGAACATCTTGGTCAAACCGGAGATTACATGAGCGAAGAATCTTCCAGTCCAGCCCTTTGCATATCTGAGGTCAGACATAGTAGTGTTTGAGGTGATTTCGATTCTTGTCTTTCTCTTGTTCAACCAAGTGAAGGTGTGAGGAGGAATAGGTCTTCCCAACAACTTCTCAAATTCAGCATCGGGAACATTTGTTACATCGCCAGTGAAATAGTGAGGAAGCTCTTCTTGTGTATAAGGAAGAGGTGCATTTGTTCCTTCGACATGGAATGAGGTGGTCAATTGCATGTCGACACTTGAAGAACCTATTGAAATTTCATAGTCTCCAGTTTCGACTTCCCATTTGTTTGTCTTGATGTTGAAGTAACGGAATGACTTATCATCGAAAGGAATGAAGACTTCTTTTTCTTCTCCAGGAAGCAAGTTGGTCTTAACAAATCCTTTGAGTTCACGTACAGGACGAACGATTCCAGAGTTAGAAAGTCCGATGTAGAGTTGGCTGACTTCCTTACCTTCTCTATCACCGACATTCTTTACCTTGAAGGTGACACCCTTCTCGTCAACTTTGATATCAGAGTATTCGAACTTTGTGTAGGAGAGACCAAATCCGAAAGGATAGCAGACTTTGATATTTCTTGTGAGATAGTAACGATATCCGACAAACAATCCTTCCCTATATTCAGAAGTCACATCCTTTCCAGGATAGTAGTTGAATGAAGGCACATCCTTGTATTGGCAAGGGAAGCTCTCAGACAATTTTCCAGAAGGATTTACTTTTCCGGTAATGATATCGACAATGGATTTTGCTCCGGATTGTCCACAAAGTGATCCATAGATGATAGCGTCGCTGTTGTCACGAATGGCACCTAATTCTACAGCACATCCACAGGAGAGAATGGTGACGATCTTCTTTCCAGTAGCTCTTAAAGCCTTGATCAAATCGATTTGGTTTTGAGGGATGACATAGGTGGTTCTATCCATACCTTCGACTTCAGAAAATTCATCCAATCCTAAGTAGAGAAGGACTACATCAGACTTTGCAGCCAAAGCCAATGCTTTCTTTACTAATCCCTTCTTGGTCTTTCTTCCAAATCTCTTGAAACCTTCCTCGTATCCGATGAAGTTCAAGCTTGAAGCTTTGATGGCTTCAAGACCTGAAACGATTTCAGAAGGATTGATGATGGAAGAACCTGCACCTTGGTAACGAGGATTCTCAGCAAAATCACCTATAACTGCAACTTTGACATCATTGTTCAAAGGAAGTATGTTTCCTTCATTTCTGAGCAAGACTACGGATTCATCCATAGCTTCCTTAGCGATATCTGCATCTTTCTTGAAATCGACAGGTTGATCTTTGTCATAGGAAGTCTTGGTCTTGAAGACTAAATCCAAAAGGTAGTCGACATTTTGATCGAGGATGGATTCATCCAATTTTCCGTCTTTGATGGCTTTGGCGATTTCTCTATTGGTCTCACCGACAGTGGTAGGCATTTCGAGTGAGTTCATACACTTCAAACCTTCGACTCTGTCGTTGTTTCCACCCCAGTCAGTCACTACAACACCGTCAAAATTCCATTCATCTCTCAAGATATCCATTTCGAGATGCTTGTTTTCGTTTGCAAAGTATCCATTTAAGGAGTTATAGGCGGACATGATGCAAAGTGCTTGTCCTTCCTTGACTGCGATTTCGAAGTTGGTGAGGTAGAGCTCACGGAGTGTTCTCTCATCCACGACTGAATCCATGGACTCTCTCTTCAATTCTTGGGAGTTGGTGGCAAAGTGCTTTACACATGCAGCGATTCCGTTGGATTGGATACCTCTGATGTATCCAGCATCGATCTTACCAGCGAGGTAAGGATCTTCGGAAGAATACTCAAAGTTTCTTCCACAAAGTGGGTTTCTCTTGGTGTTGCATCCAGGTCCTAACAAGACAGAGACCCTTTTAGCCTTGGCTTCTGCACCGATTGCAGCTCCGACTTTTTCGGAAATTTCTGGATTCCAAGAATTTGTGACTGCTGCGACTGAAGGAAAGCAGGTAGCCTTCAAAGACTCATTCAATCCCAACTGGTCTGACTCACCAGCTTGTTTTCTAAGTCCGCTAGGGCCATCAGATAACCAAATCGAAGGAATTCCAAGTTCGGGAATATCCATAGTTTCCCAAACTGTCTTTCCTGACATCATTGAAGCTTTCTGCTCAACTGTCATTTTCTTAATCAAATCTTCATGTTTCATTTCAATATCCTCTCTATAAAAGGGTGAAATCCTTTACTTGTGACGTATATAGCATAATATTGTTTTATTGAAAGCACTTTTACAAAGCCTTACATTTCTTAATTTATTTCCTAAACTTAGATAAAAAAATCAAATCGGATAAAAAAAGGGGCTGTTACGAAATTGATTCCTCCAAAGGGTCAGTTCTGACAGC
>ERZ1034952.3112-NODE-3112-length-11448-cov-3.559993_pt1 | contig 11448 bp, 5 predicted proteins | sample MGYA00520625_ERZ1034952 | MGnify/ENA primary metagenome ERZ1034952 (study PRJEB33766, sample SAMN09781773) | gut metagenome | biome: gut microbiome | host: Homo sapiens | place: Madagascar | study: EMG produced TPA metagenomics assembly of the PRJNA485056 data... | reverse complement strand
GATCTATGATGACTGGTATCAGGGATAAGGAGGACGAAGTATGGCAGCAATCAACAGAAAACACATCAATGCGCTCAATCAGCTTTTGATGCGTGGGTATACAAAACGCAAGGACATTATGGCGATCACGGTTCCTGAGCTTCTTGAAATGGGACTGGATAAGCCGAGAATGAAAGCGGTGTCCGAGCTTATGAAGGCAGTGAGGAACGGTGACTCGTTCCTCGCGTTCCTTGTGGATGAGAATTCGACCAATACCGCCGACATCGAAGAAGGCGAAGCCGTAATTGAGGAATACCAAAGTGATGAAGCTTGAAAGCCTTGCTATGTGGGATGAGAAAGCGCTTCCGACTGAAAGCGGCAAGGCAGAGCTTGGCTTTATGGGCTATGTTCGCGGACGATTTGATGATGAGTCGGGAAAGGCTGTAATCAGCCTTTCCGACATCCACCTTACACAGATGGACGAATTTGAACTATATGAAGTGATACGCTTCCTTGAAAAAGAGGAAGCGTATTTTCTTCTCAGTAGTCTTGAATGTATGAAGACCTTCTGTGCAGACCGTATGAGCGACCATATCCCGTATTCCTTTGACCGAGAGTGCCACGCTTTCAGGGTAATGACGAGCGTGAATGTGTGGTATATCGCCTGTACGCCGTGGAACGAAAGGCGAAGGTTTACAGTTTACGGCTACAAACGAATGCCGCTTATGATGGCGCTTGCCAAGAGCAGGGGGCTACCCGAAAACTGCTACGGTGTTCTCAAATTCACAGGCGAGCGCGTCTTTATCCGTTTTGGAAGTCGAGAACTTGAACGATTCCCACAGTACGGAAGCAACGCAGAAGCAAACAAAGCTTTTGCAAACGAGAAAAACAAAGAATTGAAGCTGACAACTGCACAGGTGGCGGCTATGGAGAACGGGGCGATCTACGGTTGGGACACACCTGCCGCCCGTCCCGAGAATTATGACAAAGACGGGCTGTTTTGCCCGAAGACAGAGTAAAGGAGGAGAGAGAAGTGGAAGAGCATTTGATGCAAGTATTTGAAAACAACGAGTTCGGCAAGATCGAGGTAGTCCAGGATGGAGATAAGTTCTATTTTCCTGCTACAAAGTGCGCGAAGATTCTTGGATATAAGAATCCGCAAAAAGCTGTCCGAGACCACTGCATTGGGGTGAACGAATCGTTCATACCTTCTGCCGGAGGCACTCAAAAAACAAGGATCATACCCGAAGGCGACCTATACAGACTGATCGTTCGCTCCAAGTTGGAGTCGGCACAGAGGTTTGAAAGATGGGTGTTTGATGAAGTTATTCCTTCCATCAGAAAGAACAGCGCATATATTTTACCCGAACTGCTTGACGAGTTGCAGCACAGCGAGGAAAAGGCAAACAAGCTTATTGCCGTACTTGCCGCAGAGCAGAGACAAAACCGTGTGCTTGAAAAGAAACTGGATGAGGTAAAGCCGCAGCTCTATTATCTGAAAACGATTTTGGATAACCCAACGACACTACCCATGACCGCCATCTCCAAAGACTACGGTATGTCCGCGAAAAAGCTGAACGAAATTCTTTGCAAATGCAAGATTCAGTATTGCCGTGGCGGTGTGTGGTATCTATATCAGGAGTATGCGACGAGAGGCTACACGCAGAGTGCGGTGATCCGACTTTCAAGTGGCAGACAAGTCATTCACACGAAATGGACGCAGAAGGGCAGAGAGTTTCTGTATAACTTCTTGAAGGATATTGGCGTTGTACCTCTTATTGAAAAAGAGGTGTGCTGATATGGGATATGTTTTCAGAGACCAATACGGTGTTGTGACAGCTGTTGACGAGGACAAACTGAACGAGCCGAAGGAGATCCGCTTCATTACACCCGAATACAGAGACTTGTTTCGTATCCCGGACGGCGGTAGCGTTTTATTCTGCACAAGAGACGGCAAACGCCGGGAGGTCGAGTGCAAATACCTTGACGACTACCACTTGTTATTCGGTAAAATGGGTGCATATCACATCTGCGAGCTTGCCGAGCGACTGCAAAGAGGCGGATGTCATGTAGAGCCGTTCCCCGAAAAAAGAATGGTGTGGTCGAACCGCGACCTTGATCTGAAGGATTGGATCGACGAGCTGCGGGTGGATTTTCCGAACGCAAGCAGAGATGAACTGTATGAGCGTATGGTGGAATGGAATGATTCGTATCTTGATGACGAATATATGAACCTCGACATTCATGTTGGAGAGGACATCATTGCCATTGCAGATCTCGGAAGATGGAACGGAAGACACATGGGGTACAAGGAGTACCACAGCGACAACCTCCGCAACTGTCTTGAGGTGTTGTCAGGCTGCGAGTTCAACGAGTGGTATGTGGACAGAGACGGCGAGTTCAGAAGCACACAGTCACACCACGACGGAACAAATTATCTGTTCTACAGGAAGTGGAAGAGAGACGCGACCGACGAGCAGAGAGAAGAACTGCTTGACAAAATCTATAACGGAGAAGCCACCGCGCTTGATATTGACGCTTTGACCGATAAGCTCGGAAGAGACGTCGGCATGGTGTACGGGTGGGAGTTTCCCAATGCAGAGAAGTCACCATTACCAAGACAACAGAAAGAGAGATGATGAAACGTGCCGAGAAAGATAGATGTAATCACAGAGCTATACAAAAAGACCATCAAAGAACTGACTTCCTCTCCACAATCCTGGAAGGCATTTCTTGAGACTGCGGCATTTCAGTACAAGTACGATTTTCGGGATCAGGTGCTCATCTATGCCCAAAGACCGAAGGCGACTGCTTGTGCCGAGTTTGAGATGTGGAATGAAACCTTCGGCAGACGCATTAAGGCAGGCTCTCACGGTATCGCTCTGATCAGCGACAAGAAAGGGTATACGGGACTGCGCCATGTTTTCGACGTCAAGGACACCTATGATCCGTTAAATCGCGGCTTTAGGCTTTGGTCGGTGCGAGACGGAGCAGAGTCGGAGGTCATAGCTTCTCTTGAAAACAGGTTCGGCTCACTTGAAAGCAAAGATAGCTACACGACGGCGGTCAGGTCTGCCGTAAATAATATCTGCGAGGATAACTATACGGATTATCTGAACGACCTTCGGTATTCTGCCGATGGCAGTTATCTTGACGAGCTTGATGACGATAACCTTCTGATGCGCTTCTATCCTTTGCTTGAGACAAGCGTTGCCTATACGGTGCTGACAAGGCTGGGTTACAAAGCGGAGATGTATCTTGACAACACCATATTTGATGGTGTGTATGAGTTCAACACCCCCGCAACCGTGAATCTGCTTGGCACGGCAACAGGCGACATTGCAGAAATATGTTTGCACGAGATAGAGCGAACCGCAAGAGCGTATGAAAGAAGCAAAGCTCGCACCTTTGACGCTGAAAATGAAAAGGAGTATAATCATGCTGAAAGTAATAAATCTGAAAAAGGAGTGGAACAAAATGAGCGAGATCGAGATGAATTACAAACCGGCGACCATCAAACAGAAGAAGCTGTCGGAGGGGGACGAGCAGACGACCGAAGTGCTGTATCCGAACCTGACTCTGCCCGAGCAGGAGCAACAGCCTCTCGGGAAGTACGCGATGATGAGACTGGATTATCTGAAGAAGCACCGCAGGGGGACGTACACGACGCTTCTGACAGAGGCGAAGCTGGCGGAACACCTGCGGAAGACCGAGGAGGACGCGAAGAAGCAGATCTCCGAGAGTATATCCCGAATGGCGACGAGCCTTGGGGTAACGGAGGAACTGAAAGCGACCGATCAGATGAAGTGGGTGCAGATGATGAACGAGATCAAGGCATCGGCGGAGGAGGAAGTTCTGAACAGTCTGATCTTCGCATAAGCGAAGACAATGAAAAAGTCCTCTCTGGCGACGACATGATAGCGATCTTAAGACACGGTGATTATCTTACCAAGAGTAAGACGGAAATCGTGTCTTTTCTTATGTCCGAGGACGATGACGCAAAGAAAACCGCCTTTATTCATAGCTGCTACCCGAAGATGACCATAGGCTTTTACCGACCGGGAAACAAAGAAATGCTCGGCTACAGCGGTCTGTTTGAGGATGGGCTACACCTCTATGAAGGTACTTTTATGAACCCGAATTCCAGCGCAGTATTCAGTTGGGGATTGACGCGGGAGCTGATCGAAGCGCTTATCAAGGACGGAAACTACCTTGACGCACCGAAAGAAGGGGGGCAACTGCGGCTTGAAGATATGGAAATGCCCGAGGTCGTAGCTCCCGAACCGATGCCCGAAATACCGAGACTTGCCGTTGCACAGTCGGTCATTGATACCTTCCTTCGCTTGGGTGGCTGCACAAGGGAGAGCACGAGCCGTATTTACGGATACTACCGCAGAGCAAACGATGTGGCAGAGAACGTGGCGTTCCTACGCTCCGAGTATGAAAGCGACAATGTGGGACTCATCCTGGACGGCTTGAAATATGCCGCCGCGTGGGATGAGAACGGTATGACGATCACACGAGGGGATAGAGTCAAGGGCGCAGGGAACACGGTGTTCCTTAGTTGGGAAGACGTGGACAGGCGCATCCGTCAGCTTCTTGAAATGGGGCAATATATCCCGCAAGATGAGGCGGAGAATAGTGCGGAGATCTACGAGAACTTTGTAGCAAACAAGGTCGCAGACCTGTACCGAGACCGCTTTTCGGAGATACCCGAGGTATACAAGACTCAGGGCAGATTTGTCTGGCCTGAGATCACGGAGTTCTATAAGGATATTCTGACAACGCCCGAGAAGCTTGAACCTTTTATCTCCGAAGTGAGTGACAACATCGAACGCGCAAAGGAGAACCCGAATGCGCGGCGCTTCTATTATGGCGAAGAGCTGCTTTATTGCCTGATTTCGCAATTCAGACGAGACCCCATAGACTTCCCCAAAGCCGAAATCGAGATACTACCGCCGAAGCACTTTGTGACGCAGGATAAGATCGAGCGCGCATTGATCGGCGGCAGCAATATGAGTGAGGGCAAGTTCCGTATCTATTCCTATTTCCTTATGCACAAGGACAACAAGGAACGTGCGGACTTCCTCAAAAACGAATACGGTTGGGGTGGATCATACGGCTCAAGAATTGAGAAGAACTCTGACGGCAAAGGACTTGCCATCGGAAGCGATATTTTGAATAAGAGCGATATGGTCTTGCTTACCTGGACGGACGTTGCCAAGCGCATAGATACGCTTATCCGAAATGATAGGTATATGAATGAAGCCGAGATCGCGCACCTTGATGACTACGAGAAGGAGCAGCTCGCGTATTCAATACAGCATTTCTTTGATTCCAAACCGCTTGATACACCAAGACCGTATGGCAAAACCGAAGGGTTCTTTGAAAACAAGGCGAAGGAGATCGTACCGCAGCTTGACAGCCCCGAACGGGTAGCCGAGATCATTCAGATGATGCAGAGCGTATTCGACACAGAGATGCCGAGTTCGCATCGCTATGAATACGACAAGAAGGCGCTTGAGACGGTCAAGAAGTTTGCTGACGGCAAATATGATCTTTTCCCACACTCACATTTCCGAAAGAAGACGAGCATAGCGCCAAGTCCGGTAGTGGCAGAACAAGAGCCTGAGCAGCCGAAAGCGGATATTGATTTATCTGACACGGGATATGACCTCAGCCTCGGCACTTGGGTGCATATCGGCAAAGACGAAATGCAGATCGAGTCCATTACCGATGATACGGTCGCTCTTTTCGACGGTTCATTGTTTCCCGTAGAGCTGACGCTCGAACAGTTTTTGGCAAGGGTAAAGGAGAACCCGCTGAACGACCACTTAAAGCTTCCCGAAAAGGAAGAACTACCCGAGGAAGAAAAAGCCCGTGAGATCAAAACCATCATGAACTTTTGCAGGGCAACCAAGCAAGACGATTTTGACGTTTATTATAACGATCAAAACGAGTTTTGCGCAAAGGACGATGAGAGGCAATACAGCCGCAAGGAGCTTTATGAGTTCCTCTTGAATGAGGTCGTAATGCTTGACCAAAACGAGAAGCCTGTCCCCGGATTTGGTGTTTCGGATGAGATCATCTCGGATATGGTCATGTATGCTAAAGACGCGGGAGCAATCCTGGAACTAAAAGGTGAAACAGCACTTGAAAGAGCCAAACGCCTGATTGACGCTTTTATCTTGGAGGAATACAACCAAGACGGCGCAGATTATTCGGATATGACGAATATCGGCATTGCCTATACCACGACCGAGGACGACGAGTACGAAGTCCAGGTCAATGTGGACTTGGTGAACTACCGCCTGGAAAAGATTGTCGGCGGTGTTCAGGTAAAGGAAGAAGTTTATCCGTCTCTTGACGAGCTGTGCAAGAATCAACTGGAAGCACTTGACTTTGACGACCTGACTTACTGTAGCGAAGAAGAGATCGCTAAAGCGGACGAAGGGCAAGCTATTGCACCGTCAACGCTCACAAAAGAGGAAAAGCCGAAGCCACGCACTATTTCGGTGTTTCATCCCGAGATACCGATGTCTGAGCGTTTGGACTTTGACCTTACCGCAAATGAGGTGAGCGAGGCAGGGAAGAAAGAGCGCTTTCGCAGAAACATTATGGCGATTCAACTGCTCAAGACCTGTGAGAATGAAAACAGACTTGCCACAGCAGAGGAGCAGAAGATACTGTCACAGTATGCCGGCTTTGGTGGCATTCCCGAAGCGTTTGATGAGAGCAATGATGCATGGAGAACGGAATACCTTGAGCTTTCCACCGTCTTAACACCGGAGGAATACACGGCGGCAAGAGAGTCCACGCTGACCGCTTTCTATACCCCGAATGTGGTTATTCAAGCCATGTATCAGGCTCTCGGTAACATGGGCTTTGCACAAGGTAACATCCTTGAGCCTTCCTGTGGCGTCGGCAATTTCATCGGAAATCTGCCTGAGCGTATGAAAGGTAGTAAGGTATATGGCGTTGAGCTTGACAGGATTTCGGGCAGGATCGCACGGCAGCTCTATCAGAAGCAGAACATCTCGATCTGCGGATTTGAAGACACAGGCTTTCCCGACAGCTTCTTTGATGTGGCAGTCGGTAACGTCCCCTTCGGACAGTTCAAGGTCACAGATAAGAAGTATGACAAGCACAACTTCCTCATCCACGATTTTTTCTTCGCCAAAGCCATCGACAAGATTCGCCCGGGTGGTGTTATCGCTTTCATCACGAGCAAGGGAACGCTCGACAAGGAAAACCCATCGGTAAGGAAATATATCGCGCAGAGAGCAGATCTGATCGGTGCGATCCGTCTGCCCGACAACGCCTTCAAGGGCGCGGGTACAGAGGTCGTATCGGATATTATCTTCTTACAAAAGCGCGACCGTATTCTCGACGTTGAACCCGATTGGGTGCATCTCGGCAAGGACGATTACGGGATCACGATGAACCAATATTTCATCGACAACCCCGATATGATCCTCGGTGACGTCGTTATGCGCTCCGGTCCCTTCGGACAGGAGCCAACGGTCAGAGCCTATGAGGGACAAGACCTCGGAGAGCTGCTTTCCGAGGCAATCAGCAACATTCACGCCGAGATTAAGACGGTGGAAACAGATGAGCTTGAAGAAGAAAATGACAGTATTCCTGCCGATCCGACCGTCAAGAACTTCTCGTACACGCTCGTAGACGGCAAGGTATATTTCCGTCAGAACAGTGTGATGAATTTTGTCGAGACCTCTGTGACAGGCGAGAACCGCATCAAAGGCATGATCGCTCTGCGAGAGACTGTCCGTGCCCTGATAGACGCACAGCTTTCAGACGAGAGCGATGAAGTCGTGACCGCCTTGCAAGCCAAGCTGAACGGACAGTATGACACCTTCACGAAGAAGTATGGGCTTATTAACTCCCGTGCCAATGAGACGGTGTTCAGCGACGACAGTTCTTATTTCCTTTTGTCCTCCCTTGAGGTGGTCAACGAGGATAAGGAGCTGATCCGTAAAGCGGATATGTTCGTTAAGCGCACGATCAAGCCGTATACCAAGATCGACAGGGTAGACACGGCAAGCGAAGCTTTGGCAGTATCTCTTTCCGAAAGAGCTGCCGTGGATATGGATTTTATGTCAGAACTGACCGGGAAGAGCGAGGAAGAACTGTTTGCAGACCTGCACGGCGTAATCTTTCTAAATCCCAAAGAGAGTGTTCTTACAAGACAACCGAAGTATCTGACGGCAGACGAATATCTCTCCGGAAACGTCAGAGAAAAGCTTGCCGATGCAAGAAAAGCGAAGGAAGCGTTCGGAGAGCAGTTTGCCGAGAACATTGCGGCGCTTGAAGCAGTGCAACCGCAGGACTTGACCGCAGCGGAGATCGGCGTGAAGCTCGGTTCAACCTGGGTGCCCGATGAGGTGGTACAGGAATTTGTCTTCGGACTTCTTGACACGCCCAAGTGGGCGCAGTGGAATATCGGGGTCAAATATATCCCGACCACAGCACAATGGATCGTGACAAATAAGAGCTATGACAGAGGAAACGTCAAGGCAAGCACCGTCTACGGTACTGGAAGGATCAACGCTTACAGTATCATTGAGGAAACGCTGAACCTGAAGGACGTTCGCATCTTCGATTATGTTGAGGATGAGAACGGAAACAAGAAGCCGGTTCTCAATAAGAAGGAAACCACTATAGCCCAGGGCAAGCAGGAGCAGATCAAGCGGGCGTTTGAAGGATGGATATGGAAGGACGCCACACGACGCGAGAAACTATGTACGCTTTACAACGAGCGTTTCAACAGCGTTCGCCCGCGAGAGTATGACGGCAGCCATATCAAGTATTACGGTATGAATCCCGAAATACACCTGCGTACCCATCAGACCAATGCAGTCGCCCGAATCCTTTACGGCGGCAATTCCTTGCTTGCCCATGTGGTGGGCGCAGGGAAGACCTACACGATGGTCGCAGCGGCGCAGGAATCAAAGCGGCTTGGGTTGTGTGCAAAATCCATGTTTGTTGTCCCGAACCACTTGGTAGAACAGTGGGCAAGTGAATACCTGCAACTGTATCCGAGCGCGAATATCCTTGTTACTACGAAGAAGGACTTTGAAACGAAAAACCGCAAGAAGTTCTGCGCGAGAATCGCAACGGGCGACTACGATGCCATCATCATCGGACACAGCCAATTTGAGAAGATCCCAATGTCGCTTGAGAGGCAGAAATACTTCCTGCAATCCGAGATCGACGAGCTGACTCATGCCATTGCAGACCTCAAGTACCAACGCGGCGAGCGTGTGACCATCAAGCAGCTTGAAAGGAGCAGAAAGCAGATACAAACGAGATTGGACAAGCTAAACGACCAATCCCGCAAGGATGACGTCGTCTGCTTTGAAGAGCTTGGTGTAGACCGATTGTTTGTGGATGAAGCACACTTTTACAAAAACCTGTTCTCCTATACAAAGATGAGAAACGTCGCGGGTATCGCGCAGACCGAAGCGCAGAAGTCCTCAGACCTCTATATGAAGTGCCGCTATTTAAGCGAACTGACGGGGAACAGAGGCGTTGTCTTTGCAACGGGTACACCCATTTCAAACTCTATGGTTGAGCTTTACACGATGCAGAGATACCTTCAATACGACGAGTTAAAGGTGCGCGGGTTATCTTCCTTCGATGCTTGGGCATCTACCTTCGGCGAGACGGTAACTGCCATTGAGTTAAGTCCCACTGGCGATGGGTATAGAGCAAAGACAAGGTTTGCGAAGTTCTTCAACATCCCCGAACTGATGTCAATGTTCAAGCAGGTTGCCGACGTGCAAACGGCGGATATGCTGAACCTACCTGTTCCAAAGGCAAACTACCATGTTGTGAAAGTCCCTGCGACAGAGACACAAAAAGCAATGGTACAATCCTTTGCAGAACGAGCCGAGAAGATCCACAACCGTATGGTAAACGCTTCGGTTGACAACATGCTATGTGTCACCAACGACGGACGAAAGGCTGCTCTTGACCAAAGACTGATGAATGGGGCACTTCCCGACGAAGAAGGAAGCAAGGTAAATACCTGCGTTCAGAACATCTATGACACATGGGAGAGGACGGCAGACAAACGCTCTGCGCAGCTTGTGTTCTGCGACCTTTCTACACCGAAAGGCGACGGGACGTTCAATGTGTACGACGATATACGGGACAAGCTTGTCGAGCGTGGTGTACCAAAAGAGGAGATCGCTTTCATCCACACGGCGGATACCGACGCAAAGAAGAAAGAGCTTTTCGCAAAGGTGCGAAGCGGACAAGTCCGTGTATTGATTGGCTCTACCTTTAAGATGGGTGCCGGCACGAACGTGCAGACAAAGCTCGTAGCACTTCACGACCTTGACTGTCCGTGGCGACCGTCTGACCTTGAGCAGCGAAGCGGTCGTATCGTCCGACAGGGCAACGAGAACGATGAGGTAGACATCTCCCGCTATGTAACCGAAGGCACTTTTGACGCATATATGTATCAGCTTCTTGAGAGTAAACAGAAGTTCATCTCACAGATCATGACGAGCAAATCGCCCGTGAGAAGCGCGGATGACGTGGATGAAACAGCTCTTTCCTATGCTGAAATAAAGGCATTGGCAAGCGGCAATCCGAAGATCATGGAGAAGATTCAGCTTGATGCGGACGTGGCAAAATTGAAGCTTCAGAAGGCGTCCCATCTGTCTCAGCGGTATATGCTTGAGGATAAGCTGATGAAGGACTTCCCAAGAGAGATTGCCGAAACGGAGGAACGGATCGCAGGATATGCGACAGATATGGCTACCGTGTCGGAGCATACAAAACCGAACGACAAAGGCTTCTCCCCGATGGTAATAGGTGATAAGACCTATCTTGAAAAGGCAGACGCGGGCAAAGCGATCCTTGAGATATGCAAGAAGATCACAAGCCCCGACGCTCGACCGCTTGGCGAGTACCGAGGCTTCAAGACAGAGATCGGCTTTGACGTCCTCTCCCGTGAGTTCTTTATTGACCTACGCGGAAAACTCTGTCACACGGTGCAGCTTGGACAGGACGCAAACGGTATCATCACCCGTTTAGACAACGCGATAACGGCTCTTGAAACCAAGAAACAGGTGTGCGAGGAACGCTTGAAGAACCTTCATTTGCAGGTTGAAAACGCTAAAGCGGAGATCGCCGCGCCGTTCCCGGATGAGGCAGTTCTCGAGGAAAAATCCAAGAGACTTGACGTTTTGAACGCAGAGCTTAATATGGATAAGAAGGAAAATGAGCTTGCCGACGACGCGCCTGAGCAGGAGAACGAAGGCGAAAAGGAAAGCTCAGAACCCGAAGAGCAGAAGCATCGTTCAGGCAGGGAAGAACGGTAAAAAGAAAGCAGGAGACTGTTGTTTGGTCTCCTGCCGGATACATAGCGTAGGATAGATAAATTGGAATTTAGCAGCCCGACAAATTGTAATTTATAAGATTTTATGTTGCTTATTATAT
>ERZ1034952.3110-NODE-3110-length-11450-cov-4.118210_pt1 | contig 11450 bp, 12 predicted proteins | sample MGYA00520625_ERZ1034952 | MGnify/ENA primary metagenome ERZ1034952 (study PRJEB33766, sample SAMN09781773) | gut metagenome | biome: gut microbiome | host: Homo sapiens | place: Madagascar | study: EMG produced TPA metagenomics assembly of the PRJNA485056 data... | reverse complement strand
CTCTACGTTGCGTCGCTTCCCGACAACCGCATCACGCCAGCGGAGAGCGCAGCAGGATCCGAGACGCCGGCAGAAGAACTTCCCGCGCTCTAGGCTGGCAGCGATGAGCATATCGAGAAACGCCTCCCCCCTCCGCAGCCCGCTCGAGCCCGCCGAGGGGATGCCGTACAACGACGTAACGCGCAGCGGGTGGAAGCCCGCCGCAAACAGACTACCCGACCCCGGCTCCGCCGCATGGAAGGCTCCGTGCGCGCACAGCCCCGCCCCAGGATCCCCTCGCTGGAACGCACCCGCTCCAAACGGCCCCGTTTCAGGGTCGGCGGCATGGACCCGCGCCTTGAGCGCCGAGGAACGCGCCCGGCTCAACATGACGCCGATCATCACGACGATCGGCTGCGCGATCGCGCTTATCGGCGCACTCTACCTCGGCGGCATCGCGTTCACCGACAGCCAGCTGCAAAACGGCACCTGGAGCCGCTACGAGGACGGCATAACCCTGACGCTCGACTTCGACGAATCGCGCGTCGACTACAACGCCGAGGCGTACATGCCCTTCTACGGCCCCTACGAGATCGACATCGCCGACCTGGAGTACCGCGTCATCGCACCCGGCACCATCCAAGCGCACACCGACGCCTGGGGCAGCTGGAGAACGCTGTCGGTTTCCATCGAAGGCGACACCCTGCGCTTCTCCCCAGCCCTCACGAGCTCGGACGCAAGCGAGCTCTGGTTCAAGTAGGAAGGAACGCGCATGTCGTGCAAGACCGCGCTTCGCGCATTTCGAAGCTCGGAGCGCCTCATCAAAAACGCAGGAAAGGAGCAACCATGACACAGCAAGCTTACCCCTCCCTCGCCAAGCGCTTCGCGATCACAGCTGTGAGCGCATTGGCCGCGATCACAATCGCTCTCGGGCTCGCTTCGTGCGCAGCGCCCAGCATCCCCGAAGAGGACGTGGTGGGCGTATGGAACGTCACCGAATCGAACGGCACGTCGATGGCCGACATGAACGAGCAGGGCATCTACACCCTGTATGAGTTCAGAGACGACGGCGTCTTCGCGATGACCGGGTTGGTTCAGGACCAGTCCATGACGCGCGAGGGCTCCTGGCAGATCGACGGCGAGAAGGTGCTGGTGAGCGTGCCCGCCACCGAAGAAGATTCCGCCTCGGGCGAAGGGCCCATCGTGTCGCTGAGCGCTGACGCCATTGAGAACGCCGAGATCACCATCGAAGACGGCGTGCTCACCACCGACGCCATCGGAAGCGGCGCCGTGACTGCCGAGCGCATCGACGACACCCGCCATCAGGAGATTCTCGACCAAGCGGCATCGTACGCCCTGCAGCAGATCAGCGTCGGCGAGCAGATCTCCACCGACGTGTGCACGTTCACCATCGACTCGTTCGGCTACCAGGACACCATCCTGCCCTCCGACACCTCCGGGTTCTACACGTACTACGACGACCAAGCCGACAGCACCTATCTGGTGGCGCACTTCAGCTATACGAACAATGCGAGCAACTACGCAGTGATCGGGTACGCTACGAGCGCGCAGTTCAACGTCGGCGGCAACACCTACGAGGCGAGTATCGAACTCGACGGCGGCACGCTCTTCGGGCGCTCGTACCGTCTCGAGGCGAAGCAGACGGGCACCGGCATCATCTACGCCGCCATCCCCGATTCGGTGAAGGATTCCCCCGACACCACGCTCACCTGGAACATTCCCGACGACCCGCAGCATCTCAACACGTACTACCAAGATTCCTTCGACTCAACCAGCTACGAGCTGACACTGTAGCTGGATCGCGGCGGGCCTCGGGAAGAGGCGGAAAGCCCTCCCGAGGTCCGTCGCAGTCGCCGACGCGACTTGCTTTCTGGAAACCAGTCGCCCCCCGACCCGCTCCCGAAGCCTAGTAGTCCTGCGCGGCGGGGCTCGCCATCCAGGCGGCGAGGAACGCGTCGTAGGTGCCTGCGAGCACCGCCTCGCGGGCACGACGCATGAGGTCGAGCAGGTAATGCAGGTTGTGGATGGACAGCAGGATGCCGCCGAGCATCTCGTCCTGCTTCACGAGATGACGGATGTAGCTGCGCGTGAAGTTGCGGCACGTGGGGCAGTCGCACGCCTCGTCGAGCGGGCCGAAATCGTGGATGTACTTCGCATTGCGCATGTTCATGCGCCCCGTGCTCGAAAACGCCGTGCCCATGCGCGCCGTGCGCGTCGGCAACACGCAGTCGAACATGTCGACGCCCTCCGCCACCGCACGCACGAGCGTCGTGGGATTGCCCACGCCCATGAGATAGCGCGGCCGGTCCTCGGGGCACGCACGCGCCACCTGGCCGAGCGTCTCGAACATCGTCTCATGGTCCTCGCCCACCGAGTAGCCGCCGATACCGTAGCCGCCGAAGCGCCTGCCGCCCGCGGCCAGGCTGTCCTCCTCGATCTCGCGCAAGCGGCGCACCGACTCCAAGCGCAGGTCAAGATGCATGCCGCCCTGCACGATGCCGAAGAGCGTTTGATCCTCCTTCGTGTGGGCCGCCAGGCAGCGGCGCGCCCATGCGCTTGAGTAGTCGACCGCCTTCTGCACGAACTCGCGCGTCGCAGGGTACGGCGCGCACTGATCGAGCTGCATGACGATGTCGGCGCCGATCTTCTGCTGGATCGCCATGTTCTCCTCGGGCGTCCAGCGCACCTTCGCACCGTCGTAGATGCTCTGGAAGGTGACGCCGTCGTCATCGAGCTTCACCGTATCGGCGAGGCTGAACACCTGGAACCCGCCCGAGTCGGTGAGCATGGGGCCGTCGTAGTTCATGAAGCGGTGAATGCCGCCGGCTTCCTCGACGAGGTCGGCACCGGGGCGCATCGCGAGATGATACGTATTCGCCAACACCACCTGGCTGCCCAGCTCGTGCAGCTGATCGGGCAGGATGCCCTTCACCGTGGCATGCGTGCCCACGGGCATGAACATGGGTGTCTGGAAGGTGCCGTGCGCGGTTTCGTACGTGAGCGCACGCGCATGCCCGCATTGCGCGTCGATCGTGCAATCGAACAGAGCCATCTAGCGCACCTCCCCCGACGCCTCAGCCTGATCGGCGCCCGCTGCGGGGCGCACGCCGCAGGCGACCTTACCTGAGGCGTGCTCGTCCACCGCGTTCTGCGCCACTGCGGCGGCCGCGCTCGTCGCGGCCTCGCGATCGATCGGCGCCACCGCGTTCGCGGCAAACGCAGCCTCCATGGCGGCAGAGGTCACCGCACCCTGCTGCACCGCACCGATCGGATCAGCGCAGACGGGCAGCGTCTCCGCCCAGGCGGCGAACTCCTCCATCGTGCCGTGCCGCACGGTGCCGAGATCGAGATCGATCGGATTGAGCAGGCAATCAGTCACGAGGAACGCGTCAGCGCCCATATCGCAGAACGCGAGGTCCTCCATCGTGTTGTTGCCCACCATGAGCACGTCCTTGCCGCTCAGCGCATCGGGAGCGCCCATGGCGGCAAGGTTCTCGGCGTAGTACGTCTGGCGCGGCTTAACCGACGTCGAGTTCTCGTACGTGGTGATGCGCTCGAACGCCGCGGGGTCGACCCCCGCCCACCGCAGGCGCTGCTCGACCGCGCAGCGCGGGAACATGGGCATCGTCGTGAGCATGAGCGGATACCCCTTGCTTCGCAGCGCCTCGATCGCCCGCGCGGTCGCCGGGTTCGGCACCACGTTCTCGCCGATGGCCGTGAACGCGTCGTTGTAGTAGTCGCCGATCGACGCGCGAATCTCATCAGCGCAGGCGCCGTACGCCGCACCGAACGCCTCCCAGAACACATCCTCGTTGGTGCGCGCGCCGTCGTGCGTCGCCATCGCCTTGATGCCCGCCTTGAGCGCCGTGAGGAATCCCTCGGCGTCGAAGCCGCGCGATGCGGCGAAACGCACGATCGAGGAGAAGTACCCCTGCATGAACTCGTCGATGTCCATCGGCAGCAGCGTGCCGTCCAAATCGAAGCAGACGGCGCGATAAGGTCTCGGAGTCATGTCCATCTCTGATCAGTCCTTGCTCGTTGGTTGACGATGCGCAGCGCGATGCTGCGCCTTCGCGCAATGCGTGCGGAATGCGCCGATATCCGACAACGGAGCGATCGGCGCAGCTGGCATGCTAGTATACCGTGCATGAGCGAACCGAAGAAAAACCCGACGAAATTACTGCTGCACGCCTGTTGCGGCCCCTGCTCGATGGAGCCTGTGCGCCTGCTGCGCGAGCGCGGCATCGAGCCGCACATCTTCTATGCGAACTCCAACATCCACCCCGCCGAGGAGTATGCGCATCGCCTCGACACGATTCGCAGCTGGACGGCGCATGAGGACGTGGCGTTAACCGAAGGCGACTACGACCCCGCCGCCTGGGAGGAAACAGCCGGCCGCATCGGCGATGCCGCACGCGAACGCTACGGCGTCATCATCGGCGACGTGCGCGACGACGAGGCGAAGCAGCCCGCCGACGCGCTCTCGCACTCGCCCGAAGCCGAGCAGGCGCGCCAAGCGCGCTGCCGCGCCTGCTATCGTCTGCGCTTCGAGGAATCGGCGCGCTACGCCGCCTCCCGCGGCTTCGACGCGCTCGGCACCACGCTCTCGGTGAGCCCCTACCAGTACACGAGCATCGTTCGTGAAGAGCTCGAGCGCGCCTGCAAACGAGCGGGCATCAGCGCCTTCTTCGAAGATTACCGCCCCTACTACGACGAGGCGACGCGTCGCTCGCGCGCCGAGGGACTCTATCGGCAGAACTTCTGCGGCTGCCGCCTCTCCGATGAGGAAGCCGCTGCCGAGCGCGCCGAGCGCAAGCGCCTCCGTGCGGCGCATAAGGCGGCCGAACGCGCAGCACACGCCGAGGAGCGCGCCGCCGAAGAGAAGGAACGCGCGGCCCGCAAGGCCGAGCGTGCGGCCTACGACAAGAAGCAGGCCCGCAAGCGCGCCGTGCTCAAAGCGCTGCGCGCACAGGAGAAGCAAGCTCGAGAAGAGGGGCGCTGAAAGACTACGCGATGAACATCGCGTCGCCGAACGAGAAGAAGCGATAGCGCTCCTCCACCGCGTGGCGGTAGGCGGCCATGATGTTCTCGCGCGTGGAGAACGCGCTCACGAGCATCATGAGCGTCGAGCGCGGTACGTGGAAGTTCGTGATGAGGCCGTCGACCACGTGGTACTCGTACCCCGGCAGGATGTAGAGCGAGGTGGCCTCGCGGTTGCGCGCCATCACCGCCTGCGCCTGCGCATCCCAAGCGCTCTCGAGGCTGCGCACGCTCGTGGTGCCCACGGCGATCACGCGACCGCCCGCCGCGTGCGTCTCGGCGATGGCGTCCACCGTGCGCTGCGGCACCGTGTAGAACTCGGTATGGATCTGATGCTTCTCGGGATCGTCCTCGTCGACGAGACGGAAGGTGTCGAGCCCCACCTCGAGCTCAACCGTCTCCCAGCGCACGCCCTGCTCCTTGAGGCGCGCGATGAGCTCAGGCGTGAAATGCAGACCCGCCGTCGGCGCCGCCGCGGAACGCTCGCGCGTCGAGTAGACGGTCTGATAGAGCTCCTCGTCGCCCGCGTAGTCCTTGATGTAGGGAGGCAGCGGCGTATGCCCCACCGCGTGGAGCGCCTCGTCAAGCGAGGAAAGCGACGTGGTCAGGCGCACGAGACGCTCGCCCTTGCTGCTCTCGCCGGCTTTCTCAACCCAGTCGATCACCTCGGCCGACAGCGCAACCGCGCCGTCGGCGCCCGCGAAGTCGACCACCGCACCCGGCTTCAGGCGCTTGCCAGGACGCACGAGCGCTTCCCACACAGCGCTGCCGTTGGTCTTGGGCTCGCGTCCGAACACCTCGCGCAGCAGGAACACCTCTGCCGAGCCGCCCGTGCCGCGCTTCGCCCCGAGCAAGCGAGCGGGCATGACGCGCGTCTCGTTGGCGACGAGCAGGTCGCCCGGACGCAGATACTCCCCGATGTCGTGGAAGATGCGATCCTCGAGCGCGCCGGTCGCGCGGTTCATCACGAGCAGACGGCAGGCGTCGCGCACCGCCGCAGGCTCCTGGGCAATCAGTTCCTCGGGCAGGTCGTAGTCAAAATCGTCGGTTCTCATGACGTTCCTCATATTCGCGGAGGGGATCGGACGGTGCGCCGCCCGCCCCTCGATCGTTCAAATTCGAACCGACATTATACCCCCAGCGTCGCAGGACGCCGGAAAAGCACCGAACGAGTGCTGAATCGCCAGCAGAAGCCAGCGAACGAAAAAGGCGGTTCCGCCCTGTCGCGGAACCGCCTTCTCATCTCGTTTCGTATGGGAAATCTACACTCTCACCACGCTGCTCGCCTGAAGCTTGCCGTTCTGACCGGTCGTCACCTCGAACGATACGCGCTCGCCCTCGTCGAGCGTCTTGAAGCCGTCCATCTGGATCTCCGAGAAGTGGACGAAAAGATCTTCGCCGTCGGCCTGGGAGATGAACCCGTATCCCTTCTCGGGGTTAAACCACTTAACCGTACCTTCCGCCATTTGTTCCTACCTCTTTCCTCTCCCCCTCGCGGGAAGACAAATCCTGTGCTGCATGGCGGCAACACCTGTCTGCGATTTGCAAACATGTACCCACTATACGTTATCCCCATCCGTATTAATAGGAAATACCACCCAAATCTCAAGGATTGCAGAATTGTCACGTTTGAGAAAACACGTGAAAACATGTCTCTGACGTGGTGTTTCGAGTGAACTTAAAGTAGAAGGACGCCGCAGCGGAACCATCATACGTTCCAAAAGCGTGACAGATTCGTCCCCCTCTGATGCGACGCCCGCAACGCGCGCAGGTTCAAACCCAGCCAGCAGGCGCGTGCCGCAGGTCCCGCGAACGCACGGCGAAGCCCGGCAATATGGTCACGCTCGGCGATTACGTGTACTAGGTCCCGCGAACACGCAGCAAAGCCGCATGTCGGCACCGCGCGGCGCGCTTGCAGGCACACCGCAAAACGCACCTACGCGCGCGCCTCCTCTACGTCGCATTCGACCAGCTCAAGGAGCTCCTCAGAGGTTATCGGCTCGTCGGGCAGATCAACGCCGAACACCTCGGCGATCGAACGCGCCTGGGCAAGACGCACTGCGGCAAGATCGCTCTGTCCTGCCTCGTCGTAGTAGCGCGCCGACAACTGGAGCGATCGGGCAGCATAGGCGCTCACGCGCGGATCGACGCCCGACACCTGCATGATGCCCGCGATCGACTCGGGTGAAAGCGCCAGCAGCATCGAAGCATCCATGTCGAGCGCCGTGCCCACGGCGTCGTCGAGCGTGCGCGCCGCCTCCTCGGGCTCGCCCTCGCGCCCGCCGCGTTCCACCGCGCGTTGGATGGCCGCAAAGAAGCCCACCAGCAGTCGAAGAAGATAGTCCTGCTCGATCATACGCCTCACGCCTTTTCGTCGGGGGGCACAAGCCCCAGATGCTCCCACGCGCGCCGCGTCGCCTGACGGCCCTTCGGCGTGCGCATCATGAGCCCCTGCTGCATGAGATAGGGCTCGTACACGTCCTCCACGCTGTCAGGATCTTCCGAGAGCGCCGAGGCGAGCGTCGTAAGGCCGACAGGACGGCCCGAGAACTGCACGCACAGCAGCTCGAGGATGCGGTTGTCGATCGCATCAAGGCCGAGACCGTCCACTTCGAAGAAGCTGAGCGCCTCGGCGGCCACGTCCTCGGTGATGACGCCGTTACCGCGCACCTGCGCCCAGTCGCGCACGCGCTTGAGCATGCGGTTGGCAAGACGCGGCGTTCCGCGGCTGCGACGTGCGATCTCAAGCGCGCCTTCCTCGTCGATGGGCACGTCGAGGATCATCGCCGAGCGTCGTACGATGGAGGCGAGCTCGTCGGGGGTGTAGTACTGCAGGCGGAACGAGATGCCAAAACGATCGCGCAGGGGCCCGGTGAGCAGGCCAGTACGCGTGGTGGCGCCAATGAGCGTGAAGTGCGGGATGTCGAGCCTGATGGATCGCGCCGCCGGGCCCTTGCCCACCACGATGTCGAGCGCGAAGTCCTCGAGCGCGGGATAGAGCACCTCCTCGACCATGCGGTTGAGGCGGTGGATCTCGTCGATGAAGAGCACGTCGCCCTCCTCGAGGTTGGTGAGGATGGCGGCGAGATCGCCCGTGCGCTCGATGGCGGGCCCGCTCGTCGTGCGGATGTTCGAGCCGAGCTCGTTGGCCACCACGGTGGCGAGCGTCGTCTTGCCCAGACCGGGAGGGCCCGAGAACAGGATGTGATCGACTACGTCGTGGCGCGCTTGAGCAGCCTCGATGAGGATGCCGAGCGATTCCTTCACCTTCGCCTGCCCGAGGTAGTCGGCGAGGCGTTTGGGGCGCAGGGACCGATCGAGGGCGAGATCGTCCTCGGTGAGCTCGGGCGTGACCGCACGCGGGCGCGTGCCATCCTCAGCCGCAGGAGTTCCCCCCTGCGCCGCCTCGAACACAAGACCTTCTATTTCGATGTCGTTGGCCATGACGTCCTACCGATCCCCCAAGCGCTTCAACGCGTATTGTAGCAGCGCCGCCTCCGTCGCATCGTCGGGCGCGCCCTTCAGCGCCAAATCGGCCTCAACCGACGTGAATCCCATCGAGAGGAGCGCCTCGGTCGCGCCCTTGCGCGCGCCGTCGTCCGAAGCGGGCGCACCCTGCGCGTCGAAGAGGCTCTCCTCGAGCTCGAGCGACCCCTTGAGCTCGAGGATGATGCGCGAGGCCGTCTTCTTGCCGACGCCGGGAATCTTCGACACGAGCGCCGTGTCCTGCGCGGCGATCGCATCGGCGAGCGCGCGCGGCGAGAACGTGGAAAGCGCCGCGAGCGCCACCTTCGGCCCCACGCCGCTCACCGTGATGAGCCGCTCGAACAGCGCCTTCTCCTCATCGGTGAGAAAACCGTACAGCGCGATGCCGCTCTCGCCCGCCTGCAGGTACGTGAGCACGCGCACCCGCTCGCCCACGGCGGGAAGCTTCGCCACCGCCGCCTGCGACATGAGCACCGCGTACCCCACGCCGCCCACGTCAACGTAAGCGCACTGCGGCGCTTTACCCGCCAGCACGCCGTCGAGAAATGCAATCATCGCGAATCCTTCCGTTCTTCTCTGCGCTGCTCACGCGCGCAACCCGGCAGACGCGCTGCGGCACCGCGCCACCAACCGCGCGCCCTCGAGCGCCTCGCCCACGCAAGCCCCGCCTCGCGTAGCAAGCGTTCTTCCGCACTTGCGTCCGCTTCCAGCGCAGGCACCCTACCCGAGCGATTCCTCCATCTGCGCAGCGCGTTCGAGCCGCGCCGCGCGTTCCTTCTCGGCCGCCTCGGCACGCGCGACCATCTCGTCGAACCGCCGCTCAGCACGCGTGAGGCCGTCGTGCGTCGTATAGCAGATGGCCGCCGCGAGCGCGTCGGAGGCGTGGTCGGGCTTCGGCGGCGCCTCAAGGGCGAGCAGCTTCTGCACCATGTACTGAACCTGCTCCTTCTCGGCACCGCCCGTGCCCACCACCGCGAGCTTGATCTGCTTGGGCGAGAACTCCCCCACCTCAAGCCCACCTTCCGCGCATGCCACGAGCGCCGCGCCGCGCGCCTGGCCCGTTGCGAACGCTGCCGTGATGTTCTGGCCGAACCACACCGTCTCGATGCCGACGCAGCTCGGTCGGAACCGCCGCACCACCGCCCCGATCTGGTCGTGGATCTTGAGCAGGCGGTCGGCGAGCGGCGCTGCACCCGTGGTGGTCACGCACCCGTACGCCACGCAGGCGAGCCGTGGGCCGCTCTGCGTGATGATGCCCCAGCCCGTATGGGCCAGGCCGGGGTCGATCCCCAGTATGGTGCGTTCCTCCATCGACACGAAACGAGCCTCGCTTTCTCTCAAAAGTCGAGGCTCATATTAGAACATTTGTTTGCACGTTGCAAGCACTGCGGAAACGTCGAAGGAGATGCGCTCGCACGGGTGGTCACGTTCCCCGTGCGAGCACCACGTGAAAACGCTACGACTCGGCGCCTTCGCCTGCGGCAACCCTCTCGAGGCCCGCAAGAATCGCCGCGTCAACGGCCTCGAGACCCTCCTCGTCCTCGGTCCACTGATGTGTGATCGTGCCGAACGGGAGCGCGAGCCCGCACGTGTCGAGCAGCTTCGCCACCTCCTCGGGTCCGTTCTGCCCCCAGCCGTACGAACCGAACGGGATGCCGAAGCGGCCCTTCCAGCCGCCCTTGGGCGAGAGCCCCTTGAGATACCACAGAAACGCCGCCACCGTAGGCATCATGCCGTTGTTGAGCGTGGGCGAACCCACCGCGATGTAGCGCGCCGACAGCACCTCGGTCATGATGTCGGAGATGTGGTTCACCTTGAGATCGAACAGGCGCGTGGAGATGCCCGCCTCGATGAACGCCTCGACCATCTGATGGGCCATCGCCTCGGTGGTGTGCCACATCGAATCGTACACGACGATGGCGTAGTCCTCGGGCTCGAGCGAGCTCCACTTCTGGTACTCCTCGAGGATCTCGGCCACATGGCTGCGCCAGACCACACCGTGGCTCGGCGCGATCATGTCGAAGTCGACGCCGCTGAGCGCACCGAGCGCCTTCACCACGTGGCGCGAGTACGGCATGACGATGTTCGCATAGTACTTCTTTGCCTGCGCGAGCACCTCGGGAAGACCGACCTCGTCGTCAAAGTGCTTCGACGAGGCGAAATGCTGGCCGAACGCGTCGTTCGAGAAGAGGATCTTGTCGTACGCGGAGTACGTGACCATGTTGTCGGGCCAGTGCACCATCACCGTGGCAGTGAAGGTGAGCGTGCGCTTGCCGATGCAGAGGCTCTCGCCCGACTTCACCGCGAGGTAACGGTAGTCGTCGCCGTAATGGGCGCGCAGGCCCTTCTCGCCGTGCGGCGCGCTCGTAACGATCGTGGCGTTCGGCGCCGCCTTCATGATGGCGGGGATGGCACCCGAGTGGTCCTGCTCCACGTGGTTGGAGATGACGTACTCGATCTTGCTCGGGTCGATGATGTCGGCGATGCGCTCGAGCAGATCGTCCGCAAACGACGGCTTGCACGTGTCGATGAGCGTCACGTGCTCGTCGAGAATGAGGTAGGCGTTGTACGTCGACCCGCGGTCGGTTGTGTAGCCGTGGAAGTTGCGCTCGTTCCAGTCGATACCGCCCACCCAGTACACATCGGGCTTGATCTCAATGGCTCGCAGCATAAGGTCCTCCGTTCAAAAAAAGGGGACGGGATGGTATCTCGCAGTTCAGCAAGATACTACCCCGTCCCCGAAGCTCACTTCAACGGGAAATGCCATCCCGCACCGAAACCCCGCAGATCGCTCAGATGGCGAAGACGAGAAACGACGACTGGTGGTCTGTCCGCTTGCCACCACCGTTTGCATCCCAGGACGAACCCAAGACAGCGAGGGGCCGCACGGTGCCCGAGATTGCCCCGCCTTTGGGCCAAGCCGC
>ERZ1034952.3108-NODE-3108-length-11457-cov-8.643133_pt1 | contig 11457 bp, 10 predicted proteins | sample MGYA00520625_ERZ1034952 | MGnify/ENA primary metagenome ERZ1034952 (study PRJEB33766, sample SAMN09781773) | gut metagenome | biome: gut microbiome | host: Homo sapiens | place: Madagascar | study: EMG produced TPA metagenomics assembly of the PRJNA485056 data... | reverse complement strand
TTGCTTCTTCTGCAAGAAGAGAACAATGTACCTTAACCGGCGGAAGTCCATCGAGCGCTTCCATAACAGCTTTATTTGTGATTTCCATAGCCTCTTCAATTGTTTTACCTTTTACCAGTTCTGTAGCCATACTGCTGGTTGCAACGGCAGCTCCACATCCGAATGTTTTGAATTTACATTCTTTGATGATATGTGTTTCGTCGTCAATATCAAGGAACATTCTCATAATATCTCCGCATTTTGCGTTACCAACAGTTCCCACACCACTTGCGTTTTCAATTTCTCCCACATTTCTTGGATGCTGAAAATGATCCATTACTTTTTCGCTGTACATATATTAATTCCTCCTGTTATTATCTTTTGATTATAATTGTCTGCCTTTTATATACGTTTCTTTTATCCTGCTCTGCTTACTGCTGATGTTTCTTGATGAAGTCTTCATATAATGGAGACATACTTCTCAGGTACTGTACGATTTCTTTCAGCTTTTCTACTACAAAATCAAGGTCTTCTTTTGTGGTTTCTTCACTTAATGTAAGTCTCAATGATCCATGTGCTTTCTCATGCGGCACTCCGATTGCAAGAAGTACATGAGACGGATCCAGAGAACCTGAAGTACAGGCAGATCCGCTTGAAGCACAGATACCATGCTGATCAAGCATCAGAAGCATGGACTCACCCTCAATAAATTCGAAGCTGATATTCACATTATTTGGAAGACGTTTTACTTTATCACCATTCAGTTTTGAATGAGGAATCTCACTGGTAAGACGACCGATCAGGTAGTCTCTCAGTTCGATTTCTTTTGAAGTACGTTCTTTCATATTTTTTGCTGCACGCTCTGCTGCCGCACCGTATCCTACGATACCAGGAACATTTTCTGTACCTGCACGACGCTTGCGTTCCTGCGCACCGCCATGTACAAAGGATTTTATCTTGACACCTTTACGGATATAAAGGAAACCAATTCCTTTTGGTCCGTTGATTTTATGTCCACTGGAGCTGAGCATGTCAATATTACATTCATTTACATCAATCGGAACCTGGCAAAATGCCTGAACTGCATCTGTATGGAACAGAATGCCGTGTTCTTTGGCAATACGTCCGATTTCTTTGATCGGCTGGATTGTTCCGATTTCATTATTTGCAAACATTACAGAGATAAGGATTGTTTCCGGTGTGATTGCCTTCTCAAGCTCATCCAGACGTACAACACCATTCTCATCCACATCAAGATATGTGATCTTTGCTCCTCTTTCTTTTTCAAGATATTCACATGTATGCAGAATTGCATGATGCTCGATCTTAGTAGTAATAATGTGATTTCCCTTGGATTTGTAAGCTTCAAACGTTGCTTTTAAAGCCCAGTTATCAGATTCGCTTCCTCCTGCTGTAAAATAGATTTCTTCCTTCTTTGCGTTAAGAACGTCAGCAATCTGCTGTCTTCCTTTTGTTACTGCTTCTTTACTCTTCTGAGCGAAATCATAGATACTGGAAGGATTTCCGTAATATTCAGAAAAATACGGAAGCATTGCATCAAGCACTTCCGGAGCAGTTTTAGTTGTTGCTGCATTATCCAGATATATCAATTTACTCATTGTCTTTCCTCCTGCTATAAATAAATTTTACATATTTTCCTTTTGTTTTTTCCGGCTTTCATCTATCAATTGATCCAGCATCATGGTATCCACTGCCTGCGTAATACTGTCGTTGATTCGTTTCCACACATATTTCGTTACGCAGATATCGTGATTCTCACAGGTACTCTCATCTTCCATTCCAGAACACTGCGCTGCCTCCAGACTTCCCTCCAGAACTCGCAGAACATCTCCTACTGAAATCTCGGCAGCCGGACGTCCCAGGCGATAACCTCCGCCAGCACCTCTGGTACTCTCTACCAGACCGGCTTTTTTTAACTTTGCCATAAGCTGCTCCAGATAACTGTCTGAAATATTCTGTCGGCTTGCAATACTCTGAATGGAAACGACTTCTGTTTCACAATGCAGACCCAGATCAATTAAAGCTTTGAGACCGTATCTTGCTCTTGTTGACAGTTTCATCCACTCACCCCTTTAATTCCTAGTGTTTTCGTCGGATTTATTTCTAGTCATACTTTAGCAGAATACATCTGTTCTGTCAAGGAAGTTTTCTGCATATACTGATAAAAAAACACGAGGCCCTTTCATGTCAAAAGGATATTTTTTCAAAGGAACTTTACTTCTTACATCTGCCGGTCTTCTGAGCCGTATCATGGGCTTTTTTTATAGAATATTCCTGTCACATACTATTGGTGCAGAAGGAATCGGTCTCTATCAGCTGGTTGTTCCATTACAGCAGCTTGTCCTTGTCATAAGTACTTCAGGAATCCAGACTGCTCTCTCTCGTCTGGTTTCTTCACACATGGCTCTTGGAGAAAAAAAAGAAGCGCAAGATTGTTTTCGCCTTGGCACCCTTCTGGCTGTCTGTCTATCCGGTATAATCTCCTGGCTTCTTTTTACTTTCTCCGATTTTTTTGCTGTACGTATTTTAAAAGAAACCTCTACTGCTTCCCTTATCCGATTTCTTTCTCTGAGTTTTCCTTTTGCAGCATTTCACAGCTGTGTTAACAGTTATTATCTTGGTCTTAAAAAAGCAACTTTTCCTGCATCCACGCAGATACTGGAACAATCCGTTCGAATCTTTTCTTCTTTTTTAATTTTCCAGATCTGTCTCTCACGTAACCTTCCCATCACAGCAATGATTGCCATAGCCGGAAGTTTTTTTTCTGAACTTGCAGCAGCTCTGTGTTCTTTTTTAATCATAAGCATGAAACACTCTGCTTCTCCATTTTCTATAGAACAGCCTGTGCAAAAGATCCTTGAACTCAGTCAGACTGCACTTCCATTAACATTAAACCGTCTTCTGCTTGCTGTACTGGCCGCCATCGAAGTCATACTGATTCCTCAGCGCCTTCGTATGTACGGTCTTTCTCATTCTGATTCATTAAGTCTCTACGGTATTTTTACCGGTATGGCTCTTCCATGCATTCTTTTTCCGTCTACAGTCGCCAGTTCTGCCTCTGCCATATTGATGCCCTCCGTCGCAGAAATGCAGGCTCTTGGATACCGAAAGAGGATTCATCATATTACAGAGCGCACCTGTGCAGCATGTATTTTTTTTGGTTCCTTATGCACATTGATTTTTTATTTTTCTGCTCCGTGTGCCGGAACCATATTATTTCACAGTACCGGCGCCGGTCTTTACATCCGTACACTCTCTTTTATTTGCCCTTTTCTTTATACTAACATTGCACTCTCCAGCATTCTGAACGGACTTGGAAAAACCGGAATCACACTTATTCACAGTATTCTGGGAATTCTGCTGCGCATCTCCTTCGTATTATTTGCCATTCCTTCTATTGGTATGCGTGGATATCTGTATGGTCTGCTTTTGAGCGAAATCACTCTTAGTATTTTGCATATTTATGCACTTTATCGTAGTAATAAACCGCATAAAATTTCAAGAATGCCTATCGACAATGTCTTCTGAATCGTTTATAATTATTTGCGTTATGTCAGATATGCGGAATTATTCCGCCAATATACTATTATGTCCGTCAAAATCCGGACACGAGGAGGAAATTATGGGATTTACTTTTTTAAAGAAATTGCCTACACCTGATGAAATCCGCACTCAATATCCCATTGATGCAGCAATTCAGGAACTGAAGGCAAAAAGAGATCAGGAAATCCGTGATGTTTTCACTGGTAAATCTGATAAGTTTCTTGCAATCATCGGCCCATGTTCTGCTGACAATGAAGACGCTGTGTGTGATTATCTTCTTCGTCTGCGCAAAGTGCAGGACAAAATTGCTGACAAGGTTCTTATCATTCCACGAGTTTATACAAATAAACCACGTACCACAGGTGAAGGTTACAAAGGGATGGTTCATCAGCCTGACCCGGAAAAAGCACCTGATATGCTTGCCGGTCTGATTGCTATTCGTAAAATGCATATTCACGCAATACAGGAAAGTGGTTTTACCTGTGCAGATGAAATGCTTTATCCAGAAAACTACCGTTATCTTTCCGATCTTCTTTCCTATGTCGCAGTCGGTGCACGTTCTGTAGAGGATCAGCAGCATCGCCTTACCGTCAGCGGGATGGAAGTACCTGCCGGCATGAAAAACCCTACCAGTGGTGATTACAGTGTCATGCTGAACTCAGTTGTTGCAGCACAGGGATCCCATCATTTCATCTACAGAGGCTGGGAAGTCGAAACAACAGGAAACCCTCTCTCACATACGATTCTTCGTGGTGCTGTAAATAAACATGGTGAACCTATTCCAAATTATCACTATGAAGATCTTCGTCTTCTGTGGGAAAAATATCAGGAAAAAAATCTGCTGAATCCGGCAGTCATCGTAGATACCAATCATTCCAATTCCAACAAGCAATATAAACAGCAGGTTCGTATTGCAAAAGAAGTTCTGCACAGCCGTATGGTTGACCCTGAGCTTCGCAAACTTGTCAAAGGATTAATGATTGAGAGTTATATTGAACCTGGCAATCAGAAGATTGGCGGCAATCACATTTATGGAAAATCCATCACAGACCCATGTCTTGGATGGGATGAATCTGAAAAACTGCTTTATACAATTGCAGAAATGTGCTGATCAATTACATAAAAAAGGACACAGCCACTTACATGACTGTGTCCTTTTTTAATGTCTTGGATGTGCTTTCATATACACATCTCTCATCTTTAGTGCATTCATTCCCAGGTAAACCTGAGTAGACGAAATATCGGAATGTCCAAGCATCTCCTGAACACTCTTCACATCCGCCCCGTTCTGAAGCATATGTACTGCAAAAGAATGGCGCAATGTATGCGGTGTAATATCTCTGTGAATTCCGGCATTTTCTGCATAACCTTTTAAAACCTTCCAGAACCCCTGCCTGCTCATCGACTTACCAGAACAATTTGTAAACAGAGAATTTTCTTTTCTGTTCTTTACAAAAAATCCTCTGGAATGTTCCATATACTGCAAAATCGCATTTCTGCTTACATTTCCAATCGGAATGATTCGTTCTCTCTCTGTATCATGACAAATAACATATCCCAGCTGAAGATTAATGTCTGATACCTGTAAATGGATCAGTTCACTTACCCTCATCCCAGTTGCATACATCAGTTCCAGCATGGCGTTATCTCGAATACCCTTTGGCGTATTAAGATTCGGCTGTTTCAGAAGTCTGTCCACTTCCTCGACTGAAAGGATCTCCGGCATTTTTTTCTCAAGCTTTGGCGGCTTTAATGTTTCTGACGGATCTTCTGCTATTTTATCTGTCCTGAGCAAATACTGAAATAATGCTCTTATTGATGCAATATTTCTGGAAATCGTAGACGAGGCCAGATTTTCTTTCTGCATAACTTTCAGATATCCCTGCAGATCTGTCTTTGTAACTTCTGCAAAGTTCTGTATCTCCTGACTCTGAAGATAGCGAACCAGTTTCTTCAGATCACGTTCATATGAAATCTCTGTATTTTGCGATGTATGCCTGCTTTCGTGCATATATATGATAAAATTCTCAATTGTCTTTTCCATTACTGTTATATCCCCATATTTGTACTACAACTACGGCTTCCCCAAATGTATCTGTATTATACTTGCAATTTTACATAAAATCAAACGTTTTTTTACATAAATTTCCTTTAAAATCAAGGTTTTTCGCGCCATCCACCAAATATCGGAAGTTTATTGTAAACCAATACTATATATTGTAAATCCCCTGTTAAAATATTTTTAAATTTTGTATCATAATTTTTGTTATGATCGGATTGCAATAAATCTCCAGTAAGATTCCAACAACAAAACAGACTGCGCATATCATTACTTTTATCAGATACCATCCAATATGACCGGGAAAAAAAGTTCTGTTTTTCCATATCTGTGCAGAACTTTCATATACAGTTCCACACCCTGCCATAATACAGGGCAGATACAGAATCCACTGTGGAAAAAGCAGGCATACTCCTATCAATCCTCCCTGTAATCCAAACTGAAGAATTGACATGGTAAGCAGCATAGCAAGATTTATTCCTGTCAGCAGCACTCCCACCACTGCAACTGGAATTCCAAAAATTGTCAGACCGCTTCCTGCTGCCAGTAAAAATATACCAGCACGCATTTTTATTACTTTCACAACATAATCCATACCTCCCTCGCCAGCATAAATTCCCAAAAGATATAACGCAGAGGCTGTTTCCTGTCTCCATTTCATTTTGAACATAAGATTGGGTAAAATGATTCCTGTTACAAATCCGACAAAAAAAATCAATTCTCCCGGAAATTTTCTGTTTCTGTATATAAACAGATTATTTTTCATTACTTCACCCCATATCATTCTACGAGATTTTTGCTGTTGTTAGAACAAAAAAAGAGCATGATACATTTTAGTATCATACTCTTTTTGAGCGTCACTCTGAACGTTTATGTTTCTGAAAAATTATTTCGCATAATCAACCGCACGGCTCTCACGGATCACATTGACTTTAATCTGACCCGGATATTCCAGTTCAGCTTCAATCTGCTTGGAGATATCTCTCGCCAGCAGAACCATATCTGCATCTGTAACCTGCTCCGGTACTACCATTACACGAATTTCCCTGCCTGCCTGAATAGCAAATGACTTGTCGACTCCCTTAAATTCATTTGTAATGTCTTCCAACTGTTTCAAACGATTTGTATAAGTCTCAAGTGTCTCTCTTCTAGCACCTGGTCTGGCTGCTGAAATAGCATCAGCTGCCTGTACAATACATGCAACAAGAGATTCGGGTTCCACATCTCCATGATGAGAAGCAACTGTATTGATAACAATTGCAGATTCTTTGTATTTTTTACAAAGATCAACACCAATCTGAATATGTGAACCTTCTACTTCATGGTCGATGGATTTACCGATATCATGAAGTAATCCGGCACGTTTTGCCATACGAACATCTACACCGATTTCTCCTGCGAGAAGTCCTGAAAGCTGTGCCACTTCGATTGAATGTTTCAAAGCATTCTGTCCATAGCTTGAACGGAATTTCATACGTCCGAGAAGTTTCAACAATTCCGGATGGATACCATGAACGCCAACATCCATTGCAGCATTCTCACCATCTTCGCGAATCTGAGTTTCCACTTCTTTCTGTGCTTTCTCTACCATTTCTTCGATTCTTGCCGGATGAATACGTCCGTCAACGATCAGTTTCTCCAGAGCAACTCTGGCAATTTCACGTCGAATCGGATCAAAGGCTGATAACACAACTGCTTCCGGTGTATCATCAATAATAAGATCTACACCTGTCAGAGTTTCAAGAGTACGAATATTACGTCCTTCACGTCCGATAATTCTACCCTTCATCTCGTCACTAGGAAGCTGTACAACAGAAATTGTAGTCTCTGAAACATGATCAACTGCACATTTCTGAATTGCGTTTACTACGTACTCTTTTGCTTTCTTGCCAGCATCTTCTTTGGCCCTGTTCTCCAGTTCCTTGTACATTCTGGCAACATCAACTTTGACGTCATCCTCTACACTTCTGAGTAACTCGTCTTTTGCCTGGTCGGAGGTCAGACCGGAAATTCTTTCCAGTTCCTGTACTCCTTTTTGTTCAAGTTCGTCTACTTTCTTTTCTCTTTTTTGTAACTCAGCAACTTTTGCTGTACACTCTGCTTCACGTTTCTCTACTGCATCCGCTTTCTTGTCAACAGATTCTTCTTTTGACAGGACACGTCTTTCGTATTTCTGCAGTTCTGATCTTCGTTCCTTGGTTTCCTTCTCAAGTTCATTTTTCGTTCTGAGGGATTCTTCCTTTACTTCCAATAAAGCTTCTCTTTTCTTCGTTTCAGCAGCTTTTAAAGCTTCATCTATGATGCTTCTTGCTCTGTCTTCTGCTGTGCCAACAACTTCAGCATCTTTCTTTGCCTTGTTATCAACAGCAACCTTGCAAGTAAGAGGAACCGCAATAAGCAGTGCGACCGCTACAGCGACAATTGCAACAATAATTGTGATTGCCACAGGAGCACCTCCTTATTTAGTTTTCATTGTACAAATACAACAATACAAGTTTATCTGTTTTTAAGAATTATGTCAAGTTTTTCTACAGAATTTGTAAAATATCATTATGCCTGAGAATGCTGTGAAATATTCATCTCTTCCAGCACTGAAAATATGTCACCTGAACGGAAACCACGACGGGACAGATAGCCAAACAGACGTCTCATCTCTTTCTCCTCAAGCTGCGTGCCCGGCTCATATTTCTTCTCTACCATCTTTCTAAGAAGCCTTCTCTCGTCCGGCTCCTCCAGTTCTGCGGCTTCTTCCCAGGCATACTGAATCGTCGGACGATCTATGCCCTTCTGCTGAAGTTCCTGAAATATCTTCTGCCGGCTCCTGTCATGGATCCGATACATGATATAATTTCTTGCATATCTCCGGTCATCGACATACCCGTAACTCTTCACATAATCTACTGCATCTGCTGCCACAGCTTCTGAAAAGCCGGCACGGAGAAGCCGATCATATAATCCCTTCTCCGTGCGGTCCATATGTTCCAGAAGCTTCAGGGCTTTTTTGCGTGCCTCTTTGTGCTGCTGTTCCATATCTGTCATTTAATTATTCCTGCTCTTCTTCAACTTCCTGTGTTTCTGTCTTTGGCTGTGTTCCCTCTTCTTCCGGAAGAAGATGATACTGGATTCTCACCTGCTTCTCAATCTCTTCACAAATTTCCGGGTGATCTTTCAGGAATACTTTAACATTTTCTCTTCCCTGACCGATACGGTCTCCATTATAGGAATACCACGCACCGCTCTTATTCACCACATTACATTCAGATGCCAGATCAAGAATTTCGCCTTCTCTGGAAATACCGGTACCAAACATAATATCAAATTCAGCCTGTTTAAATGGCGGAGCCACTTTATTCTTCACAACTTTCACCTTTACATGGTTACCTACCATCTCGCCACCCTGCTTCAGTGTCTCTGTTCTTCTGACATCCAGACGAACAGATGCATAGAACTTCAGTGCACGTCCACCGGTAGTTGTCTCCGGATTGCCAAACATGACACCGACTTTTTCACGCAGCTGGTTAATAAAAATAACCACACAGTTGGAACGGCTGATTGCCGCAGTCAATTTTCTCAGTGCCTGAGACATCAGTCGTGCATGAAGTCCTACATGACTGTCTCCCATATCACCTTCGATTTCGGCCTTTGGAACAAGTGCCGCAACAGAGTCAACGATCACAATGTCTACCGCACCGGAACGAACCATTGTCTCTGTAATCTCAAGAGCCTGTTCACCATTATCCGGCTGTGAAATATATAAATTATCAATGTCTACACCGATATTCTTCGCATATACCGGATCCAGTGCATGCTCTGCATCGATAAATCCTGCAATTCCACCACGTTTCTGCACTTCTGCCACCATATGTAATGCAACGGTAGTCTTACCACTGGATTCAGGACCATAAATCTCTACAATTCGTCCCTTCGGCACACCACCAACTCCAAGTGCAATATCCAGACCAAGAGACCCCGTCGGAACAGCCTCAACTACCATGTTGGAGCTAGAATCTCCAAGTTTCATTACAGAACCCTTGCCATAATGCTTCTCTATCTGGCCAAGAGCTGCTTCCAGGGCCTTTTGCTTCTCTTCATTCATCATCTTATGAATTCTCCTTAAATTTATTTAATAAGCCAATACCAAACCTATGTTCGTGTTTTCTTCTTATATGCTATTATAAATCTACGATAAAGTCAAGCAAAACTTTTCGACAAAAGAGGCACTGTTTTTACACAGTGCCCCTCAGAATTTTATTATTTTTATTTGTCACCAATCAGCCAGTTATACATTTCTTCATACTGTGCTGCAGAATGGCTCCATGAGAAATCAGCAGCCATTGCCCGGTCAATCATCTTATTCCATTCACGTTTATTATCATAGAATACACGCTCTGCATTACGTACTGTTGCAAGCATCTCATGTGCATTATAGTTTGTAAAGCTGAATCCCGTACCGGTTCCTTCAAACTCATTATACGGCTGTACGGTATCCTTCAGTCCACCTGTCTCACGGACGATCGGCAGTGTTCCATAACGAAGACTCATAAGCTGGCTGAGTCCGCAAGGTTCAAACAGAGACGGCATCAGGAATGCATCAGATGCAGCATAGATTCTGTGTGAAAGAGGTTCATCATAATAAATCTGTGCTGATACTTTGCCATGATATTTCCAGTCAAAATGACGGAACATGTTTTCATAACGTTCTTCACCTGTTCCAAGTACCACAATCTGTACAGCATCCTGACAGAGTTCATCCATCACATATGCAATCAGGTCAAAGCCCTTCTGATCTGTCAGTCGGGAAACAATTCCGATCAGCATTGCATTCGGATCTTCATTCAGTCCAAGATCTCTCTGCAGCTGAATCTTATTTTTCACCTTTTCCTTACGGAATGTCTTAGCATTATAATTCTGTGCAATACATTTATCCGTCTCCGGATTAAATACATCATAATCAATTCCGTTGACAATACCGCGCAGATCATGTGCTCTTGCATTAAGCAGTCCATCCAGACGTTCACCATAAAATGGTGTTTTGATTTCCTCTGCATATGTATTACTTACAGTTGTGACTGCATCAGCAAATACAATACCGCCCTTCAGGAAATTAGCATCTTTATATGCTTCCAGCTTGTCCGGTGCAAAATAATAATCAGAAAGTCCTGTAATTCCCTGAACGGTCTTAACATCCCATACTCCCTGGAATTTCAGGTTATGAATCGTCATAACTGTTTTGATTCCCCAGAAAAATTCATTCTGCTGGAAAGAATCATGAAGGTAAACAGGAACAAGACCTGTCTGCCAGTCATGACAGTGAATTACATCCGGGCGGAAACCGATTACCGGAAGAACAGACAGTACTGCTTTTGAGAAGAATGCAAATTTCTCAAGATCCCACGGTGCGCTGTCATATGGCTTCGGTCCGCTGAAATAATACTCATTATCAATAAAATAAAACTGTATTCCATCATATTCCATATGCATGATGCCCACATAACAGTTTTTATATCCCAGATCCATATAAAAATGAGTGACATACTCCATTTTATCTTTCCATTCCTGTTTCATACAGGCATATTTTGGTAAAATAACACGTACATCAAAATAGCGCTTATCAAAACACTTTGGAAGTGCTCCGGCTACGTCGGCAAGACCTCCTGTTTTAATAAATGGTACCGCTTCTGATGTTGCAAATAAAATATTTTTCATCTGTAAATGCCCTCCTTGTATCAAAATGCCAGTGTATTTTCTGACATTTTCGCCTGCGACAGGCCTTTTGTTTATTATACTCCAAAACCACTTTGTTGAAAAGAGTGATTTTTGTATTCAAGGCGAATTTTATCTGCAATAAGTGCAAT
>ERZ1034952.3107-NODE-3107-length-11459-cov-3.950631_pt1 | contig 11459 bp, 9 predicted proteins | sample MGYA00520625_ERZ1034952 | MGnify/ENA primary metagenome ERZ1034952 (study PRJEB33766, sample SAMN09781773) | gut metagenome | biome: gut microbiome | host: Homo sapiens | place: Madagascar | study: EMG produced TPA metagenomics assembly of the PRJNA485056 data... | reverse complement strand
CCAGGACGGCGTGCTCAAAAAGCGCGACACCTACGAGATCATCGACCCCGCCGAAGTGGGGGCGGGCCAGAGCCAGATCGTGCTCACGGCGCGCAGCGGTCATGCGGCCCTCAAGCATCGCCTCGAGGAGCTCGGCTACGAGTTTGAGGGCGAGCAGCTCGATCAGCTGTACGAGGCCTTCCTCAACATGGCTGACAAGAAGAAGGAGGTCTACGACGAGGACCTCGAGTCGCTCGTGAACGAGCAGGGTCGTAACGAGACCGCGCTCTACACGCTCGAGGCGGCGCAGATCAGCTGCGGCTTCCCGCTCAAGCCGACGGCCACCCTCACGCTCAAGAATCCCGAGGGCGAGGAGATCACCGTGTGCGAGTGGGGCGTGGGCCCGATCGACGCGGTGTACAAGGCCGTGAACAAGATCATCAAGGTCGACAACGACCTGACCGAATTCTCGGTGCAGTCGGTGACGCGCGGTATCGACGCGCTCGGCGAGGTGACGGTGCGCGTGAAGGCCGCCAACGGCGAGACCTACACCGGCCGCGGCTCCGACGGCGACATCATCGTGTCGTCCACGAAGGCCTACCTCAACGCGCTCAACCGCCTGCTCGCTGAGAAGCACTAGAGCGCAGGCTGCTACTGAGCGATAACTCTTTGTTCGACATGCGAGCCGTCGGGTGTGCGATGCGCCCGACGGCTCGCTTGTTTTTGGTGACGCTGTTCTACGCGTGGGGCTTTGGCCAGGCTGCGGCGCGTCTGCGCCACGTGTGCGTGCTGCATGATCTTGCGGTGCGTCCCACCATGCGGGCGCACTTTTTTTCGGCATTGTAGGATAATGACGGGACGAAGCCTCGACGCAGGGGCTTCGTCCTTGTTTTGTAGGGGGATGTGAAGGGGTGGAGCTCCATCATGAAACGCGATTATCCTAATCTCTGCAAGCCGCTCAAGATCGGTCGTTTGACGCTGCGTAACCGCATGTGCTCGGCGCCGCTCGGCGCAACCGACGTCGACGCTCAGGGCACGCCGGGTCCGCGCACGCTCGGCTTCTACGAGGCGCGCGCGAAGGGCGGCGCCGCCATCGTTACGGTGAGCGAGCTCGTCGTGCATCCCGAGACCGACGGATCCCAGATGCTTCACCTCTCGCTCAAGACGCCCGGTCAGCTCGGCGCCTTCACCTATGTCGCCGACGCCATCAAGCGCCATGGCGCGCTCGCCTCGATCGAGCTGTCGCACTCGGGTCAGTATGCGGGCACATACATGGTCGACAAGAAGAAAAAAGGCGACCTGCACCAGTTCGGGCCGAGCGACGGCGTGCGTCCCGACGGTATCCCCGTTAAGGCGCTCACCAAGGAGCAGATCGCGAGCATCGTCGCCGCATATGCCGAGGCAGCGGGTCTCGCCAAGCGCGCCGGCTTCGACATGTGCATGGTGCATGCGGGCCACGGCTGGCTCATCAACCAGTTCCTCTCACCGTACTTCAACCACCGTACCGACGAGTACGGCGGATCGCTCGAGAATCGCGTGCGCTTCGCTCGCGAGATCCTCACCGCGGTGCGCGCCGAGGTGGGCCCGGGCTTCCCGATTGAGCTGCGCATGAGCGGCTCCGAGCTCTTCGACGGCGGCTACGACCTCGACGAGGGCTGTCGCATTGCGCATGCGCTCGAGGACCTCGTCGACATCATCCACGTGTCGGCCGGCTCCTACCAGTTCGGTTTCAGCATCACACACCCCTCGATGTTCCGCGAGCACGGCTGCAACGTCTACCTCGCCGAGGAGATCAAGAAGCACGTGTCGGTTCCCGTCGCCACCATCGGCGGCCTGTCTGATCCCGATCAGATGGAGGAGATCATCGCGAGCGGCAAGGCCGATCTCGTGGTGATGGGCCGCGCGCTGCTCGCCGATCCCGAGCTGCCGAACAAGGTGATGGCGAACGAGGGCGACGACATCGTTCGCTGCATGCGCTGCTTCGTGTGCATGGCCGAGCGTCCCGTCACGCAGACGCGTCGCTGCGCGCTCAACCCGCGCATCGGCCGCGAGCTCGAGGGGCTCGACATCGTTCCCGCCGCGCGGAAGAGGAAGGTGCTCGTGGTCGGCGGCGGCATCGCCGGCATGGTGGCGGCCCGCACGGCGGCACTGCGCGGGCACGACGTGACGCTCTGCGAGGCGAACGACACGCTCGGCGGCATCCTGCGCACCGAAGCGGCGCTGCCGTTCAAGCAGGACATGTACCACCTCGGCGTCACCTATGCGCACCTCTGCGAGAAGGTGGGGGTCGACATCAGACTCAACACGCCGGTTGACGCCGCGTTCGCCGACGAGTTCGGCGCCGACGCCTGCATCGTGGCGGTGGGCTCCGAGGCGATGACGCTTCCCGTGCCCGTGTCCGACGACGCCGTCGTGCGCTCGATCGATGAGCTCTACCTCGAGGGCGCGCCGGTGGGCGAGGAGGTCGTGATCGTTGGCGGTGGCCTCACCGGTTGCGAGTGCGCGCTGCTCATGGCGGGCAAGGGCAAGAAGGTGCGCCTCGTTGAGATGCGCGACGGTCTTGCCATTGACGCGAACATCCGCCACCGTCCGATCCTCCTCGCGCAGATCGAAGAAGCGGGCGTCGACGTGGCGCTCAACGCCTGCGCCCAGGCTGTTACGGCCGACGGCGTCACCGTGGCGCAAGACGGTGCGGAGCGTCTCATCGCGGGCGACACGGTGGTGTGCGCCATCGGCCAGCGTTCGCGCACGGCCGCAGCTGACGCGCTGCGCGATGCGGCTCCGTTCGTGCGCATCATCGGCGACGCGAAGCGTCCGTCGAACATTACGAACGCCGTGTACGAGGGCTTCCACGCAGCGCTCGATATCTAACGAGCGAAAAACAGTCGCTTTCGCGGGGCACGCGTCCGTAATTGGGCGCGTGCCCCGCCGTCTTGAGGGGCTTTTCGGCGGTTTCTTCTTCTGTTTCGGTTATGTTACGGCGATAATGAAATCTTGAGTTTTGACAGGACCCCGCCACCTGTGCGCATTGGCGCAGGTGCCGGAACAGAGGTAAGAGGAGGTACCATGGCCGAGGAGAACAAGCTCGGACGAAAGATCACGACCCTGCGCGAGGCGCACCATCTTTCGGCGCAGGATCTGGCCGATCGCTGCAGCTGCGACGTGTCGGTGATCGAGGACCTCGAGGCGGGCACGGCGCCTGCATCGCTCGCTCCGCTCATCAAGATCACGCGCGCGCTCGGCGTACGCCTCGGCACGCTCATGGACGACGACGAGGAATTCGGCCCTGTGTACATCGACGAGAGCCAGATGGTCGAGGTCGAGCGCCTCAAGAGCCTCCAGACGGCGAGCGATGCAGGCGATCTGAGCTACTTCAGTCTCGCCGCCGGCCGCCCCTCGCGCCACATGGATCCCTTCATCATCACCGTTGATCCCTCGGGCGACACCGAGCACGAGCTCGTCGGTCACGAGGGCGAGGAATGGCTGTTCGGCATGGAGGGCTGCATCGAGATCGAGTACGGCAAGGAGATCTACGTGCTCCATCCCGGCGAGTCGATCTACTACGACTCCATCGTGCCGCACCAGGTGCGCGCCCACGACGGGCAGAAGGCGAAGTTCCTCGCCGTTGTCTATACTCCGCTCTAACGAGCGGAGTATAGAGCCGACGCTGCGCGGGAACGTGGCGGCACAGCTGGCGCTCCGAGCCCTCCTCGCGTACCTAAAGTACGTTTCGTCGGACTCTCACGCCATCTGCACGCGCCACGTTCCCGCTCGCTGACTTGGGTTCGATCCGCGCTTTTCTCTTTTCTGCAGCCCTCATATATGTTTCCAAGGTGATGCTATGACTGATACGCAATCCAAGATCCCCGTGATGCCCGAGGATGTGGTCGCGGCCGCCGAGGCGGCGGGCGAGCCGATTCCGGGCTCCTTCGATTACCCGCTCCACTCCGAGAAGACGATCGGTGACTACTTCCGCGATCAGGTGGCGATCGAACCCGATCACGAGTTCGTCGTGTACCCCGACCGCGACCTGCGCTGGACCTACGCCGACTTCGACAAGCGCACCGACGACCTCGCCAAGGGCCTGCTCGCCATCGGCATGAAGCCCGGCGACCACCTCGGCGTGTGGGCGCGCAACATCCCTGACTGGCTCACGTTCATGTACGCCACCGCTAAGGTGGGCATCGTCATGGTGACGGTGAACCCCGTGTACAAGAGCCACGAGCTCGACTACGTGCTCAAGCAGTCCGACATGAAGGCGCTCTGCGTCATCGACGCGTACCGCGACGTCGATTACCTCGAGATCATCCGCGGTCTCGTGCCCGAGTCGCTTGAGCAGCAGCGCGGCTTCCTCCACTCCGATAACTACCCGTTCCTCGAGAACCTCATCTACATGGGACCTGAGAAGCACCGCGGCTTCTACAGCGTGCCGGAGCTGCTCCTGCTCGGCGAGAACAGCCCCGACAGCTCACTCGAGTGGGCGCGCATGCAGTTCGACAACAACGACGTCGTCATGATGCAGTACACCTCGGGCACCACCGGGTTCCCGAAGGGCGTCATGCTCACGCACCGCAATATCTTGAACGACGGCTTCTACATCGGTGAAGGGCAGAAGCTCGGCCCCGCTGACCGCGTGACGCTGCCCGTGCCGTTCTTCCACTGCTTCGGCTGCGTACTCGGTGTAATGGCGTGCCTCACGCACCGGTCCACCATGATCATCGTGGAGGACTTCAACGCAAGCCTCGTGCTGCAGGCCATCCACAAGGAGCGCGCCACGGCGGTCTACGGCGTGCCGACGATGTTCATTGCCGAGCTCAACCACCCTGACTTCGATAAGTACGACCTCTCGAGCCTGCGCACGGGCATCATGGCCGGCAGCTCGTGTCCGCCTGAGACCATGCGCGAGGCAATCGAGCGCATGAACCTGCGCGAGCTCACCATCTGCTACGGCCTCACTGAGACGAGCCCGGTGTTCACGCAGACGAGCGCCGACGACGACCTCGAGCACAAGTGCGAGACGGTCGGCAAGCGCCATCCACCGGTGCTCGTGAAGATCGTCGACCCCGAGACGGGGGAACGCTGCGGCTTCAACGAGCCAGGTGAGCTGTGCTGCAAGGGCTACAACGTCATGAAGGGCTACTACAAGATGCCCGAGGAAACGGCGAAGGTAATCGATGAGGAGGGCTACCTGCACTCGGGCGACCTCGGCACGGTGGACGAGGACGGCTACTACCGTGTGACCGGCCGCGTGAAGGACATGATCATCCGCGGCGGCGAGAACATCTACCCGCTCGAGATCGAGAACTTCCTGCTCACGAACCCCGGCGTGCTCGACGCCCAGGTGGTGGGCATCCCCGATGAGAAGTACGGCGAGATCGTCGGCGCGTTCATCCGCACGCGTCCGGGATATGAGGATATGACCGAGGACGACGTGCGTCAGTGGGCCATTCCGCGGATCGCGCGCTACAAGGTGCCCAAGCGCGTTTTCTTCGTGGACGACTTCCCCATGACCCCGTCGATGAAGGTGCAGAAGTTCAAGCTGCGCGAGATGGCGGCCGAGCTCGTGGCGGCGGGGAAGTAGCGTCGCGGCGGTCGGGCGTTGCGGGTGAGGGCGTGCGCTCGTGTGCACCTCATGAAGAAACCCCATATCACCCCTATGAAAGCGCGCGTCGGTATGGTAGAATCCGACGTACTGACGCGCGCTTGCGCACAATACTTTTCACGTTTGAGGAAAGTGGGCTTGTCCCGCTTTCTTTTGTTGTAGGGGGCAAAGCGCGTCACGGGAACCGTTCGGACAACGCACGAAGGAGGCTGACGTGCTCACCGCCAAGGAGAAGAAACTGCTCGCCGCGCTCGAGCCGCATGCGGCCGAAGAGGGTGTCGAGATCGTCACCGTCGAGATCGTCGGCTCGAAGAAGGCTCCCACGATCCGCGTGTACGTGGATGCGCCCGAGGGCGTGAGCTTCGACGTGCTCGCCTCCTCGCAGGCGTGGATCAACAAGATCATGGACGAGATCGACCCGTTCCCCGGCGCCTACATGCTCGAGGTGTCCTCGCCCGGCATCGACCGCCCGCTGCGCACGCTCGAGCATTTCGCGCGTTTCATCGGCGAGCAGGCCGTGGTGAAGACGATCTCGCCCGTTGAGGGGCGCAGCTCCTTCACGGGAACCATCATCGCCGCGGCAGACGACGCCGTCACGCTCGACGTCGACGGCGCGGATGTCGTCCTGCCCCTCGACAACATCAAGCGCGCCCACCTCAAGGGCACGATTGACTTCAGCTCATAGGAAGGAAGCTCATACCATGGCAACTTCAGAATTGATCGAAGCTCTCCAGGCACTTGCCCACGAGCGCAAGATCGACGAGTTCTACCTCATCGAGCGTCTCGAGGCGTCGCTCGCGAAGAGCTACCAGCACATTCTCGACCTCGAGTGGGATGCTCGCGTCACCATCGACCGCCAGACGGGCCACATCTACGTGTACGAGCTCGTTCCCGTGGGCGAGCCCGATCCCGAGACGGGCGAGTACGAGGAGTTCGAGGAGCGCGACGTCACGCCGAACGACGTGAGCCGCATCGCCGCTCAGAACGCCAAGGGCGTCATCGCGTCGATCGTGCGCGAGGCTGGCCGCCAGTCCATCTACGAGGAGTTCTCCGATCGCGTGGGCGACCTCGTGACGGGCACGGTGCTGCAAGGCACGCCCGAGTTCACCATCATCAAGATCCGCGAGGGCGTCGAGGCCGAGCTGCCGCACTACGACATTAAGCGCAACCCCGGCGAGCGCAACGAGCGCCCGGCGAACGAGCACTATCGTCACAACCAGCGCCTCAAGGTGCTCATCATCGACGTGCGCGATCCGCAGGCCGACGTGCAGCGCCCGAAGGGCGAGCAGACGCGCCCGTCGATCATCGTGTCGCGCACGCATCCCGACCTCATCCGTCGTCTGTTCGAGATCGAGGTTCCCGAGATCTACGACGGCATGGTGGAGATCAAGTCGATCGCCCGCGAGCCCGGCGCCCGTTCCAAGGTCGCCGTGTCCTCGCGTGAGGCGAACCTCGATCCGGTGGGCGCCTGCGTCGGCCCGAAGGGAAGCCGCGTGCGCAAGGTGGTCGAGGAGCTGCGCAACGAGCGCGTCGACGTGATCCAGTGGAGCGACGACCCGGCGACCTACGTGGCCAACGCACTGTCGCCCGCGAAGGTGTCGCACGTCAACATCGACGCAGGCAACCACTACGCCACCGTCGTGGTGCCCGATGACCAGCTCTCGCTCGCCATCGGCAAGGAGGGCCAGAACGCCCGCCTCGCCGCGCGCCTGACCGGCTGGCACATCGACATCAAGTCGACGAGCTTCCAGGGCGAGCCGCTCGTCGCCGACAACGTCCTCATCGACGACGAGGCCGAGGAGGAGAGCGAGTTCTGCGCCTTCGTGAACGAGGAAGGCGTTCGCTGCCGCAACCACGCGCGTCCCGACAGCCGCTACTGCGGCATCCACGCGTACCTCGACGAGGACTAGACCGAACAAGGTAGGACCGACGTGGCACAGGAAACGAAAAAACGCCAGCGAACCTGCATCGGCTGCGGCGCGCACGACACCAAGGGCGCGCTCTACCGCATCGTGCGCGCGTCCGACGGCACGGTTTCCTTCGACCCGTCGGGCCGTTCCGCCGGACGCGGCGCCTACGTGTGCTCCCGTACGTGCTTCGCCTCCGCTTGGAAGGCGCGAAAGCTCGATCGGGCGCTGCGGGCGAAGCTGACCGAACAAGACTACGAGACCATTGGAGCCGAGCTCGCCCGCGAATGCGACGCCGGAACGGAAGAGACTGAGGAGTGATACATGGCAAGCATGCGTGTACATGAGTTGGCGAAGGAATTCGATATGACGAGCAAGGAGCTGCTCGATCGCCTTCATGAGATGAAGATTCCGGCGAAGTCGCATGCCAGCATGCTGGCCGATGCCTACGTCGACAAGATCCGCAAGAACCTCGAGCCCGAGATCAAGCAGCGTGCCGGCAAGCTCGATTCCGAGGAAGAGGCCGCGCTTGAGGCTGAGAAGGCCGAAGAGGCCCGCAAGAAGGCCGAGGCGGAGGCTGCGCGCCGCGCTGCCGTCGAGAAGGAGCTCGCCGAGCGCGAGGCCGCTCGCATGCGCCGCGCCGGCAAGCAGGAGGCCCGCGAGGCTGAGCCGCGCAAGAAGCCGCTCAAGAAGGCTCCCGTGAGCTCGGGTTTCGAATCGCTCATGGGCCAGATCGAATCTGAGAAGGAGCGCGTTGAGCGCGAGAAGGCTGAGGCGCGCGCCCGTGCCCGCGCCGAGAAGGCCGCGGCCGAGGTGGCGAAGAAGCAGGCCGTCGAAGAGGCCCTGCGCAACCGCCACGGCAAGGGCAAGGCGAAGTCGCACGCTTCCCAGCAGGCGCATCCCACGCCCGCGCCGACGCGCACGTCGAGCTTCAGCTCGCTGCTCTCTCAGATCGAGTCCGAGCAGCAGCGCATCGACGCGCAGAAGGCTGCCAACGCCGCACAGAAGAAGGACGCGCAGGGCGCCGGTGCTGCGCAGCGCGGCCCCAAGAAGGCGAAGAAGGGCAAGAAGGGCGCCCACGGCCACCAGTACGTGCCCGAGCTCGAGGCTGCGGCCCAGGGTCAGGGCGAGGATCGTTACGCTCAGATGGCCGTCCAGGCCGAGAAGCTCCAGCGCGACAAGGTGCTCGCTGAGGCGCGCGCCGCGGTGGCCGCCGCAAGCTCCCAGGAGGGCGAGGGCCGTCGTAAGAAGCGCAAGGAAAAGCGCCAGGCCGAGGCGCGCGAGCGCGCTGAGCAGGCCGCGATCGAGAAGGGCCTTGATCCCTCGCTCGTACTCGACGACTCCGTGGTGGAGGTGCCGCAGGGCGCTTCCGTCGCCAAGTTCGCCGAGGTGCTCGGCGTTCAGCCGAACGACGTTATCAAGCGCCTGTTCATGCTTGGCCAGGTGCTCACGCTCACGCAGTCGATGAGCGACGACCTCATCGAGCTCATCGCCGATGACCTCGGCCGCAAGGTGCGCGTCGTGTCGCCCGAGGAGGAGTTCGCGGTGGTCTACCACGACTCCGAGGAAGACCTCAAGCCGCGCCCGCCGGTGGTTACCGTCATGGGCCATGTCGACCACGGCAAGACCTCGTTGCTTGACGCGATTCGCCACACCGGCGTGGTCGCCAGCGAGGCGGGTGGCATCACCCAACACATCGGCGCATCGGTGGTCAACATCAACGGCCGCCAGATCACCTTCATCGACACGCCGGGCCACGAGGCGTTTACCGCCATGCGTGCCCGCGGTGCGCAGGTGACCGACGTCATCGTGCTCGTGGTGGCCGCCGACGACGGCGTCATGCCGCAGACCATCGAGGCTATCAACCACGCGAAGGCCGCCGACGTGCCGATCGTCGTGGCTGTGAACAAGATCGACAAGCCGGGCGCCAACCCTGATCGCGTGCGTCAGGAGCTCACCGAGTACGGCGTCATCCCCGAGGAGTGGGGCGGCCAGAACATGTTCGTCGAGGTGTCGGCTAAGCAGAAGCTCCACATCGACGATCTGCTCGAGACGATCCTGCTCCAGGCTGACGTGCTCGAGCTCAAGGCCAACCCCGATGCGCTCGCTTCGGGCTTCGTCATCGAGGCGAACCTCGACAAGGGTCGCGGCCCGGTTGCCACCGTGCTCATCCAGCGCGGTACGCTCCACACCGGCGACGCGCTCGTGGCGGGCACGTCCTACGGACACGTGCGTGCGCTCGTCAATCCGCGCGGCGAGCACGTCGATGCCGCCTACCCGGCTGACCCGGTCGAGATCCTCGGCCTGAGCTCGGTGCCGACGGCCGGCGACGAGTTCCGCGTGTTCGAGGACGAGCGCGACGCCCGCAAGCTCGCCGAGGAGCGTGCGCTGCGCGAGCGCCTCGCCGCTCAGGAGACGAAGTCTCACATGAGCCTCGACGACCTGTTCAGCCGCATCGAGGAGGGCAAGCAGACCGACCTCAACCTCATCGTGAAGGCCGACGTGCAGGGTTCCATCGAGGCGCTGCGCGATGCGTTCGAGAAGATGGATCAGTCCGAGGTGCGCATCAACATCGTTCACTCGGCGGTGGGCGGCATCACCGAGACCGACGTCACGCTCGCTGCGGCGTCCGACGCCATCATCATCGGCTTCAACGTGCGCCCGACGGGCAAGTCGAAGCAGCAGGCCGAGAAGGAGAAGGTGGACATCCGCCTGTACCGCGTCATCTACCAGGCGATCGAGGACATCAACGCCGCACGCGTCGGCCTGCTTTCTCCCGACATCGTCGAGGAGGACACCGGCATCGCCGAGGTGCGCGAGACGTTCAAGGTGCCGAAGGTCGGCACGATCGCGGGCTGCTACATCACCGAGGGCGAGATCAGCCGCGACGACAAGGTGCGCATCGTGCGCGACGGCACGGTTATCTTCGAGGGCTCGATCGCCTCGCTGCGCCGCTTCAAGGACGACGTCAAGACCGTCAAGCAGGGCTACGAGTGCGGCATCGGCATCGACGGCTACCAGGATCTCAAGGTGGGCGACACCATCGAGGGCTACACCGTCAAGGAAGTCGAGCGTACCGAATAAGAGGTGGGGTTTCGCTGGTGCTGTCGCACCAGCGAAACTTGGTCGACGCTGCGGGCTGTTGAAGCACCCGATCTGGCCCCTTGTTTTGCACGCTGCGCCGCGCGAAGGCGGCTTGGCGCAAAGGCGGGGCTATCTCGTACACTTCAACAGCCCTCGCTGACGTTACGAACGACTGGCGGGCTGTTTCTGGTTGAGAGTAGCGTGTGCCGTGTTGTTCGGCGGTATTGATTTTGATATCGACATTCATCGTGAGAGAATGAAGGCGGGGAGGTTCCGCCTTCATTTGTATGGAAAGGAGACCCTCATGAAACAAGGATCTTCGAATCGCAAGGTCAACGAGCAGGCGCGCGAGGTCATCGCGAACATCCTGCTGTTCGAAACGGCCGACCCGCGTCTGCGTTTCGTGACGATCACGGGGTGTGAGGTGAGCTACGACCGCAGCTTCTGCAACGTGTTCTACTCCGCGGAGCCCGAGCGCTACGACGAGGTCGAGGCGGCGTTCGCGCAGGCGCGTGGCCGCATTCGCTCGCTCATGGCGAAGAAGCTCTCGTGGCGCGTGGCTCCCGAGTTGCGCTTCCACCTCGACACGTCGGTCGACCAGGCGCAGGTGATCGCCGAAGCGCTTGAGCGCGACCGTGCGCGCAACGAGGATTCGGCGCAGAAGGGCACGGAGGAGTAGCCATGGCCGTCACGCCCCAGACCAACACGACGCTCGATGCGATCGCGCGTGAGCTCGCGTCGTATGAGTCGTTCTGCATCTGCGGACACGTGAGCCCCGACGGCGACTGCATCGGCTCTCAGCTTGCGCTCGCCCATGCGCTCGAGCGTCTCGGCAAGCGCGTCAGCTGCGTGCTCGCACACGACGAGCCGCTCGATCAGTGCATCTC
>ERZ1034952.3105-NODE-3105-length-11470-cov-4.895576_pt1 | contig 11470 bp, 6 predicted proteins | sample MGYA00520625_ERZ1034952 | MGnify/ENA primary metagenome ERZ1034952 (study PRJEB33766, sample SAMN09781773) | gut metagenome | biome: gut microbiome | host: Homo sapiens | place: Madagascar | study: EMG produced TPA metagenomics assembly of the PRJNA485056 data... | reverse complement strand
GCATAGATCTTCGTAACATGGTCGAAGGTGATAACGGGATTTCCCGTGCTTTGATTCACTGCTTCAACATTTACTGTGGGCAACGCCTGCGAAAGCTGCTCAGTAAGGTTTGGCGCGGCGTGCGCTGCGGCATGCTTGCCGACGCTTCCGCCGTTATCATTTGTCACAGTATGCTCCATTCATAGTGTCGATTCTGAGACAAGAAAATTATAGCAAGGTTATTTGCGTGTGAGTACTTTTTTCGCCGCCTGGACGATAGAAGCCGCATCAAGGTCAAAATACGCCATAAGTTCTTCAAACTCTCCCGATTTACCGAAACGATCGCGCACCGCAACGAACTCGAGCGGCGTAGGCCGTGATTCAGCGCAAAGTTCGCTTACCGCTGAACAGAGACCTCCATAGACAGAATGTTCCTCAGCGACAACCGCACAACCGGTTTTATCAAGTGAAGCCAAGATGGTATCGCCATCAAGCGGTTTCACCGAAAATGCGTCAATGACCTCAGCGGAGATTCCCTCTTCAGCAAGCATCTTTGCTGCTTTTCTCGCTTCAGTGACTTCAAGACCGCAGGCAATGATCGAAACATCAGCGCCTTCATCGATGACATATGCCTTGCCGAGCTCAAGTTCGACATCAGGTGCATAAACAGCGGGGACGCTCGCACGACCCATGCGGACATACACAGGACCAGGAGTTTCAGCAGCCAAACGCAATGCTGCACAGGCAGAAGCGTAATCAGCCGGAACGAGCACCTTCATGGGAGGAAGCCCGCACATGAGCGAGATATCTTCGAGCATCTGGTGCGAACCACCATCAGGACCAACCGAGATGCCTGCATGAGTAGGTGCGATCTTCACATCGAGGTTGGCATAAGCGACCGTATTGCGAATCTGATCATAGCAACGCCCCGTGCCGAACACTGCAAACGAACCGGTGAAAGCGATATTGCCCGCAAGTGCCAAGCCTGCAGCAACATCGATCATATTCTGCTCAGCAATACCCACATTGAAGAGATGCTTGCTCTCTTCTTCCCCTGCCTGGGCGAACGCTTTCGTGGTGGTCGAGCCAGAAAGATCAGCGTCGACCGCTACGATCGGTAGCCCTTGTTCATAGAGCTCTGCCAGCGTTTTGCCATAAGCGGCACGAGTAGCCTTCTTTTCCTGAGCTTGTGTAGCATCTGCTAGTTTAATCACCGTCTACCTCGCTTTCGAGTTCTGCGAGCGCTTGTTTGGTTTGTTCAGCATCGGGGGCTTTACCGTGCCAGCCTACTTGGTTCTCCATGAAGGAAACCCCTTTACCCTTCACTGTCTTTGCAATGATTGCCTGGGGTTTTCCTGTTGCCTTGCGAGGCAGTGAAGAAAAGAGGGCGATGAGAGCATCGATATCGTGCCCGTCGACACGATGCACATCCCAACCAAAAGCAGCGAATTTCTCATCAAGCTCGCCAGCAGAGCATACATCGCAAAGGCAGCCATCGATCTGCAATCCATTAGAATCAATGATCGCAACGAGGTTACCGAGCGCTTCGGCTGCAGCGAAATTAGCTGCTTCCCACACCTGGCCTTCTTCGCATTCGCCATCACCTAAAACCGTGTAGACCTTTTGCTCGGTACCTTTAAGGCGAAGACCAGCTGCGAGACCAGCTGCAACCGAAAGCCCTTGCCCAAGGGAGCCAGTCGAAACTTCCACACCAGGCAATAGCTTAGAATCGGGATGTCCTTGAAGCCTGCTTCCAAGCTTTCGAAGAGTTTTCAGTTCGTCTTTAGGGAAGAATCCAGCTTCCGCAAGCGCCGCATAGAGCGCAGGTGCCGCATGACCTTTTGCAAGGATGAAATAATCGCGCGCATCTGAAGCAGGATGAGCGGGATCGTAGGTCATAACATCGCCAAAGTAGAGCGCTGCCAGAATATCAGTGCACGAGAGCGACCCTCCTGGATGCCCACTGCCTGCTTCATGGATCATCTCGATGATGTCCTTTCGCATGGCGTTGGCTTTTTGTTTTGCATAAGCAGATGCCATGGATTTCCTTTCGAGTAAAGATGCGCCTATTGCGACGCGCGCCAACGGTGATATCCGATAACGAACTGATCGATATCGCCATCGAGAGCAGCATCGACATTTCCGCTCTCGATATTACTACGAGTGTCCTTGATCAGTCGATAGGGATACAATACATAGTTACGTATCTGGCTGCCGAACGAGTTGTCCATCTTCTCGCCCTTGAGCTCTGCGAGTTCAGCTGCACGCGCCTGTTCTTCCCGCTCATAGAGCTTACCGCGCAAGACGCGAAAAGCTGCTTCTTTGTTTTGAAGCTGTGACTTTTCATTTTGACAGGTAACCACTATACCCGTAGGGATGTGCGTGAGACGTACCGCTGAATCGGTCGTATTCACGCTCTGGCCACCTGGCCCGCTCGAACGATAGACATCCACGCGTACGTCATTCGGATCGATCTCGATCTCAATGTCGTTCTCTTCGAGTACCGGGACCACCTCGACTGCAGCGAAGGTGGTATGGCGACGCTTTTTCTCATCGGTGGGCGAGATACGTACCAAACGGTGAACACCCGTTTCGCTGCGTAACATGCCATAGGCATGGTGTCCTTCAATCTGCATACTCACACGATCGAGTCCGATCCCTTCACCTGGAACAAGATCGAGCAGCCTCGTTTTCCAGCCTTTCTTGTCGGCATAATGGGAATACATCTTGTAGAGCATCTCGGTCCAGTCCTGAGCCTCTAATCCCCCACTGCCCGGATGGATCGTGAGGATCGCGCCGGAATCATCATAAGGGCCATCGAACCATGACTCAACCTCGAACGAATCGAGCATTTCTTCAAGACGCGCAAGACACGCATCCTCTTCTTCCTGAAAGCTCGCATCTTCTTGAGCGAACTCAGAGGCGGTCTGCGCATCTTCAAGCAACGTTTGCGCCGAGGCGTAACGCGCGAGAAGATCGCGCACATCGGAAGCGCGCTTCGAAACCCGCTGAGCTAGGTCGGTATCGTCCCAGAAATCCGCAGCAGCGATCTGAGTCTCAAGCTCTTCAAGCTCATTTTCGCGTTCATCAATATGGAGAAAACCGCGCGCATCGCCAAGGCGTTTGCGCGCTGCATCAAGCGTGATCATAAATGGGAAACCTCATGCATTCAATCTAGCGTGATACCACCATAACGTACTTACGCATGAGCACCATGACATTTCTTGAATTTCTTGCCACTACCACAGGGACACGGATCATTGCGGCCCACATTCGCATAAGGATCGTTCTTGTCCTTTTCGATAGGAACATTGCGCGCGGGCATGGATTCCTTTGGGTTTTCTGCGGGCATTCCCTGCGCCTGAACAGCCGCCTGACGGACACGCTGCGCCTGCGTCGCGCCTGAAGTAAGACTCTCTTCAGGATTAGAATAGCTCACCGCGCCATCAAGCGGTGTTTGCTCGACAGGTTTGACTTCTTGAACCACGATTGGAGCGCGCAGTAAGAAGCGTAAGAAATCTTCGTAGATCGAAGAAGTAAGTGCAGAGAACATAGCGTGCGCTTCTTCGCGGTATTCAACAAGCGGATCGCGCTGACCGTAGGCACGCAAGCCGATCGATGCTTTCAGATAGTCCATATCTTGCAAATGGGCCATCCATTTCGTATCGATAAAACGCAGCATTACTTGAGATTGAATATCTTCGAAGATAGGACCGATCTGTTCGGCACGCGTATCGTAGCGATCCTGGAAGTATTCGCAGATAAGATCGATGAGCGTATAGGCATTGTCATCGTGATCGAGATTCTCTACCTTAAGATCGCTGCTACCCGTCATCTGCTCGAGCCACTGATCGAGAGGTTCGATATCCCAGTCATCACTAGCCATCTTCGGCGAGATCCATTCGAGAACATTCGCCTCTACCGCGTCTTCGATGATCTCAGGGATGCGTTCGGTGAGATTCTTGCCCTCAAGGATCGCATTGCGCTCGTTGTAGATAGCTTTGCGCTGCAAGTTCATGACGTCGTCGTATTCGAGGACGTTCTTACGTGCAGAGAAGTTCACCGATTCAACCTGGCGCTGAGCGGTCTCGATCGCTTTTGAAACCATAGAAGCCTGGATGGGCTGGTCTTCGGGAAGGTGTGTTTTCTGCATCATATTCGAGATCGAATCCATCTTCGATCCGCCGAACAAGCGCATGAGATCGTCTTCAAGTGAAAGATAGAACTGCGTAACGCCCGGATCTCCTTGACGTCCAGAACGACCGCGGAGCTGGTTGTCGATTCGACGGCTCTCATGACGCTCGGTACCGATCACGCACAGACCGCCAGCGGCCTTGACCTCGAGCTTCTCCTGATCGGTGATGGCAACCGCACGATCACGGGCCGCTTCATATTGTTCCGTCGTGGGCTCTTCGCCCTCTTCGAGCTCTTCGACCAAGAATTCTTGTGCGAGCACATCGGGATTGCCGCCGAGCAAGATGTCCGTACCACGACCAGCCATGTTCGTTGCGATCGTGACCGCACCCTTGCGGCCTGCCTGCGCAACGATCGAAGCCTCACGCTCGTGATTCTTCGCGTTGAGCACCTCATGCTTGATGCCTCGTTTAGAGAGCAGGCGGCTCAAGCGCTCAGAGCTTTCAATCGAGACCGTGCCGACCAAGCAAGGCTGACCGTGAGCGTGACGCTCAGCGATATCGTCTGCAACCGCATTGAACTTCGCATCGATCGTACGATAGATGAGATCGTTCTTATCGTCACGAATGACCGGACGATTCGGCGGAATTGGCTGAACGGGCAGATCGTAGATCTGACGAAATTCCGAGTCTTCGGTCATAGCAGTACCGGTCATGCCAGAAAGCTTATCGTAGAGCCTGAAGAAGTTCTGCAGCGTGATGGTCGCAAGCGTTTGGTTCTCTTGGCGCACGAGAACGTGTTCTTTTGCCTCGAGCGCCTGATGAAGACCTTCTGAATAGCGACGGCCTTCCATAATACGGCCTGTGAATTCATCGACGATCTTCACTTCGCCGTTTTGGACGACATAGTCGACATCGCGGTGAAAGAGGAACTGCGCTTTGAGCGCCTGCTGAAGATGATTGGGCATCTGGCCTGAAGGATCGCCATACAAGTCTTCGATGCCAAGCTGGAATTCGACCTTTTCAAGACCTGCTTCGGTGGTATAGATGGTCTTCTTCGCTTCATCCATCTCGAAATCCACGTTGCGCCGAAGCGAAGGCACGATAGCCGCGAACTTCTGATAGAGCTCGGCTGCCTGCGAACCTGCACCAGAGATGATGAGCGGTGTACGCGCTTCATCGATAAGGATCGAGTCAACCTCGTCTACGATGGCAAAACTATGGCCACGTTGAACACGACGATCAGCGCGCGCGACCATGTTGTCACGCAAATAATCGAAACCGAATTCTGAGTTCGTGCCATAGGTCACATCTGCCTGATACTGAGGGATCTTCTCTTCGGGATCCATGCCGTTTTGCAGAAGGCCAACCTTCATACCGAGAAATTCGTAGACTTGTCCCATCCACTGACTATCGCGTGCGGCAAGATAGTCGTTCACGGTAACGATGTGCACGTTGTTTCCAGGAAGTGCATTGAGATATCCTGCAAGGGTCGAAACGAGCGTCTTGCCTTCACCGGTTTTCATTTCGGCGATCTTGCCATCGTGAAGCGCCATACCACCAATAAGCTGCACATCGAAGTGACGAAGCCCGAGCGTACGCTTACTCGCCTCTCGTACCGCAGCAAATGCTTCAGGCAACACATCGTCAAGCGTCTCACCTTGATCGAGGCGTTCGCGCAACTCGACAGTCATATGTGAGAGCTCCTCATCACTCTTCGCTTCCATCGATGGTTCGAGCGCATTGATGCCTTCGACCACCTTCTGATAGTTCTTCAAAGGCTTATCCTCGCCCATGCTCAAAAGCTTGGTAAAGAATCCCATAGAGGGTCCTACTTTCTCTTTTACTACGGTCGCGCAGAAACGCGCTCCGCGCGACCGTTACTAGTGTTCATCCATATGCGCACTCAAGCGCCCATTTGATCGGTAACATTGTACGCTTTTTCACCCGAAAGCCCCACTTGTGCATCGAACAAACACGAAGTCCGGGCACGTTTCCATAAGCTCACCACGGAATTAAGAAGCATCAGCAAGAATCGCATCATAGAGCTCACGAAGCTTGACGGTTCCTTCGATACCGAAGCGGTCGATCAATGCCCGCCTACAGACAAAATATTCGTTGAGCGCTTCACCATGGCGACCAAGCTTCCAAAGGGTGAGCATGAGCAAATAACACACATCCTCACGCGTCGGTTCGTTTTCAAACGCAAAACGGAAATAGCGCAAGGCTAAGGCAGTCTCACCTGTCTTTCGCAACTGCTCTCCCCCGTTGACGAGCGCTTCGATCAAGCGATCGTGATACTGCTTGCGCGATGCGACCACTTCAGCAGTTTCGTCTCCAGGAAGAAGCGGACCGCGATAGATATCCTCGATTGCCTCTATCGCCTTCTCATAGAGCGGAATATCAAGCGTTTCATAACGAAGGCGCTTACAGATCGAAGTTAAAAGCTGCGTATCGGTTTCAACAAGCGCAGAATTGAGCGCGACCGACTGCGGATAGCTCTCAAAGAACGGACAATTGCCTTCGCGGTCGAGAATGCTCTTGTTGAGCAAGCTCCACATCGAATACAAGCTTTGGCGTGCGTTACGCGTGGGTGAATTTGGCCATATCGTTTGTTGAATCCAAGGACGAGATACTTCACGACCAGCATTTATAGCCAGAAGAGCAATCAGAAGCCGAAGCTGTTTGCGCACTTTTGCCCTGATCGTGATATCTGGATCACGTGCTTCAATCTCGAAGCGTCCGAACATATTGATGCGCAAAACTTTTTTCCGCATAGGGGCAAGTTGGTCAAGTGGCTCATCGTCACGGTAGACAAGCAGATTATCATTTTGTTGCCCCTGTCTCCACGTACGACGCTGCATGGAAAGCGATCCGCGCATCGTTTGAATACGTGACAGAATCGCATCATTAAGAAATAGGTAAACGCGCGCACCAAAAAGCAGGCGTGAAGAAGCAAAAAGAAGCAGTTCGATGCTATTAGGTTCAAGGAGCTTAGCAGAACGTACTAAAATGCGCGTAATCATATGCTCCAAATCTTTGAGCATATCCCGCTCTTGTTCTTCGAGCTTGTCGAAAATACCTGCTCGATCTTGTTCTTTTCCTACTTCTTCCTGCAAACGATCATTCCAAACGAAAAGCAACATACGAGAAAAAGCGCAAAGTGCAAAGAGGTTTTCTTTCACGCTGTATCCACTACTCATAAGTGCCTGCAATCTCTTAAAGCCTTTTAGGGGATTCTCAAGAGCATAAGCAAGCATACGTATTAGATCATGAGAAAATCTCGGCCTACCAAGTGGCCCAAAAGACGTGTTCTCTAGTTGCTGAACGCATGATGACATCAACGAGCTCACGCGTACTCGATCATGACCCTCAATACCACCAAGCAGGATATAGACGAGAGCCTCATTGAGTCCAAGAAAGAGATCGACATCCGATTCGAACGATTGCTCAGAGAGAGGGCCGCGTTGCTCTTGCTTCGCGTTAAACAGGGGTGATGCATGTAAAAGTCTTTGTGCGCGCTCAGCTTCTCCTATGAGAGCAAGCGCAAGCACTACCACTCTTTTTCTTTTTTCAGACACGAATTGCTCATGCGGAAGCGTGCGTGCAAGTGCAAGAAGCGCCAGAGGTTTACCCGCATAGAGGAAACTTGTTGCGTGGGTATCAAAGAAACTAATGCGCTTTGACATCTGCGGTAAACCACAAGCAAGCTGCGTTGCAAGTTCCAGCCGATCATGCTTGAGCAAATGATCGAGCAAGCATTCAACAAACATTTCGTCGTTCTTGAACACTCCAAGCGCCATACGAATATCCTGGAGATGCCTACGTAAGAGCATGAAGCGCTCTTGCTCGGAAAGCATTGCGCAGGAAAAGAGAGGGCTGAGCGGCATGATGCCTACATAGGGATACGCATGCTCAAGATCACGCATGAGTGCATTATCGAGCGTTTCAACATAGGAACTAAGCTCATGAAGCGCACCTCTTTCAAGTATGAGCATAATGAAGCTCAGCGCTTCAAGTGAAGAGGTTATCTCTTGGTCCATAAGCGTCTCGAAAAGCAACTTGTGCGCTTTCGCTGCGTCGTTAGGATACCCTACTATTAGGCGCAAGTTCGTTTCACCCTTATTCATTCTTCGTTCAAGTGTTTCATCTTCTTGTGTCGACCTTACTTCTTCATCTTGCTCATGCTTACCGAGTAGAAGAAGCTGTGCATCGATTACTTCTGGATATGGCTTCTTAAGTTTCGTCCACCGCGTATCTTTAGTGGTGAGAATGACCTCATCTCCAGCATTAAGTGCTGCTTCTATCCCAGTGCACAAAGTTGAGAAGCGAACGTCATCGAGAGTGGGGCAGTCATCGATGATGAAGAGCTTTGATGCGTTCGTATTCTCATCTGTTGAAGTCGCGTCCATCTGGCACTCTTTAATACGCAGCGCATCAAGCGAGACAAGAAAGGCCGGTTCGCCTGCATTGATCCAACAGACTGCATCATCAGCAAATACTTCATGTGCATACTGATACGCTAAAATCGATTTTCCGAAGTGGGCTGGAGCGCAGATGACGCGCAAAGATCTCCGACGCGCGAGAAGCATAGCAAGCAGGTGTTTGCGCGTAAAAAGAGAAGCGCGCGATTCAGTGATCGCGTGTTGTATCGCCTGATATTCCGAGATGCCTTCTAACATGAGAAGCACCTCCTTGTAAACTGTAAACACAGCTCATAAGAGGTTTTGCATGCTATCACATCTAAATATATGAGACAAGTATGCTGCATTCTTTCAGCTATCAAAAGACGCAAGCATACCGTTAACCTTACCTAGACAAAGCTTTCTTCACTTGTGACTGATTGTTGAAAAACAGAACAGGCCGAGCATGCTGCTCGGCCTTTTGTTTCAACTGGTAGCCCCGACCGGATTCGAACCGGCGATCTCCGCCTTGAGAGGGCGGCGTCCTAAACCGCTAGACGACGGGGCCACGTTGGCTGGGGTGGAAGGAGTTGAACCCTCACATACGGTACCAGAAACCGCTGTCCTACCATTAGACGACACCCCAAAGTGCACTGCGTCTCAAGAACTTGACGCGAATCGGTATATTATCGGTATTGGTTCCGTTCGTCAAGAAAGAACGGGCACTTTTTCCAAGGGTGGTATCTTTACCCCTCTCGCCCACCTTTTCTCAGACATAAGAGACAAAGCAAACCTCTTACCAAGAGCGCCTACTTCTTCTTCGAGCGTTTGTTCTTCTTGTCCTTCTTGCACTTGCAGCCATCGCCGTGATGATGATGGTGATGCCCATGGACATGGCCATGCCCGTGCCCATGTCCATGACCATGTCCGCCACAGCAGCAATCTTCATCATGGCCTTCTCCGCCATCAGCAAACAGATAACCATGCTGATAAGGATCGCTCTCTACATAGAGATTGATCGGATAGGTGAGATATTCGATCGGACGAAGTTGATCGACCGTGATATATCCTGCAGGCGCATCGATCACCGTTGGGATGCGGTTGACGATATCGGCACACGTGTGCTCGACCGTTGCGGGCTTCGTGACCGCAAATTCCGTATCGGGTTCGCCAAGGATCTTCCAATCGCACAGATCGCCATCATCAGGGCCATACACCTTACCGATGCATTGTGTCTCAATAACAGGCCCTTGATGGGTCTCGGTAGTGACCACCGCGCTCATGCCGATGCACTTTCCTGCTGGGATGGTCTTACCCATCGTCTCGGAATAGGTATCGACCTCAGCGATGAAAGGAACGCTTTTCTGCGTCTGCGATTTGATCGTCCAGCCCATAAGGTTGCAGAGCGATTCGTTCGAGTTCCACATATAGGAAGGCTCGATCTCTTCAGGGTGCGCGAGCGTTTTCTCGAATTCCTCAGGCGTCAGATCGACACCATGCGCCTTCGCAAGTGCAAGCCCATAATCTTCAACGTTGTAGCTGGTGGCACCTTCGATCCTATCGATGCGATGAACACCACCTGCAATACAGCCGACCATGTTGATCCAGTAGATGTCTTGCATGCCCGCACCCGTGACCGTGCAGCCTGCTTCTTTAGCGAGCGCATCGATGCGATTGGTGATCTCGGGTGAAGTGGTCCAGGAGTAGATGGCTTCTTCGCAGGTGGTTACCACGTTAATACCGCGCGAAACACAGTCGATGAGCGCCGGCTCGATATCCTTCATGAAGCTGAAGAGCGTGACCACCGCGATCTGCGGGTCGCATTCGTCGAGCACCTTATCAGCATCGTCTGAAATGAGCACCCCAAGCTTCACACCCAATTCGGCATAGTCTCCTACATCCATGCCTACGATCTCTGGGTTCGTATCGATCGCACCGACGATCTCGGCACCATTCTCATAAAGATAGCGAAGCGTGTATTTCGCCATCTTGCCACATCCATATTGCACAACCCGAATCTTTTCCTTATTCATGGCTGCTCCTTCCCTTTGGTTGCACCCATACTAACAAGCAGCTCAGCATAGAGAAAGCGCACCTTCGAATTGTAATGGTTGCGTTTCCTTGCAAACAAAAAGCGCGAAGGCAGTGCACCCTCGCGCTTGAAAGATCTGTGGTCTGCAGAAGCGGTTACGGAAGCAGCAGTTGTGCGATCTGCACCGCATTGAGCGCTGCGCCCTTGCGGATCTGATCCGCTACCACCCAGAACGCCAAGCCGTTCTCGACCGAAGGGTCCTTGCGCAAGCGGCCGATGAACGTATCGTTCGTGCCTGCCAGCAAGCCGGGCATCGGATAGAGCTTATTGTCCGTATCATCCATGACGACCACGTTCGGTGCTTGTTCAAGAGCCTCACGCGCTTGCTCTGGCGTGATAGCGCTCTTGAATTCGACGTTGATCGATTCACCATGACAACGGAGCACGGGAACGCGCACGCAGGTAGCGCTTACCGCGAGATCTTCATCGTGCATGATCTTCTTCGTCTCGACGACCATCTTCCACTCTTCCTTCGTGGAAGCATCTTCCATGAACACATCGATGTGCGGGATCACATTGAACGCGATCTGATGAGCGAACGCATCTACGGTAAGATCTTTGCCCTCCAGGAATTCACGGGTCTGCTCATAGAGCTCGTCCATCGCCGCAGCGCCGGCACCCGATGCAGCCTGGTAGGTCGACACCACCACGCGCTTGATGGGAGCGATATCGTAGAGCGGCTTTAGGGCGACCACCATCTGGATGGTGGAGCAGTTCGGATTCGCGATCACGCCATTATGCCACGCCACATCTTCTGGGTTCACTTCGGGCACCACGAGCGGCACATCCTCTTCCATGCGGAAAGCGCTCGAGTTGTCGATCATGACCGCGCCTGCAGCAACGACCGCCTCGCGCATTTCTTT
>ERZ1034952.3103-NODE-3103-length-11473-cov-2.802242_pt1 | contig 11473 bp, 7 predicted proteins | sample MGYA00520625_ERZ1034952 | MGnify/ENA primary metagenome ERZ1034952 (study PRJEB33766, sample SAMN09781773) | gut metagenome | biome: gut microbiome | host: Homo sapiens | place: Madagascar | study: EMG produced TPA metagenomics assembly of the PRJNA485056 data... | reverse complement strand
GAGTGTAATGTACTCACACCAATTCCGTGTCGTAATTATTCGAATAGTTTATTTATTTTTTCGAGAATTTCGTCTTGTCCCGCATTGAGTTTGAATACGTGCGACGGTTCGAGCATATGTATTTGCTTGCCTGTTTTGAACAGTCTTTCGCCGCCGCCAGTGATATTGAGCATAACGGTCTTGCCCTTGTCTATCTTATTTTCCTTGACGGCCTTGACCAATGAAGCTACGGCAACGGATGCTGCCGGATGAATGTCTATGCCTTCGGTCTGTTCGAAAAGGTCGGCAGCCTTTCGCGCTGCGGCGTTGGTTACCACCATTATGTCTCCGTCCGTGTCTTTGAGCGCGTCGTACAGTCCTCCGCACAGTCCATAGGGAGGTTTGCGGTTGGAGAGCACTTTCGCGTCGATTATTTCGGCGTCCTTGCGTGCCTTTTTCTCTTCGTATGGAAGTATTTGGCGCGAACCTACCCGCCATGCGTCGTACATCGGGACGAACGGAGCGTTCTGGGATACGATGATTTTAGCCTTGTTATTTCCCCATGCACCGTCTTCTATCAGTCTGAGATTGGCCTCCCATGCGGCAATCGCACCTGTACCGCTGCCTACGGCCTGAAAATAGTAGTCCGGAATGCGCCCTATCGTCGTTGTCGCCGATAGCATAGTAGTGGCCATTCCGTCTCTGCGGGCTATGTTCTTGGCGCCTCCTTCGGCGAAAAACCTGTCGGATTTGAGTGCCGTATTGCTGAGGGTGATTGCATCGAAATAGTCGCTGCCCTTCTCCGAGCATATCAGTTTCACGCAATCCTTTATCGGAGCATCGAACCAGAGGGCGTCCTTGTTGTCATACGGCACGCACAGCAGCAGCGGAATGTCGTTTTCGGAGCATACTTTCGCGAAAGCCCTTGCCGTGTTTCCGGCGGATGCGACGACGAGAACCCGTTTTTCATCCCTGCCGATTCTCGCGCACACGCAGTACGCTTCCGTCTCCTTGAACGAACAGGTGCTCATGCGTGCGCCTATTCTTGGATTGTATCCGCTGAAAGTGATGTAGAGCTGCGAGAGTCCGAGTTTTTCGGCCAGTCCTTTGCTTTTGTACGTAACAGGAGCCGAGGAGCCTTTCAGCAGTCTCTTTACCGGCATCCAGTCGCAGAATTTGTAGAGTCCGTACTGCTGCTCGTCTTTTACTGTGAGCTTCTTTTGCGCATATTTGGCCCGCACAAGCGAAGGAATCTCGCATTTGCGGTCTTCCAGACACCATCCGGCATCTTCGAATTCGCGTCCGGTGGCGACGCATGTAACGGTGTATTCGGTGGCTTTGAACTCTTCCATTGCTCTAATTAGTAGTTTTTTCAATGAACGCGCAAATTTACTCCATTAAGACCGAGTTTGCAATAAGTATTTATACCACTAAAACGGGTCACATGCGGTTTTTGAAATCGTCGTACCCGAACCGGCGGACGATTTGCAGGGTTCCGTCGTCGTGCCATATGGCTATGTCCGGATGTTGCACGCCGTTGAACATCGTGGTTTTCACCATCGTGTAGTGTATCATGTCCTCGAACACGATTTTTTCGCCTACTTTAAGTTCGTGGTCGAAAGCCCATGAGCCGCAGTAATCGCCTGCAAGGCAGCTGCTTCCGCCCATTCTCCATGCCTTTTGTCCTTTTTGCGGTTCGTGCGCACCGACGATGGCGGGCTTGTACGGCATTTCCAGACAGTCGGGCATGTGGCATGCGAACGATACGTCGAGCATGGCCGTATGCACTTCGTCGTTGGTTACTATGTCTTCGATGCGCGAAACCAAATATCCGGTTCTCCATGTGAATGCACTGCCCGGTTCGAGAATCACACGCAGATTCGGGTGTCTTTGTTTGAAACTGCGAATGACCTTTATCAGACGGTCGCAGTCGTATCCTTCGCGTGTCATGAGATGCCCTCCCCCGCAGTTCAGCCATTTGATTTCTGGAAGCAGATGCCCGAATCTTTTTTCGACTTCCTGCAACGCCCTTTCGAGATGCTCGGCTCCGGATTCGCACAGCACGTGGAAATGCAACCCTTCTATTCCGGCAGGCAGACTGGTGAGATTTTCGGCCCTGACTCCCAAGCGCGAACCCTTGCAGCACGGATTGTAAAGGTCGGTTTCAACGGGCGAATATTCTGGATTTATTCTCAGACCGCACGAGACGCCGCGAAGCAGCGCCGCAGGGCCGAAGCGCTCGAACTGGCCTATGGAGTTGAACGTTATATGGCTGCTCAGCTCGACGATTTGTTCGAAACTCCGGTCGGTATATGCCGGAGCGTAAGTGTGGGCTCTCTGTCCGAATTCTTCCACAACGAGCTTGGCTTCGGCAGCCGACGATGCCGTAGCTCCGTCGCTGTGCTGCGCCAGTTTCGGGAAGATGCTCCACATGGCGCATGCTTTGAGCGCGACTATTATCTCCGCGCCCGATTCCGCCCTGACTCGGTTGATTATTTTCAGATTGCGGTCGAGTGCCTGCTCGTCCAGAACATAACACGGCGAGGGGACTTTGTCGAAATCAATCATCTTCAATTATATATGTATCGTAAAAAGTTGCGGCCTTTTTCGGTAGGCCGCAACTCTATCGTCCGTATTTCAATTTCAGTCCACTTCCAGATCTACGTCGAATTTCTCGACCCACGGAAGACCCTGCGGTCCGAGTTCTGCAAGGAACGGGTCCGGATCGAACTGCTCCACGTTGTACACTCCGGCGCCTTTCCACAAGCCTTTGGCGAACATCGCAGCTCCGAGCGCGGCCGGAACTCCGGTGGTGTAGCTTACGGCCTGTGTGCCTGTTTCCTTGTACGCCGCCTCGTGGTCGCAGTTGTTGTATATGTAATAGGTATGCTGCTTTCCGTCTTTGATTCCGCGTATGCGGCATCCGATGCTCGTCTGTCCGTGGTAGTTTTCACCCAGCGATTTCGGGTCGGGCAGAACGGCTTTGAGAAACTGTATCGGAACGATTTCCACTCCGTTGTACATAATCGGGTCGATACGAGCCATGCCTATGTTCTGTATCACGCGCAAGTGAGTGAGATACTCCTGTCCGAAAGTCATCCAGAAACGGGCGCGTCGTAGTGTCGGGTAGTGCTTTACCAGCGATTCGAGTTCCTCGTGGAAAATCACATAGGATTCCCTCTCCCCTATTTCGGGATAAGTGAGCGGCTTGTGAATCTGGTGCGGTTCGGTTACGACCCACTCTCCGTTTTCGTAGTATCTGCCCTTCTGCGTAACTTCGCGAATGTTGATTTCGGGGTTGAAGTTGGTGGCGAAAGCCATGCCGTGGTTGCCGGCGTTGCAGTCCACTATATCGAGATATTGTATTTCGTCGAAGTGGTGTTTTGCGGCATACGCGACGAAAATGGCCGAAACGCCCGGATCGAATCCGCATCCCAGAATCGCAGTGAGGCCTTTTTCCTTGAACCTGTCATGGTAGGCCCATTGCCAGCTGTATTCGAAATGCGCCTCGTCCTTGGGCTCGTAGTTGGCCGTGTCGAGATAATTTACCCCGCACTCCAAACATGCGTCCATAATGGTCAAGTCCTGATACGGAAGCGCCACGTTTATTACAATGTCGGGTTTGAAACTGCGGAAAAGGTCGCACAAGTCCGCTACGTTGTCGGCATCCACCTGCGCTGTCTTGATTCTTCCGCCGCCTATCGCTTCGGCAATCGCATCGCACTTGGATTTGGTGCGGCTCGCAAGCATTATGTCCGTAAATATCGGATTGGCCGCCACCTTGTGCGCAACCACCGTGCCTACTCCTCCGGCACCTATAATGACTACTCTACACATTTTTCCAGAAAGGTTTTTTGTTAAAATCAGATACAAAAATATCATTTTGTTTTGGTAATACAAAAATAATCTTTACATTTGCACCGCAAATCAGGATGATTTAGTAGCTCAGTAGGTAGAGCACATCCCTTTTAAGGATGGGGTCCTGGGTTCGAGCCCCAGCTAGATCACAAAACAAGGCAGACGGCCTGATGAAGAAGCGGTGTTTCAACCGCTTTTTTCGTATATGTACCTCTTGCTTGTCCGCCTGCTATGGCATTTGCCGCCTGAACGAGCTTCCGCTTTCTACTCTGCTTATATCCGCGTCATTCCTTTGAAAAGACAGACACGAGAGACGAAATAATATCGGTGTTTCATATTTCTGTAATATTCTTGTAATATAGCTATTTACAGATGTTTGCATTCGATGTATTTCCCATGTTTTCTTAATGCGGGAGCAATATTTCTGTAATATCGCCGGGCTACTTTCGCAGCGACAAAATAAGTGAGAGCGAATGAAGCATATCGAATTTAGCAAGACGTTATTTCTTATCCTGATGTCCGGTTTCGCGTGGACGGCGAATGCCGGAGTTGTAAAGGGCGCAATCAAAGGCAGACAAAACGATGAGCCGTTGGTCGGCGCCACCGTCATCGTATCGGCTAGCGGCAAAGGAGCGACCGCAGACATGAATGGAATCTACGAATTGGAACTTCCGGCCGGAACCTATACTATGACTGCCCGATATATCGGATATAAGACCGTTGTTGAGGAATCCGTGGTAGTGCCCGATGTGGGAGAAATCAATATCGACTTTTTAATGGAGGGCGATTCTCAAACACTGGGAGAAGTTTCGGTGATTGCTGTCGCACGCCGTAATACGGAAGCGGCGCAAGTGCAGGAGCAGAAACGCAGCCCCGTAATACAGACCGGAGTATCGGCGCAGCAAATAGCCCGCACGCAGGACAAGGACGCTTCGGAAGTTATACGCCGCGTGCCGGGCGTGTCCATCATCGACGAGAAGTTCGTCATGGTCCGCGGGCTGTCGCAACGATATAACAACGTGTGGCTCAACGGAGGTGCCGTACCCAGTTCGGAAGCCGATTCGCGGGCTTTTTCGTTCGACATTCTGCCCAGCTCCCAACTCGACAACATGGTCGTTGTCAAGAGTCCGGCTCCGGAATATCCGGCTGATTTTACGGGAGGATTCATTCTCATCAACACGAAGCAGCTGCCGGAAAACGACGGGTTTAATATCTCGGTAGGTGTGGGAGTCAATGACCGGACGCATTTCCGTAGTTTCGCGGCTTCGAGAGGCGGTGGCATGGATTGGCTGGGATTCGGCAGCGGACATCGCTCTCTGAGCGGGGGAATGAGCGCCGCATTGCGTGCCTACGCGGGGTACGAGGGCGGAACCAACCCGCGCCTCGATGTGCTCGGTAACGGGTTGAACAACGACTGGACCTTGCGTACCAAACATCCGGCGAGCGACTTGAAACTGAACATGAGCTACAATCATACATGGAAGCGGGACGGTGGACAGACATACGGCTTGCTTGCGGCCCTGAACTATTCCAATACATACAAGACGCAGCTCGACATGGAAAACTCGCTTTACGGTCCTTACGACACGTCCAACGACAAGCCGGTGCCTCTGCGAAAAGCCACCGACAACCAGTTCAGCAACGATATACGGATTGGAGCCATGCTCAATCTTTCTTTACGTCCGAAAGACAACCGACACTATTTTGAATGGAAAAACATCTTCAACCAAATAGCCAAGAATCGCTATGCCGAGCGCACGGGATTCAACGCCCAGCCGGATAATATAAACGATATGGAGTATTACTACTCCGCCCGTACCACATACAATACCCAACTGACAGGCCGTCACGCATTGGCAGACAACCGTATAGACTGGAACGTCGGCTATGCTTACGCCAACCGCAACTTGCCGGACCGCCGCCTGATAGAGCGTACCGACCGCACGGAGCATAGAATGGGGATATATCGGATAAGCCGTGAGTTTACCCGCCTTGACGAGCACATCGTTTCCGCAGGTGGCAACTACCGGAAGGATTTCCACTTCGGTTCTTTCGAGCCGACGCTGAAAGCCGGAGCCTATGGTGAGTTCCGCACCCGTTCCTACCGTGCACGAGAGTTCCAATACGGCTGGCAGCCGAACAATACGCTGCCGGAAGATTTCCTGTTTTCGAATGATGTTCCGAAAGAGGTGCTCGTCGATTCCAATTACGGTCCGGACAAGCTGTATCTATACGAAGAGGTGAATTTTCTGAATAATTACGAGGGCGACCAGACGCTGCTTGCCGGATATGTAGGCATAAATCTGCCGGCGGGAGCGTTCAATATCTATGCAGGCGCACGATACGAATACAACCGGCAGGTGCTGAGGATGAATACCCGTCAGTTCGAAGAGAGCCTGCAAAGCACGCCCTATGACAACAGCGATATTTTCCCCTCTGCGAACGTGACTTACAAGTTGAACGACCGGCATCAGTTGCGTGCCGCTTACGGCAGGTCGGTCAATCGGCCCGAATTCCGCGAGCTCTCCACCTCCGTGTACTACGACTTCGAACTGGGCAGCAGCGTCATGGGCAACTCCGACCTGAAACCTGCCTACATCGACAATTTCGACCTGCGATACGAATGGTATCCGTCGGCGGGAGAACAGGTATCGGTGGCTTTTTTCTACAAGCATTTCAGGAATCCGATAGAATGGACCTATACCGTGGCGGGAGGCACCGACCTCATCTACTCTTTTACCAACGCACGTGGAGCGAACAATTTCGGAATAGAAATCGACATACGCAAGAATCTCGATTTCATCGGACTGAAAGACTTCTCTTTCTCCTTCAACGGGGCTTGGATTAAAAGCAAGGTGCAGTTCGCGCCCGGTACCAACGACATAGACCGTCCGATGCAGGGACAGTCTCCCTATCTCATCAACACCGGAATCTTTTACAACGATACGGAGCGTGGTTGGAGCGCCGCAGTGCTTTACAACCGTGTGGGCAAACGCATTATAGGCGTAGGCAACCGGTATGGTACGGGAGCGGACGGTTCGTCGCGCAACATTCCTAACTCATACGAGATGCCGCGTAACAGCATTGATTTGTCCGTCGGGAAAAAGATAGGAAAATGGGAATTGAAAGCCTCTGTGCGGGATGTGCTGGCAGAGCGTTGCGTCTTCAAGCAATTCGAGGATGTCACTGTGAACAATCGGCAGCGCACTATCGAAGAAGTTACCCGCAGCTATCGTCCGGGACGCAGTTTCAACTTGGTGGTAGGTTATAGTTTTTAGTTATATCAATCTTTAATCAGACAAAGAAAGTATGAAAATCGAATTGAAAAGACTGGGTCAGGCATTTATGATAGGTGCCGCCCTTGCAATGTCCGTTATGACGAGTTCCTGTTCTTCGGAGGACGGACCGGCCGCCTCGACGGATCCGAAAGTGACTTACAAAGGCAATGTGGCGTACAGCGATGGAATCCTGTTCAACAGCGGTGCGGACCTCGGCAACGGCACGCAGAATTTCCACTTCACCGGCGACGTAACTCTCGAACGCGGCACCTATACGCTGAAAGGATGGGTGTATGTCGATGCGGGTGCAAAGCTCTGCATTCCTGCCGGAACGGTCATCAAGGGCGACAAGCGGACAATGGCGGCTCTTATCGTGGAGCCGGGCGGATATGTGGAAATGAAAGGAACGAAAGACGCTCCGATTGTGATGACTTCGGCGCAGCCTGCCGGACAGCGCCGTCCGGGCGACTGGGGCGGACTAATCATTTGCGGAAAGGCCCGCAATAATCAGGGCACGCAGCAGATAGAAGGCGGTCCGACAACCATACACGGAGGCGACGATGACTCCGACGATTCGGGAGTCTATCAGTACATTCGTGTGGAGTTTGCCGGATACCCGTTCGATACCGACAAGGAGATTAACGGCATCACGTTCGGTTCGGTAGGCAGCGGTACGACCGTAGACCATTTGCAGGTGTCCTATTCCAACGACGACTCCTACGAATGGTTCGGCGGTGCGGTGAACTGCAAGTATCTGGTAGCCTACAAGGGCTGGGACGATGAGTTCGATACGGACAACGGTTTCAGCGGTACGGTGCAGTACGGCCTTTCCATACGCGACCCTCGTATTGCCGACACTTCGCAGAGCAACGGTTTTGAAAGCGACAACAACGCCAGCGGCGCCGAAACGGTACCGTTCACCTCGGCGACTTTCAAGAACATCACGTTCATAGGGCCTCGTACAGCCAAAAACAGCGATTTCGCCAATACATCCGACTATATAACCGCAGGCAGCATGTTTCCGGATAACGGTTCCAAACTGGGCCTTTTTCAGGCAGCCATGCAGATTCGCCGCAGCAGCAAACTGAATGTCGAGAATACTCTGGCGGTCGGATACCCTATCGGGCTTATCGTGGACGGCGAGAAAGGCAACACTGTGAAGTATGCCAAGGAAGGCGGATTCAGCCTGAAAAATATCATCTTTGCCGGTATGGGTGTCATCGGTACGGACAAGAACAAGGAGTATGCCGATTACCTCTATGATTATGCAACGGGTACGGAGGACCGCGACACGGTGTCGTATTCCCACTCTTTCTTTTTCAGCGAGCCGACCAACTCGGAGATGGGCGAGGCGGCCCTGAATCTTACCGACCCCAAAGGAACCGGACAAAATTACTGCCCGTCGGCGGTGCTGTCCGACGGCAATGGCGGATATGTCGGAGCGTTCCGCGATGCAGGCGACGATTGGTTGGACGGCTGGACGAACTTCGACCCGCAGAATACGGTCTATTGAAAATAACGGTATTCCGAATTAAGGTCTGCTTCCTCGTGGAAAGTCGGAAAGCAGACGTCTTAATAAATGTTTTTTTTGAAGATGAAGCGAGGTGTTTGGGTAATTCCCAAACACCTCGCTTTCACCATGAGAGGCGTAGGATTTTGCTCACGACGGTCGCGGAAAGCGAGCGAGCCGATGTATGGTGAGGCAGCTTATCTGCTTATTTTTGTACTTTTGCATCGAGTTTTGAAGTTTTTATGTCTTGTGCCGTTGAGGCTATCGTCTTAGCTTTTGACTTCGATAAAAAGATAAATATGAGTAGAAAAGAACGGATTGTATCATTTTTGTGGCAGCATGTTTTGCTGCTTGTTTCATTGTATGTGATGACCCTCGGGGTGGCAGTGTGTGTAAGAAGTATGTTGGGGTCGAGTGTGATTTCCACCTTGCCGTATGTGTTTGAGGCGGCAGGCAAGCAGGGTTTGGGTGTTCCTGAACTGACTATCGGGCAATACACTTATATCATGAATGCCCTCTTGGTGTTGGGACAGATAGCCGTGTTGCGCAGGAAGTTCGAACCTGTGCAGCTATTCCAGCTCTTGGTGGGCTTCGTCTTCGGTTCGCTCATCGACCTCAATATGTTGCTGACCGCTTGGCTTCAACCTGTCGATTTATGGCAGAAGATAATATCGCAGGTGTTGGGATGTACGATTCTCGGCTTGGGCATCGCCTTGGAGGTGAGATGCGGTTCTGTCACAATGCCCGGCGAGGGATTCCCTGTTGCAGTGAGCCAAATGACGGGAATGGAGTTCCCGAAAGTTAAGATATTGGTCGATTGCGGTTTGGTCATCCTTGCCGTCGTTTTCAGTTATGTCTTCTTCGGCGCTTGGCAGTGGTACATCGTGGGCATCGGTACGCTCTTTGCCATGGTGTATGTAGGAATGGTGGTTCGCACCGCGAGTAGGCATTTGGGATGGTTCGACCGCATCTTGGCTTATAGGCCGGGTTTCAGACGATATGTCTATGGTTTGGCAAGATACTTGTTCAAGCAAAAGTAAGAGGGCTATTTCCTGATAGCTTTCAGGACTTGTTTATCAAAATCGCCTCTGCAAGAATCTTACAGGGGCGATTTTGTATATGTTCCGAGGGCCTATTCTTTCATACGGATTGCCGCCGTGCTTTGTGCGCATGCGGCGAAACCACATGCCGAGACAGGAAAAAGGCTGTGAGACGAATTATTTCCGATGATTGGGATTGAGTGGCCCGTAAAAATACGAGGCCGTCGCCCCGCCGTCCACAAGGAAATCGGCTCCGGTGATGAATGCCCCGCGCTCGCTCATCAGAAGTTCGGCGACATTGGCCACCTAGTCGGCTGTTCCGGGACGGCGGGCCGGACAGTTTGCAAACATATTCTTGTAGAAGTCGCCGCGCGGGCCGTTGAATTCGTCCAGAGCCAATGGCGTAACTATGATGCCGGGCGATATGGAGTTGATGCGTGCGCCGCGCTCGCCCCACCGCACGGCTTCTGCCATTACTCGTTTTACATTGCACCGCTTGGCCAACTGGTAGGCATGGAGCGTGTCGCGGATGTTCTCGGGCTGCAACAATGCGAGTTCGAGCAGCCGTTCCGTCGGCGTTGTGGCGAGTTGCTCATCCTCTTCCGGCGTGAGTGCCGGCATACGATGTCCCGACTGGCTGGATATGGTCACACCCGTGCCGCCGGCACCGATTACCTTGCCTGTTTCTTCGAGCAGTACAGCGGTTCCGTAAAGGTCTACTTTCAGTATCGTTTCGACGGATGCCTGACTGGGCGACACGCCGGCGGCATTGACCGACATCGTTATTTCGCCGTGGCGCTGCGCCTCGGCTATCATGGTCTTGATTGACTCGCGCGACGAGAGGTCCATCTCTACGGCTTGTGCATCGAATCCCGCCCTGTTCATCGTGTCGCAAACCGCCTCGGCATTTTTGCGGCTGCGATCGCCCACGATGATTTTCATTCCGTATCCCATGCGCCGCGCAATCGCCATACCGATTTGCCCCGCACCGGTCAGTAACATTACTCTCTTTTTCATTTTCTGCTTTTATTTTTGTCAATTTTTTACCTGCAACGGCAATATCTCTCCGATTTGGAGTACCGCCACCCTGAATGCCGTATCGGCTTTCAAACGCTCCTCGTTTCGCAGGGGTTCGTCCCACGGGTGGCGTGCAAGCGCGAATTTGGAGTGGTGCACCGTAACGATATTTCCGGCATTCAAGTCTTTCGCCGCTTGTCCCAACAGACTCGGCAGCGTGTGTATATACTTCCAATTTTCGTCGTACTGCCCGTTTTCGAGTATCGCCCAGTCTATGTCGGGGTACCTGCCGCCGATTTGGGCGAAATGCCGGCCGTATCCTCCGTCGCCGCCGATAAAGACTTTGAGCGATGGAGTGTCGAGCAGAAAGGATGCCCACAGCGATTGGTTCGGTTTCAAGCCTCTGCCGGAAAAGTGGCGGGCGGGAAGACAGTGCACTGTGAAACTATCGTATAGTCGGGCATCTTCCGTCCAGTCCAGCTCCACGAGCTTTTCTGTCTCATAGCCCCAGTGCTCGAAATGCTCGCCTACACCAAGCGGACAGACTACCTTGCGCACACGGTCTTTCAATGCCGCGACCGTCCGGTAGTCGAGGTGGTCCCAGTGGTCGTGCGAGATGACGAGACAGTCTATCGTGTCGGGCATGTCTTCCGGCTTGTAAATATCCGTTCCCTTGAACGGTTTGCAGAAGAACGGCACGGGCGAGGCGGCATGAAATACCGGATCCACAAGAATCCGCCGGCCGTCTATTTGAAGCAGGTAGGACGAGTGACCGAACCACACCATAAGAT
>ERZ1034952.3101-NODE-3101-length-11483-cov-59.682009_pt1 | contig 11483 bp, 13 predicted proteins | sample MGYA00520625_ERZ1034952 | MGnify/ENA primary metagenome ERZ1034952 (study PRJEB33766, sample SAMN09781773) | gut metagenome | biome: gut microbiome | host: Homo sapiens | place: Madagascar | study: EMG produced TPA metagenomics assembly of the PRJNA485056 data... | reverse complement strand
AAGTAAATTATATTAAATTGGCAAGTAAATTATATTAAATTGGCAAGTAAATTATATTGCTTTTTAAAAGCGAATAATCTTACAAATCGACATCATCCAATTATATTTACAACAATCATTATGACAAAAAGAGAAGAGAATTGGCTCAAAGGATACGAAACCTTGAAAAACTATATCGAAGAGCACAAACAACTGCCAAACAAGAAGAAGGTGGAAAACCGAGGCTTGCTTAACTGGTGGAAATATAATAAGAAATGTATGAAACAAGGAACGCTTGACGACGAGAAAGTGAGGATGCTGACCGAACTTAGCAACATGCGAAACATCAAGCAATAAAATCTTGCTATATAAAAAAAACAGAATACTTAAGTCTGACTAAATCAAAATTTGTCCGACTCAAGTATGTCCTTAACAGTCAACTTAGAATGACTCTTGGCGTATTGTTCCACTATAGCAGTATACTTGGTGCTGAACACCTTCTTGCCAAGCAACCAGTTGACCGACCACATTATCTTGCCAATGTGAAGATCGCGCTCGTATTGCGAGCGGGTTTCATTGTTCTTCAACGGATACATTCCCAAGAGATAGAAACTCATACAATCGGGCACAATATACTCACGTGTCATTAGCTTACGCTGGTCCTCAGTATAAAAGCGGCTGTATAGGGGATAATCCTTGCCAAGATACTTGTCAAGAGAGATGCCAATGGAATTGTTGCCTATAATAACACTTTGGTCCAACGCACCAATCTGAGTGTAGATGACAGGCATACGCATATTGGGGCAAAGCTTCTTCAACTTCTTGAAGGCAGCGCTAAACTGCTTGTTTACATCGTTCATATTGGCATACTGCAACTCGGCATCGGCTATGAGCGACTGCAAAATTGTGTCTTGGTAGAAATTAAGAAACTTAGAATTTATCTCAGGGTCGTTAACCTCGCCTAAACGAAGCACGTCCTCGATAAGTGTACGGGTTTCCATCGAATATTCAATATTCATCTGCTGAAGAGCAGAGAAATCACCTGTGGTAAGATAACGGCTTTGAAGACGGTCATAACGCTGAACTTCGACAAGCATTGTCTGACTGTCTTCACCATATTGCTTCAACTTCAATTCGCAAGCGGTTGAAGCCAATAATATAACGGTTACTATAATTAGATATATCTTTCTCACAATAGGCAAATACTGAATATTCTTTTGCAAAAATACTAAAAAAGTTTTTAAAAACAAAGCATTCAGCTAAAAAAGTTAAACGTCAAGCCTAATTTTGACGTTTAACTTTTAAAAATTTATAAACTCATACTGTTTTTTCAGTTTTTATTTGTAAGTATGCTTGCCCTTGACATAATACATCCAAAGGATGCTATAGGGCTTGCGCATCTTACAGGACTTATCTACACGGCGTGCCTGTATGCGCTTGCGGTCTTCGGCAAAATCGGACCGCCATGCCTTAAAGGCACGACGACCACGCAACACAGCTCGAAACTCTCCCCAATTGCGGTCTAACAAAAGCGACTTGAAGGCTGCCACATAGTCGAGCCAGAACCTAACTCGCATTACATGACGTAATTCTTGCTCGGGCAGATTCTTGTATAGCATGGTTAAATTGTTGCGAAAATTGAGATAGGTCTTCATAGGATTGCCCTTTGGAAGCGTTCCGCCTCCTACATGATATACCACACTTTGGGGTACGCAATATATCTTACGACCAAAACTGCTTAGACGCCAACAAAGATCTATCTCCTCGCAATGAGCAAAGAATCGGCCATCAAGAGCACCTGCATCCCAATAGTCGGCACGACGTATCATCAATGCGGCTCCGGTGGCCCAAAGCACTTCGGCAACATCATCATACTGACCTTTATCCTTTTCTACTGTATCAAATATGCGACCACGACAGAATGGATAACCATAACGATCAAGATAACCACCACTGGCACCAGCATATTCAAACATATCACGAGTATGCTCGGCACGCAACTTAGGCTGGCAAGCTGCCGCTTCAAGATGAGCATCCATAAACTCAACAAGCAAGTTAAGCCAGCCTTCTGTTACCTCTACATCACTATTCAAAAGCATATAATACTCGTTGTCTACTTGCTTAAGAGCACGATTGTAGCCTTCTGCAAAACCGTAGTTCTTGTCAAGAACTATGGTCTGGACAGAGGGAAATTCATCGCGAAGCAACTGCAAAGAGTTGTCGGTGGATGCATTGTCGGCTACAATAATGTCGGCTACATCCTGCGAGTACTCTATAACAGACGGCAGGAAACGATGCATCATTTTAGCACCGTTCCAGTTGAGTATAACAATAGCAACTCTCTTCATAACTAACCGGTGTTTACTGTCAACTAAATTATCTCTGCCTTAAGTGCCGAATGATCATGATTGAATCCGCCAAGACGCACTCGGATTAGCTTGTTGTCATATTCGTCGCAAGCCTCACGCGGCGACAATTCTACACGTATGTAGTTGTCGGTAAATCCGTGCATAGACTTTCCGCGAACAGCCTTCTCAAACAATACTTCACGCTCTGTACCGATATAACGTTCGTAGAATTCGATACGCTTCTTCTCGCTTAGTTCGAGCAACTGCTTGCTGCGCTGCTTCTTATCGGCATCATTTACTATATAAGGTATGCGGAGGGCTGCAGTTCCAGGACGCTCACTATAAGGAAATACATGCAACTGGGTTACATCTACATCTTCAAGGAAGTCGTAACACTCGGTAAAGCACTCTGGTGTCTCACCACGGCATCCCACCATTACGTCTACACCAATGAAGGCATCAGGCATACGCTCCTTTATAAGAGATATCTTATGGGCAAATAGAGCTTTGTCGTAACGACGATGCATCAAGCGCAACACCTCATCACTACCACTCTGCAAAGGAATGTGGAAGTGAGGCATAAAGGCTCGGCTCGTGGCACAAAAGTTGATAAGCTCGTCGGAAAGAAGGTCGGGCTCCATCGAACTGATACGATAACGCTCTATGCCTTCTACTTGGTCAAGGGCCTTAACAAGATCTACAAAGCTTTCGCCTGTAGTTTTGCCAAAGTCGCCTATGTTTACACCTGTCAATACAATTTCTTTTCCTCCCTCTTCGGCTGCTTGTTGAGCCTGTGCCACAAGCGAGTCAATAGACGGATTACGCGAGTTGCCTCTGGCGTAGGGGATAGTACAATAGGTGCAGTAATAGTCGCAACCATCCTGTACCTTTAGGAAGTAACGGGTACGATTACCACGAGAACATGATGGAGCAAACGACTTTATGTTCTTGGTCTTAACCGAAAAGTACTGATGAAGCGAATTATTTTCATTACTCTCTCCCATCTCACGCTCCGATTCCTTTGATGTCCAAGCATCACTTAAGAACTGAATGAGGTCGGCTTTCTCATTTGAACCAAGAACCAAATCAACACCTTCTATCTTGCTGACACGCTCAGACTCTAACTGGGCATAACATCCTGTTACTACAACAAAGGCTCCTGGATTCTCGCGAACCATTCTATGTATGGCCTGTCGACATTTATGGTCGGCCACTTCTGTTACCGAACATGTGTTAATAAGACAAAGGTCGGCTTTCTCGCCTTCCTGTACACCTGTTACGCCAAGCTCCATCAACATCTTGCCAAATGTTGAGGTCTCTGAGAAGTTAAGCTTGCAGCCAAGGGTATAGTAGGCGGCTTTCTTATTCTGGAATACTGCTGTATTTATCATCTAATATATGTATATATATAATATGTATCTTGTTTGGTGACTGCAAAGTTACTCAAAATTATGCTACTAATCACACCTTGCACTTATTTTTACACTAATAAGCATTCCTTTAGTTTACCTGTAAGCTCTATACATAGCCTTTTGTGCGCACACAAAAACATCTAAAAACATTAAATTTAAGCTATGATCAATAGCTAATAAAAACATTAACGTTTATTCACAGTCTGTATATTATTGATTTTCAATGATTTATAAGATGGTTACAAAATAGTCGAAAAAAAAACCTTAAAACATTAACGCGGTATCAAAAAAATACTTACCTTTGCAATGTTTTAATAAACAAATGATTGTTTTACAGATTTAAAAAGCAAAGAAAAATGAAGAAATTAGTTTTAATGTTCGTAGCTATCGCAGCTATCTCTTTCGCATCTTGTGGTAACAAAACAGCAGCTCCTGCAGCAAACGCTGACACCGATACCGTTCAGGTAGCTGACACAACTGTTGACACAACAACTGTTGCTGATACTACAAATGCTCAGTAATTCGATAGTTCGAACAGAAAAATGAGAGATTAACCGCTGACCTTCGGGTCGGCGGTTTTTTCGTTTATATAATACTATATCTATGACTATCAAATATAATAAACTTGAAACGGTTGCTTCGGTTGCTACAACATTCTTTATTACAGCTGCAACCTTTAATGCAACTACAGCACAGACCAAGACTGCAACGAAAACACTTGAACTCTGGCATGTTGGAGCTGTTGTTAGCTATGATGAGGTTATGACATTCGGCATAGACAACTGTTTCACACAACATAATATTGACAACGCTCTCTTCAAACGTATCTACGGCAAGTCGTTCAAACATAATTGTACTATCAAACGTACTGAGTTGCGCTATCTACATCTACTACATTATACTATAGATGGACACATAAAGCTTGGCGAAATGATTTGCCATAAGGATGTGGCTGACGATCTTATTAGTATCTTCAGACAACTATTCGATGCAAAATATCCAATAGAACGAATGAAACTCATCGATGATTATAACGCAGATGATGTCACGTCTATGAACCATAACAACACTACATGCTTCAACTATCGGGTTGTGGCAGGATCTAAGAAGTTATCTAACCATAGTATGGGCAAGGCTGTAGATATTAATCCATTGTACAACCCATACGTTAAACGACGTGCAGACGGCTCTTATAAAATAAGTCCTGAAACGGGACGCAAATATGCCAACCGCTCCAGAAACTTTAAATATAAGATAGATAAAGACGATCTTGCTTATCGCCTATTTACTAAACACGGATTTCGTTGGGGTGGAAATTACCGATCACTTAAAGACTATCAGCACTTTGAGAAGTACTAAGCTGACGCTCTCTACGGCGCATATTTTGAAACAATCGTAAAGCACAATACAACGATGCCAGTATACCTATAAAACCTCCTGCATAACCAATATAGGATACAGAAGTGTTACTTACCACTAAGCCACCTATATATGCGCCACATCCTATTCCAAGATTGAATATTCCAGAGAATATAGACATTGCGATAGACGTTGCTTCTTTAGGCGCAAAACGTATCGTATTGTCCTGGAAAGCGATGTTAAACGCTGTTGCCATAGCTCCCCAAAAAATACATACTAATATCATTGTAAACATACTAAAAGCTGCTACTTGCATTAATATCAAAGATAAGGCTGTTCCAAATGTTACAACAAATATAAAGCAATAGCGATTGGACATATAATATTTTGAGAAAGCTATACTGCCTAACATCCCTGATGCTCCAAAAAACACAAGAGTTGCGGTTACAACATCTTGTGGCATATTTGCTATCCTTCCCAAGAATGGTTCTATATAACTGTATCCAGTATAATGGGCTGTGGCAAAAAGAACTGACATTACAAATACGCCTACAAGCACCTTATTGTATAATAAAATAGGTAATTTCTTTACAGAGAACTTTCCACGACTCTCAAGCCTTGGAAATACCATAGCTATTAATACAAATATTGATGCTGCAATAACACCTAAACAGAAGAAAGTCATTCGCCATCCAATATATAGACCTATCACACGTCCAAGCGGCAAGCCTATTACCATAGCTACAGAGGAACCCGTAGCAATAGTGCTTAATCCAAGTGCTCGCCTACCATTAGGAACTATTCGTACAGCAAGAGGCGATGCAATAGACCAAAAGATGGGTCAGTGGAAATTTAGTGGGGATAAGCATAAATCTTTGCAAGTCGATACAGAAAGAACTTTTCATCAACGATACCCCTTAGTGATGCTCTGAAGGCTTTGATTTTCGCATTAAAGGATTCAGCTGCAGCATTAGATGATCTATTTTTATAAAAGTTAAGAATATCATCGTAATGTTCATAGAATGTTGCAGCAATAACATTGAAAGAACGGAAGCCAGCTTCTTCCACTTTGTTGTACCATTTAGCCATAGAAAGTCTTGCGGCATCCTTAACAGTATTTTTTGAGAAAATTCTGCTAAAATCTACTGAACAGCTTAAAATGAGCTATTTATGAATAGTTCACCTCAATAGAGGTAATGACTTGGCAATAGTACCAACTTCTTCATTATACATAAGTTTGCCTTGCTTGTCAAACAACTCTGTTACGATTGCAAAGATAAATTTAAAATCTGAGAAATAACATCTTTTGCGTTGTTTTTATAGATTATTAAATTATGGTCGGAAAATGTCTCAGAAATGCAACTGTACAATATCTAAAGAAACACATATAAGTTTCATATACAGCATTAAAAACATGAGAAATGTTAAATGCAATTCCCTTTCTAACAATTCAAAGCAAAATTTTCTCGTTTGTAGATTGTTTTTCGTACTTTTGAAATTAGAATTATAAAAATGGGTATTTTTAGAATTTATGACTAAGGAGTAACAATATACCCATTTTGTAAATAAAGGGAATGTTGAACACCTAAAAATATCAATTTATGAAAACCAAAGGACGCAACATATGCGATACCCTCAAGGCTATTCGCAAACAAATAGCGGATGCCAATGGGATAGACTATTCACCCGAAGAATGCCAATTCAAGGGCGAATGCAAGGGAACTTGCCCAAGATGTGAGCAAGACGTGAGAGACCTGGAACATGAGTTGAGAATCAGACAAATGGCCGGGAAAGCCATCAAGGTCGCAGGAGTGGCATTGGGAATCACCGCCCTCGCCGCATCCACCACATCATGCGCCACCCAGAAGGGATATTATAGTTCTATATCAGAGAAAACCCTCCCTATTCTATTTCAAGAATATACGCCAAACGATTCCGTCCTCCTCAAAGAAAAAGAAGCACTAAACAAGAAAGGAGTACTTTTTGTACAAGGGCATCTCATTGACGAGCAAGGAGATCCACAAGTAGGAGCCACGATTACGGCAAAAATTTCTGGCAGCAAGACTATTGCTGACAAAGATGGAAACTTTACTATCGAGGTGGAGAAAGAAGATATAATCACCGTGAAATATCTTGGCATGCAAGACAGAATCATCAAAATCACAAAAATGAGCCAAGAGAAACTCAATATTATCACTTTGACAGAAAGCAGAGATGTCTTGGGGGAAGTCGCAGTTATCAGAGGAACAGCTCCTATCATCAAGAAAGATACTCATTCAGAAGAAGCAAAGCAAGAAAAGTACACGAATGATGGTAAGACCGCCATCATCCAACAAACCGTCGCATCAGACTCCACCAAGAGCAGCATGCTATTTGGCGCAGCAATCGAGGAAATGGCATCATTCCCTGGCGGTTCAGCTGCATTGATGCAATACATCGCCCAAAATCTCCGCTATCCAAACATACAAGGAGATTGCAATATACAAGGAAGAGTCATTGTTGGTTTCACTGTCAATGAAGACGGAACCCTGAGTGACATCAAGGTGATGAAAAGCATTTCCCCTACCTTCGACGAGGAAGCCATTCGGGTAGTGAAAAGTATGCCGAAATGGAATCCTGCCAAGCGAAATGGCAAGGCCGTAAAAACGAAATATACAGTCCCCGTTACCTTTAGATTAGAATAAAATGAAGACCGCCCCACTCATTTGCATCGACCGCCACCGCCTTACGATAGACGGCGAGGGTGTCACCACCCTCGTGGCATTCCACGGATGCCCTCTCCATTGCAAGTATTGCCTCAATCCCCAATGCCTCGAAGCCGACGGCGTATGGCAGGAGATGGACACGGAACTGCTGATGATGAACGTGGAGATGGACAATCTTTATTTCTTGGCGACAGGAGGCGGCATCTGCTTTGGTGGAGGCGAACCACTCTTGCGAAGCGCATTCATCAAGGAATTTTGCGAGCAATGTCCTGAGGAATGGCAGTTTACGATGGAGACGAGCCTCAACGTGCCTCGCCATCACTTGGAGGAAGTCATCTCCTTCATCGACTCCTTCATCATCGACATCAAGGACATGACACCTGCCATCTACCAAGCCTATACCGGCAAGGGCAATCAGCAAGTTATTGAGAACCTTGTCTGGCTCTACTCCCATGCCAAACATAAAGATAAAATCACCCTCCGTCTCCCCATTATACCCAAGTTCAACACTGAAGAGGACAGAAAACACAGTCGTCAAGTCTTAGAAGAATTAGGGTATGAGAATTTTGATGAATTTGAATATGTGATTAGAGGATAAACTGGTTAAATCTATGCCCTACCGAGACTATGGTCTCATTTCAGTGTTGTTTCTACGGACTATCTTGCCGTTCAAGGTGGACTCACGGATATACTCAGCCAACTTGCGATTGGTTTTTCTCGCCATCAATTTCAATACCTCGTAGCTTGGCAGAGAGAATTTCTTCGTGTCAAACTTTGACAGCTTGCGAATCCTTTTAGTGGGCAGTTTTCCACCCTTTCTCCTGGCTTGTTCATGCATGCTTGTAATTCGACATACTGTTTATAGTTGGTACACTCACTTTCTGCGACCGTTGGGAACAAAAATTCTCCGCCCTTATGGTGGAGCGAGGAGTTTTGGGGTTCCCAAAACATAACCTCGCTCCCTCCTCTAAGAACAAAAGACGAGATATTTGCCTTTCGGCTTTCCATGCCCAAGGTTGCAGACCTTAACTCTCTCAATTTTGCGCCAAACATCAAAGCTGCCACATTGAAAGAACAAGGTCACAGACACAAGCTGCTTTGTACATGGAGTTTGCAAAGGAAAAGGTGATATTTTCAGTGTGAAACTTGCCAAGTGTTTCAGTTGTGTGTTGTTGATTTCCTTTGTGAACTATGCCGAGTGTGTTATGTGTGCTGTGTGTCCTCGGTATAGTCTGCATAAATCTAATGCCATGCTAAAACACTGCGGAGGTTCGCCCAAGTGGCTGGAGGCGCAAAGCCTCCAAGGAACGTTGCTGCAACCATTTCGGAGAATAGAGCGGTTGCCAATAAATCCACAAGTACATTCTACGGCAGACCAAGTGATGGGTATTTTTCAGTTGAGTAGTTGAGAATATGTTGTATGGTAATGAAAATCAAAGACTTAACTTATCAACAAGTTCTCAACAAAAGTTTCTACACAACACTTCACTGGGCAAAAGAGAAACATAGGCATGAACATTGAGGATTTCTCTTTTCATCATTCTCTTTCTTTTGTTGAGATATTTGTTGAGAGTATGTAGAGCCGTAAATACTTGATATTCAACACTACTTTCTGTATATTCAACAAATCAACAAAAATAAGGGGATTAGTCCGCCCTTTTAATGGCTTAGGACTATCCCCATCAAATAAGCTGCTTCATACCAATGCTTCTGTACTTCTTCGTGACAGAACGACAGCATTAAGCCAACGACAAGAGGACATTCAGTTAATAGCGTTTGTCCCTCCATTGAGTTGTAGGATAATGACACTACCTTTCTCTTTTGCCCCGTACAACCTCTTTATGATTGTGTCACGAAATCGAACAGCACCGTATGAATTTATACGGAAACAAAGGGCAACAATCATCGGGAAGCCATACTGCGTTTGCTAAATGCCCTTGGAAGTTTCCTTTTTCTGTTGGACATCCGACACCAAAAACAAGCCTTCCTTGTACATTGACCTTATCACAGCATGGAGTTTCGGGGCGGTGACATGAAGCATATCAACCAATTCACCCTCAATCATCCACAAGTCTTGCAAGTTGGACGGAATGGAAAACTCTCCATTTCCGTCCATAGTGATTACAGTTCTTTTCATGCCATTCCTCCCATTGTTGGCAAATGCCCCTTGATTCGATTTTCAAAGACTGATATGTCATGCTCCAACTTGGTGCTTGTCACCTTGGCATATATCTGCGTCGTGGTGATGTTCGTGTGACCGAGTATCTTGCTTACTGTCTCAATCGGCATACCGTATTCCAGGGACAATACTGCAAACGAGTGCCTACTAACGTGGTACGAGATTCGTTTCTTGATGCCACACATTGCAGCCACTTTCTTGATGCGCTTGTTGATAGTGTCAAGTCTGCCGATATTGAACAAGTGGCTGTCCTTTCTCAATGGCTTGTATCTCTCAACAATCTGCATCGGAATATCCATCAGCTTGACTTGAAACGGCACGCCTGTCTTTTGACGCTTGGAAACTATCCAAGGAGCACCGTTTATCATACAGATGTTGTCCTCCGTCAGGTTCTTTGTGTCAATGAAAGAGATACCTGTCCAACAGCCAAAAACGAAAAGGTCTCTTGCAAATGCCATGTTTGGGTCTTCCAACTTTATCTCGGTCATGGCGGTAAGCTCGTCCAAGGTCAAGAACTCACGCTCCTTGTGGTCTGGGTCAACGTGGTACATGGCAAAAGGGTTTCTCGGTATCTTGCCGTTGTAGTGTGCTGCCGTGACGATATGCTTCAACGGAATGGAGTATATCCAAATGGTGGACTGCGTAAGCCCTACAACGTTCTTCAAGTACAGGCAAAAGTCACGGATGAACTCCTCGGTAAGCTCATTCATTGCCATGTCGCTGCGCTTGTACTGAAACTTGATGAACTCGGCAACGTACTTTCTTACCACAAGATACTTGCGATAAGTCCTAACAGCTCGGTCTTTGCCCACACGTTTGGCAAAGGTTGCGTTCTCCTTGTCAAAGGCTCTGAGCAATGTCTCGTACTCCATGCCTATGCCTTGATAAGCGTTTCTCACCATTTCAGCGGTAACGAACGCCTCACGGTCGGAAAGTCGTTGGTAATGCTTGGTGATTTGAGCCTTGATGTTGTCAAGCGCAAAGTTCACCTCCTTGGCTTCCTTGCTTCTTCCCTTTGCTCTGTTGCCCTTGGCATCCCATATCGCCTTGCTTACGCTCTGCTTGCAGCTGAACTGTGCGATAGTTCCGTTGATTGTCACTCGTCCCATGATAGGGACAATTCCGTTTCTCTCCTTGCTTCCATTTACATAGAAGACTGTCTTAAATGTACTTCTCATAATTCCTTGCTTTTGTTCGGTGCAAAATTAAATCATGAGAGTTGCATGGCAAATTCTAAACCTGTGCAGAATGGAGAAGTAAGAACCGAAGCCGTTAAATATGCTTATTAGGGCATTTCTTTGAGGTAATGACTTGAAAGCGTTTCCACTTCTCAAATCCGCCATTTTCGCATTTCCTCACGAATGCCACTTAAAGCCAACGACTACCACAACCACTTGAAACTCTAAAAAAAAGCTCAAATCTGCTATTTTTTGCTTTTTTTATCAGTCTTTTTTAAAAGAATTACCTTGATACCCATGCAGTGAGCATCAAGAGCGTTGCA
>ERZ1034952.3100-NODE-3100-length-11490-cov-4.973415_pt1 | contig 11490 bp, 8 predicted proteins | sample MGYA00520625_ERZ1034952 | MGnify/ENA primary metagenome ERZ1034952 (study PRJEB33766, sample SAMN09781773) | gut metagenome | biome: gut microbiome | host: Homo sapiens | place: Madagascar | study: EMG produced TPA metagenomics assembly of the PRJNA485056 data... | reverse complement strand
GACACAGAAGATGGCAAAAGAACATGCTATATGCGAAAATTGCAGGCAGTCGAGGGATTAGGCTCTGTTTCTGTTATTTGCTCGGATAAGACCGGAACACTGACCCAGAATAAAATGACCGTTCGGAAAATCGTTGCCCATGGACACAGCATTGCAGAAGAAGATGTGAATCTGGAAAATGATGATGAAAAGTGGTTGATTATCGCATCTGTTCTGTGTAGTGATGCAACCTGTCAGGGAGAAACTGAAATTGGTGACCCAACAGAAACAGCATTGATTCGCTTTTCTCAGAAAAACGGTATGCAGGCAGAAGACCTCCGCAGCCAGTATCCTCGCCTTGCAGAAATTCCGTTTGATTCTGACCGAAAATTGATGTCCACCTTGAACCAGACCCCACATGGAAAGATTCTCTTCACAAAGGGTGCAGCAGATGTTCTGACAGAACGGATGCTGATTACTACAGAAGAAAAGGAAAAGATTCACAAGCAAGTGGAAGCCCTCTCCAAACAGGGGCTGCGGTTGCTCTGCTTTGCAGGAAAGCCATTCGATGGCGATACTATCTCGCTGGAAGACGAAACAGACTTGCAATATATGGGCTTGATTGCCATGATGGACCCGCCACGTCCGGAATCAGCAGAGGCAGTTGCAGCCTGCAAGGCAGCAGGAATTAAGCCAGTGATGATTACAGGCGACCACGTTGTAACCGCTGCGGCGATTGCAAAGGAAATCGGCATTTTACAGCAGGATACCGAAGCCGTTGAAGGTGCGGTGCTGGATGCCTATACGGATGAACAGCTGGTGGATTTTGTCAAAGATAAGTCCGTTTATGCCCGTGTTACTCCAGAACACAAAATCCGGATTGTACGGGCTTGGCAGGCTCGAAATTGTATGGTTGCCATGACAGGGGACGGCGTGAACGATGCACCGGCACTGAAACAGGCAGATGTCGGCGTAGCGATGGGCATTACCGGAACAGAAGTTTCCAAAGATGCTGCGGCAATGGTTCTGACAGACGATAACTTTGCAACGATTGTCAAGGCAATTGAAAACGGTAGAAACCTCTACGAAAATATCAAGCGTGCCATCTTGTTCCTGCTCTCCGGTAACTTGGCAGGAATTCTGGTGGTATTGGCTTGTGCTCTTGCTGGACTGGGACAGCCGTTTGCAGCGATTCACCTGCTCTTTATCAACCTCTTGACGGACTCTTTGCCGGCAATTGGCTTGGGCTTAGAACCGCATCAGGCAAGCGTTATGCGGAAAAAGCCCCGCCCTGCAAATGAATCCATTCTGACAAAACCATTCTTGATTTCCACGGGATATTCCGGCTTGATTATCGGAATTATGACCTTCCTTGCTTATGTGCTCGGCAGAAGTGAGGGCGGCGATTATCTGGGCATGACAATGGCATTTGCAACACTCTGTATGTCCCGCTTGTGGCATGGCTTCAGCTGCAAGTCCGAAGAACCGGTGCTGTTCCGGAAGCAGATGATTAACAACCCATTTGGCTTGATGGCATTCTTTGCTGGCATGATTTTAATCAATGCAGTTCTGCTAGTTCCACCGTTGAAGAGCTTGTTCAGCATTGCCAGCCTGACTGGTTTGCAGTATGCATGGATTCACATTTTCAGCTTTGGTTCAATGATTCTGATTCAGATTGTGAAGTTTGTGAAATCTGTGGTGCAGCGGTCTGCGTCATAATGACGTACGAACAAGAATGTAAAAAAATTATGAATCCTCTTGACAAATCCGAACGAAGTGACTATAATAAAAGCATCTTAAAATTCTTAGAGCAAAGGCAAGTAACCTGCTGAGCGGCAACAGAGAGAGTCAGGGATGGTGGGATCCTGATATGGAAGCGGTATGGTGAATGGATTTGTGAGAAGCACAGGGAATCCAAAAAATTTGGTAGTAACTGTCGCCGTATGTCCTACGTTATCGGGATAAGAATATATCCGGTGGAAGTCCGGCGTATTCGGAAAGAGGGAAACAGCATTCCGGCAAAGTAGAATGATGTTTCTGAAATTGGGTGGCAACACGTTAAGGATTTTACGCCTGACGTCCCATAGCAGTGGGATGTCAGGCGTTTTTGTTTTTTTCTGCATCTTCATCAAGGACAATCGTGATTTTGATTTGACAATATAGAACAATATTTATCATTTTCTTATAAGGAGGAAAGCATATGCTTACACCATCATTGGAACAAGTGAAACAGCTTGCCAAACAGTACAATACCATTCCTGTTTTCTATGATTTCTCTGCGGACAATCAGACCCCCATCAATTTGTATCGGGCAATGTCTGAGGGTGCAAAGAATGCCTTTATTTTCGAGAGTGTGAACAACGGCGAACAGTGGGGACGGTATTCCTTTGTCGGAGCAAATCCGAAACAGGAAATTCAGATGCACGGCACAACGGCTTGCATTCTGGAAAACAACCAGAAGAAAACATTCATGGTGGAACATCCCATTCTGTTCCTGAAAGAACGAATGGCACAGTATTCCGCTCCGGTTTTGCCGGATGCACCGAATTTCACAGGCGGATTGATTGGCTATTTCGGATATGATACCGTGCGGTATATGGAAAAAACATTGGTGAATGTTCCGGAAGATGACATTCACATGCCAGACTGCGATTTGTTCTTATATGAAGAACTGGTTGCTTATGACCACCTGAAACACAACGGGATTGTGATTCAGAACCTGCACACAGATGGCAATTTGGATGCCCAGTATGCAGCAGCTCTCTGGAGAGCGGAAGAACTGGCACAGAAGATTCGCACTTATAACCCAACACCAAAGCCAACCTTGAAAACAGGAACTGCCATTGTGCATTCCAATACGAGCAAGGATGCCTATATGGACATCGTTCGGCAGGCAAAGGAACACATCGTGAACGGTGATATTTTCCAGATTGTTCTTTCCCAGCGGTTTGAAATCCAGAATCCGCCGGATAGCTTTGATGTTTACCGGAAATTGCGGGTCAGCAATCCATCCCCGTATCTCTATTATTTCCATACACCAACTTATGATGTTGCCGGAGCTTCTCCGGAAATGCTGGCAAGCGTAAAGAATGGCACGATTCACAACCGTCCGATTGCCGGAACAAAGCCACGGGGCAAGACCAAAGAAGAAGATATGCAGAATGAAACCGATTTGCTGGCAGACCCGAAGGAACGGGCAGAACATACGATGCTCGTTGACCTCGGACGAAACGATGTTGGTAAGGTTTCTGAATTTGGCAGCGTTTCCGTAACTCGGTATATGGTGACGGAACGGGCATCCAAGGTGATGCATTTGGTTTCCGATGTAGAGGGAACACTGCGGAAAGACTTGACTGCTTTGGATGCACTGATGGCAATTCTGCCAGCCGGAACACTTTCCGGTGCTCCAAAGGTACGGGCAATGGAACTGATTGACCAGTTTGAACCGAAAAAGCGTGGCTTATATGGCGGTACAGTTGGGTATCTCGGATTCGATGGCAATATGGATACCTGCATTGCGATTCGAACCGTGCTCTTTACCAATCAGAAAGCATATGTACAGGCAGGAGCTGGCATTGTAGCAGACTCTGTGCCGGAAAATGAATACTATGAAACCGTAAATAAAGCATTGGCAGTCATCAATGCCATTAAGGAGGCAGCACAATGATTCTGTTTTTGGATAATTATGATTCTTTCACTTACAACCTGTATCAGTATATCGGGGAATTGTATCCGGATATTCAGGTAGTTCGGAACGATGAAATCACATTGGAAGAAATCGAAGCCATGCATCCGGATGCACTCTTGATTTCTCCGGGGCCGGGCTATCCGAAAGATGCTGGAATTTCGATTCCGGCGATTCAGAAGTTTGCCGGAAAAATGCCGATTCTGGGCATCTGCTTGGGACATCAGGCAATTGCAGAGGCATTCGGCGGAAAAGTTGTCAAGGCAGAACACCTCATGCACGGCAAAGCCAGCAACATTGCAATTGATAATCAGTCAGTTTTGTTTGCAGGGCTGCCGCAGGTGATTGCTTGCGGTCGGTATCATTCCCTGATTGTGGAAGAAGCATCGCTGCCGACTTGCCTGCGAATCACAGCACGGGACGAAAACGGACAGATTATGGCACTAGAACATACAAAGTTCCCGATTTACGGCTTGCAGTTCCATCCGGAATCCATTCTGTCAGAAGATGGAAAGGAAATCCTGATTCGGTTCTTGAATCTGTTGCCGGGTGTTTCCATTCCAACCAAGCAGCAGACACTGCAGCAGCCGAAGAAAGCGTTGCTCCCATATGCAGAAAAGGTTCTGAACGGCGGAAATTTGACCGAAACCGAAGCCATGGAAGCCATGGATTTGATTATGAGTAATGCGGCAACCGATATTCAGATTGCAGAATTCCTCACCGCTCTGCGAATGAAGGGCGAAACCATTGAAGAAATCACTGGATTTGCAAAGGGCATGCGGGCAAAGGCAAAGACTGTTCCCAATTGCAAGGATGCGATTGATATTGTCGGAACGGGTGGCGATTGCTCGAACTCCTTCAACATTTCTACCACTTCTTCTTTCATCATTGCAGCAGCTGGGGCGAAAGTTGCCAAGCACGGCAACCGCAGCGTATCCAGTAAGAGCGGTGCAGCGGATGTGTTGGAACGGCTCGGTGTAAAAATTCAGACTACACCGGAACAGGCTGCTAACTGCATTCACGAAATCGGCATTTCGTTCTTGTTTGCACAGAGCTATCACGGTTCGATGAAATATGTTGCCAAGGCAAGAAAAGAAATGGGAACACGTACCGTATTCAATATTTTAGGCCCACTTGCAAATCCGGCTGAAACCGATTATATTTTGCTGGGCGTTTATAGTGATGACTTGATTCCGGTGATGGCAAAGGTACTTTGTGGTCTGGGTATTCGTCATGCAATGGTCGTACACGGAGAAGATGGATTCGATGAAATTTCAATCTCCGCTCCGACAAAGGTTGCAGAAATCAAGGACGGCGGTATTTTTGAATACACCATCACACCGGAACAGTTTGGTTTGCCGATGGCAGAAAAGGAAGAAGTTGTGGGCGGTTCGCCGGAAGAAAACGCACTGATTACACAAGGTATTTTGGATGGAACGATTCGGGATGCAAAGCGGAACATCGTTTTGCTGAATGCTGGCTGTGCTCTGTATGTGGTTGGTCAGGCTGGCAGTATCGGCGATGGAGTTGCACTGGCAGCAGAGATGATTGACAGCGGTGCAGCACTGGCAAAGTTAGAGGAACTCAAGCAGTTTACCAATGCTCTGGCATAAGAAAGGAGCAGGCTTATGATTTTAGATGAAATTGTTGCAAAGCGAAAAGAACAGCTTGCACGGGAATTACAGAGAACCGACCGGGAAACTATGCGGAAATTGGCATTGCAGACGGAACGGGAAGTATATTCATTTCCGGATGCTCTGAAAAGTGGACGGCTTTCCATCATTGCAGAGGTCAAGAAAGCATCGCCCTCGAAGTCGGTCATCTGTGCAGACTTTCATCCGGTCGAGCAGGCAGCTGCTTATGAACGTGCCGGAGCAGATGCGATTTCCTGCCTGACTGAGGAACATTATTTTCAGGGCAGCAGCGATTATTTTCGGGCGATTCGAGAAGCAGTTTCCATTCCGATGCTGCGGAAAGATTTCATCATTGACACCTATCAAATCGACGAAGCACGGGTCATGGGAGCGGATGCTATTCTGTTGATTGCAGCGATTCTGGACGCTTCAACGATGCGGCATTTTTACGAATATGCAACGGAATTGGGGTTGCATTGTCTGTTTGAAGCACACAACGAAGCAGAAATGGAGCAGGTGCTTGCTTGTGGTGCAAAAATCTGCGGCATCAATAACCGCAACTTGAAAAATTTTGTGGTTGATTTAAAGACCACGGAACGACTGGCAGCAATGGTTCCGAACGATTGCATTTTGGTTTCGGAAAGCGGTATGCAAACGCATGAAGATTTGGCAGCTGTTCGCAAATATGGAGCAGATGCGGTATTGATTGGGGAAACCTTGATGCGGAGCGGAAATGTTGCCGTTGCCATGCAGCAGCTGCGGGAGAACTTATGAAGATTAAGTTTTGTGGAATCCGGCGGTTGGAGGATGTTACAGCCGTGAATCTCTGTCAGCCGGATTATATGGGTATGATTTTAAGCGGTGGTTTTCGCCGGAGCATTTCTCAGGAGCAGGCACAGCGTTTGGTACAGGAAAAATCAGATGCGATTGCAGCGGTTGGGGTATTCGTAAATGAATCATCAGAAACCATTTGCCGTATGGCAGAGCAGTTGCACTTGCAGGTGATTCAATTGCACGGTAATGAATCGGCAGAACAGATTCAAACCTTGCAGCAGAAAACCGGCTTGCCAGTCTGGAAAGCTCTCCGCATTGGCACGCTGGAAGAACTTGAAGCCGCCGGAACAAATCCGGCAGATTGCCTGATTCTAGAGGGAAAGACGGGTGCAGGGATTGGCGGAACGGGTGTTTGTGCAGACTGGGAGCTGCTCGCCCGCCACAGCTGGAATCGTCCGTTTTTTCTGGCAGGCGGGTTGCAGCCGGAAAATGTTTTGGAGGCAATTGCAACGGTTTCTCCCACGGGCGTGGATTTTTCCAGCGGCATTGAAGAGGATGGCGTAAAATCACTGAGAAGAATGAAACAATTGATGACATTGATACGAGGAGCGTAGAATTATGGGTAAAGTAGGAAGATATGGAATGTTCGGCGGACAGTATGTTCCCGAAACGGTCATGAATGCGGTACACGAATTGGAAACCGCCTATGAAGAAGCAAAGGCAGACCCGACTTTCTGGGAAGAATACCGCACACTCTGTCGGGATTATGCGAACCGTCCATCTCTGCTGTATTATGCAGAACGGATGACAGAAGACTTGGGTGGCTGTAAAATCTATCTGAAGCGGGAAGATTTGAACCACACAGGTGCACACAAAATCAACAACGTATTGGGTCAAATTCTGCTGGCAAAGCGGATGGGCAAAAAGCGGATTATTGCGGAAACGGGTGCTGGTCAGCACGGCGTTGCAACCGCAACCGCTTGTGCTCTGTTTGATTTGGAATGTGAAGTCTTTATGGGGAAAGAAGACGTAGAACGGCAGAAGCTGAACGCTTACCGGATGGAACTGCTGGGAGCAAAGGTTCGCAGCGTTGACAACGGAACAGGTACGCTGAAAGATGCCATCAACGAAGCAATGCGGGATTGGGTCACCAACATTGACACCACTTATTATTTGATTGGCTCGGTAATGGGGCCGCATCCGTATCCGATGATGGTTCGGGACTTCCAGAAGATTATTGGCGAAGAAGCAAAGCAGCAGTTGCAGGAAAAAGAAGGCGTGTTGCCGGATTGTGTCGTTGCCTGCGTTGGCGGTGGCTCGAATGCAATGGGTATGTTCTATGATTTCATCCCGAATGAAAGCGTTCGGCTGGTTGGTGCAGAAGCTGCCGGAAAGGGCGTGGATACTGCTCTGCACGCTGCAACGATTGCAAAGGGCAAGCTGGGAATCTTCCACGGCATGAAGTCCTATTTTCTGCAAAATGATGAAGGACAGATTGCACCGGTATTTTCGATTTCTGCCGGTCTGGATTATCCGGGCATCGGGCCAGAGCACGCAAATCTTTATCAAACCGGACGGGCAGACTATGTTGCCATTACGGACGAAGAAGCTGTTCAGGCGTTGGAATATCTGTCGAAAAAAGAAGGTGTTATTCCGGCAATTGAATCAGCACATGCTGTTGCAGCTGCAATGAAGATTGCACCGACTATGAGAAAAGACCAAATTATGATTATCTGCCTGTCCGGTCGTGGGGACAAGGATATGCAGCAAATCGCACAATACAGAGGAGTGAAGATTGATGACTGAGAATCGAATTGACCGCACTTTGCAGGCATTAAAACAACAGGGGAAAAAGGCACTGATTCCGTTTGTAACAGCTGGACACGGCGGATATGACCGTACGGAACAGCTGGTATTGCAGATGGAAAAAGCCGGTGCAGATATTATTGAACTGGGCGTTCCGTTTTCTGACCCGATTGCAGAAGGTCCTGTTATTCAGCACGCCAGCGAACAGGCTTTGAAGCAGGGAACAACCTTAGCAGGTATTTTTGAACTGGTTAAGCGGCTGCGGAAGAAAACCGATATGCCGTTGCTGCTGATGATGTATCTGAATACGATTTTCTCTCATGGAACAGAGGAATTTTTCCGCACCTGTCAGGAAATTGGCATTGATGGGGTCATTGTGCCGGATATGCCGTTTGAAGAAAAGGACGAGATTCAGGGCAGTGCTGACAAGTATCACATTCACAACATCAGCTTGGTAACACCGGCAAGTGAAGGTAGAATTCAGATGATTGCAGAGGATGCAACCGGATTCCTGTATTGTGTTTCCTCGAATGGTGTAACAGGTATGCGGACAAAGTTCCAGACGGATTTCTCTGCATTCTTTGCACCAATTCATAAGTATGCAAAGATTCCGTGCATGGTTGGGTTTGGAATCTCCAGCCCAGAAGCTGCAAAGCAGATGAGCCAGTATTGTGATGGGGTCATTGTGGGCAGTGCCATTGTCAACATGGTTGAACAGTATCAGGAACAAGCACCGGAAAAGGTGTATGAATTTGTAAAGTCCCTGCGGACAGCACTGGACGAATAATTGCATATTTGATTTTTAAGAATCAAGCAGGCAGAATTGCAAAAACTGCCTGCTTTTTATTTTGATTTTGCTGAAATAATGATATAATGCAGAAAAAAACAAAATTCGATGATTTTTTCAGAAAAACGCTTGACAAATACGGCGAAATGTGATATACTGTATAAGTCGTCATGAGTAAGACGCAAAAACAGTCTGAAAGAAGTTCAGAAAAAATTTTTTTGAGAAATTTGAAAAAAAGACTTGACAAACACAAAAAAGTGTGATATAATAAATAAGTCGCTGAACAACAGATGACAAAATGAAATATTGGGGTGTCGCCAAGTGGTAAGGCAGCGGACTCTGACTCCGTTATTCCGAGGGTTCAAATCCTTCCACCCCAACCAAATGAAAACCAGATGCAATGCATCTGGTTTTTTGTTTTTCAAGTATCGTACTGGGATGTTGTTTCTTGCCTGTGTGAAATTGAAATTGGAATACGAAAAAGAAAAAGCGTATCCGTAAATGTTCAGCGGATACGCTTTTGGTTTTAACAATCAAATTGTTTTAGTTGCTAGTTGCTAGCACTAGAACTTGTAGAGAAGTCTAACTTGAACGGGTCATATTTCTTGATTGCCCGATTGCTCTGCTGGTCGATGTTCAAAGCGTTTGCCATTTCTTTCTTGTCATTGGTAAAAGTATCTGAGTACTTTTTAAAGGCACAGTTTTCAATGAAACACGACATAGAAACAAGAAAAAAGCGTATCCGCAAATGGAATGTTCAGCGGACACGCTTTTTGATTAACAATCAGATTGACTCTGTTTCATTGCTGGAACTGGAGCTTGTGGAGAAGTCCAACTTGAACGGGTCATACTTTTTGAGTGCCCGGTCACTCTGCTGGTCGATGTTCAAAGCGTTTGCCATTTCTTTCTTGTCATTGGTAAAAGTATCTGAGTACTTTTTAAAGGCACAGTTTTCAATGAAACACGACATAGAAACAAGAAAAAAGCGTATCCGCAAATTGAAACTGTGGACACGCTTTTTGACTTTTAACAATCAAATTGGTTTTATTTAATTGCTGGAACTGGAGCTTGTGGAGAAGTCCAACTTGAACGGGTCATACTTCTTGATTGCCCGATCACTCTGCTGGTCGATGTTCAAAGTGTTTGCCATTTCCTTCTTGTCATCGGTGAAATTATCCCAATACTTTCTAGAGGCAACAGCCTTCATCTGGTCTTCTGTCCAGAGGTCATCATCTGTCATTCGCTTGGTGATGTCAAACCGAACAATCAGGTAATAAGCTTCGTCATCTTCTACGATAAACGGAACATCCGTCTTTGCATCGTTGAAAATCGCTTCATAGGCTTTCTTAGACGGTGTATAGTTAATGGAATCTTCGTTATCCTTGTCCTTTTCGTCTGTTGTGGAAACCTTTGTGATAATGCTTTCGTTTGCATACGGTGCAGTAGTCGTGGTGGTTTCTGTGGTGTCAGAACTTTCTTCCTCTGTTGCACCGGAAACGGTTGTGGTTGTTGTTTCATCGGAACTGTCTGCGTCAGATGCTGCACGTGTTACGGTTTCTTCGGTGTCCGCAGTGGTTTCTGCTTCGGAATCCGATTCTGCATCTGCAGCAACAGTTGTAACAGTGGTTGTTTCTGCGGAAGTGGTTGTTGCAGTCGTTGCAGTGGTGGTTGCTGGAATTTCATTTCCGTTTTCATCTGTTGCAGAAGTTGCGGTTGCAGCAGCAGCTTCTTCGGAAATAGAAGTCACATAAGCGTTGTATTCTTCCTGAATGGTATCCATTTTGTCGTTGATGGCATCTTCATCCTTCAGCGTTTTCAGAACACTCAGGTAATCTTCTACCATGCTCTTCATTTCTTTTTTGCCGTCATCTTTCAGCAAATCGCCGTTTCCGTCTTTCAGGTTGAAGGTGATGTAACGAACACGAGCATCATTGTCTTCGTAGTATTCTTTCAGTTCGTCTTCCGTAACGCCCTTTTCACCATCTACGCCATAGTAGTGCTGGAACAGTTCCTGTTCTTTATAAGTAGAGAGGAAGATATCCTGAACGGAGGATTCTGCAATTCCGTTCTTTTCAAAGGTTTCGCCACTCTTGTCCCAAGCAGAGCTGATGTAATTCTTCACCTGATTGGTCTGTTCGGTGGTCAGTTCCAGACCCTTTGCATCAAAGTCTTTCTGAATCGCAACGAATTCCTTGCAATATTCCATGGTGCGGTCTTTGATCCAAGTTTCCGCATCTTTGCCGTCAATCGTCTGTGCCTTTACCACTTCTTCATCAGTGGTGTCCAAGTCAGAATTCTGTTTTTGAATGGTGCTGGTTGCTTCGGTATAAGCCTGATAAGAATAATAGATGTAAATACCAGCTTTGATTTTTACGCCGTCAATTGTCAGCGGGTAAGCAAGTGCCTGATTGCCGCATCCAACACAGGAAACAGCAGCCGCAGCAGCTACAACCGTAGCCGCAAGTTTTTTCCATTTAATCATGGTATCTCGTTCCTCCATTTACACGAATCATTCGATTCTGTGTGTATTTTTTCCCATCCAGATAACTTTTTTGGAATAGGACAATATAAAAGTAGTATAGCACACGGCTGAAACTTTGTCAAGGTTTTCTCTGTTTTTCTCACGTAGATCAAGTTTCATAGATAATTCTTGAAATGCAGGTGGAATTAACGAGGCGATTGAGCATGATATTAGAAATTGAATGTTTTATTTGGGCATTTTTATTATAAAAATTCACAGGATTATCATTGATTCTTATTGGAGAAATGATATAATTTAGTCGATTGGAGTGATAATATGAATTTTGTATTGAACGACTATAAGC
>ERZ1034952.3097-NODE-3097-length-11494-cov-5.920010_pt1 | contig 11494 bp, 5 predicted proteins | sample MGYA00520625_ERZ1034952 | MGnify/ENA primary metagenome ERZ1034952 (study PRJEB33766, sample SAMN09781773) | gut metagenome | biome: gut microbiome | host: Homo sapiens | place: Madagascar | study: EMG produced TPA metagenomics assembly of the PRJNA485056 data... | reverse complement strand
CCATTTATCCATATATTAAAAAACTCTATATATCACCCACATCGCAAAAGAATCGTAAAAGCCGTCACCGGATAAGGAACCAAATGAATGAACTAGCATATCAAATTTAAAACCTTTTTAAGTTCAAGCCTTAGCAAAATGATACTTTTTAGTCAATGCTGCCTTGTCTGGTAGCGGCTAAAGAAAACTATTTTTTATTTAATATGAGGTATTTCTGTCATACGCAATTTTGCCCAACCATATGGAACAAGCTTTACTTTTTCCATTTTGCCTATAGGTATACGACTCTGCGGTACTGCAAAACAATGACCGTTTTCAACTCCCCAATTTATTTCATACATATCAGCAATCATCTCAACAGGCGGGACTTCACTTCCGTAGCCTTTTGCCGCAGAGTTTTCTATTATCTCAAAGTCTGTACCCGCAAGAGCATAATTCCATTTAGATTCCGGATATACATAATAATCACAATAAGGGAACTTCCGTTCCACTCCATCTTTTTGATATTCCACACGTTCCCATTTTTCTTTTATTGATATAGAATACAGCAGCGGTCCGCGCCATATGCAAATCATATCGTTTGGACGAGGAAGTAATTTCGTTTCAAATTTAAGCTTAAGCGTAATATCCTCACTTCCGTCCCACATTTTTGTTATATTCACAAACTCACCGGTTTTAACTGAGACACCATCTAACTCTGCTGCGGCAGCGCAGGAAGGTACCCTGATCGAAAATGTAAACCGCGTTGGTTTCCGAGTACATATTCTATATGTCAGTGTATTGCCAAAAGGATAATTTGTTATAAGTTCACAAATCACAGCATTACCATCTATTTCAGTTTCAAGCCGTGATGGGGCAATAGCACACGAAGCTATGCCGTTATCTGAATTCATAAATGTTGTAAGAGCAAACTTGGGCCATCCCTGACCAAAATTAGAGGTACAACACCCGAAGTGAGGTTCCAAACCAAACGTATGAGCTACATAATTATTATTACGAAAAGGTGGCTTCGCCATAGGGAAAGCACCAATCTGATTTATCATCTGAACATACTGATGCGACCACATATCTCGACTTATTGCAGCAGGCAAAGCATTATAAGCAAGTTTTTCAAGCCTGTCTAACCACTCGCAGTTTCCTGTAATGGCGAAAAGCAATTCATATGAATACATTGCTTCAACTATGCTGCACAATTCAGCTCCATTTACCGGAGAGTTTCCTGACAGGCATTCGTCACCGTTAAAGTGCCCGCCGGCTGTGCCATGCTTTGCATCAAGGTATGCTGTTACTTCCGCATTAAAATCACTGCTGTCTGTATTTGTAAAGAGAGAGAATAGTGCTTCAGATTTTAGCATCATTGCGACATTTACAACATGAGAATAGTAGTCCCACCCCTCTGTACATGTATCAATATAACCGGACTCAAAAATATTTCTCCAGTTAAACCCCTGAACATTTAGTTTTTTTGCAAGGTTTATAAGCCAATCATCCGGTCGCCTTTCATAAAGCCAGATTATTGGTATCAGTCCTTCAAACCACCTTGCTGCACCCCAGTTACATAAAGTATGAAAGTTAAGGTGATTATCAAGATTTTTTAAGCACTTACTCAGTACCTCCTCAATTCTATTATCACCGGAGCAATCCGCATACACCGTCAAAACTTTTGCTATAAGCAAAATTGCCCATGCGTCATATTGCCCGCGTTCCTCAACTGCACATGGGCAAATCCAACCATCTGTATTTTGCGCTAATATTATTGCATTTATATATTTCTCAGCGCGCTCAATCATATCGTTATCATTAATCAGATATGCCAAAGGAACAAACCCATCAAGCCAGTACGGAACACGTTCCCAGCCTTCTCGTTTTCCGCCTATCCATGCACTATCCCGAACGTCCGGCCAAACCTTATCAAGATTTCCGCAAAGGCCGTTTGCTTCCAGTTTGAGTTGCTCTTTAAGCCAGCCGGTCGGTTTTATATTTTGTGTGGTATAAAATCTATATTGCATTTTTTTAATCATATTTTACTCTCCAATTATTTGTTTTTATAGATTGTAATATATAAGCTAAAAGTTAATTTCAATTACCGGTACAATAATTGCAAAAACTTAATAAACGTAATTTTAGTAATTATTCACTTTTCCGGAAAAAGATTTATACATTGGCAAACTGCACAATATTTAATCATTTGTTATTGTCGGCGCGATATTGCCGCGGTGAAATTCCGGTGATTCGTTTAAATGCACGCGAAAATGAATATATATTGTTATACCCAACCTCCTCAGCAATAGTTTCAATTTTTTCTGTGGATGAGGCCAACATATTTTTTGCCTTTTCAACTCTGAGCTGTGTTAAATACTGATGCATACCAATGTTAAAGTTTTCGGTAAACAAACGCGAAAGGTGTGTATTGTGTATATGAAAAATCTCGCATATTGTTGTTGCATCAAGGTTTGGATTGCTATAGTTTTCCTTAATATATTTTACAATTTTTTGTTCAAGCGGGGTTTCCTCATATTTAGGCTGTGCATAATCACAAAGAGCAATAAGGTATTTATGTATATTGTCTTTTAGCTCATTTATACTTTTATAAGGAAAAATCCTGTGTATTGGCACGTACTTGTCAGGGACTGGTTCATTATTGCTTTCAAACAAAGAATCAACGGTATAAGTAAGCAGTATCAGTATTTCATGTGTAATTTCATTAAACATATCCGCTGAAGTAATGTTATTCATCGACGTATCTATCACAGCATTTATCAACTCTGAGGCCATATCCGGATTGTTATTATGAATAAAAGCATTAAGCTTGTTACGCATTGCCGCATTTGATGTTTTGTGCTTGGATTCATTTGTCAAATCATCATAAAAACGTATCTGCGATTGCTCCGGTCTTAAAAACTCAGTAATTACCATTATTTCAGAGGCATCCTTATACAATTTGGGAATAGCACGGCATCCGTCACAAATTGTGCTTGCACATATTGCAAAGTTTGTGTCAAAATAAAAACCTATCGCTTTTATTATCTGATTAAAAAGTATTTCTAAACCGGATTTTTTTAGATTACAACCTGATATCAGCAGGCAATAGCAATCCTCTGACGGAAAAACAATAATGCGGTACTCACGTGAAATAACTTCTTCACATATATTTACAAATATCGTATCCGTATCCATCTGTGAATAGCCAAGTTCTTTGAGCTTTTCCGCCGATGTATGAGTTATTTTTAACATAGCAACACACCACAGGCTGTTTATATCATTTTCCGAGTTCAATTCTGAAAGAGCAGAGGGAACTTCAGTTTCTTTACCCAATATAAATCTTTTCAGATTATTGATTTTTTCGTTCTGTATGTTTTTTCTTATATATGCATTATTTTTATATACAAGTGTGTTTATACTGTTTTGCAAAAAAGTAAATTCATTTGTCTTTATCGGATTAACGCTGCCGCCAAGACTTTCGGTAAGCGTTCGTATCGGTGTATAATGAAGTTTAGAAAAGTACGCACTCATAAACAGCACCAGTATAAGATATATTATTATTATCAAATACATCAATATGTTAATATTGCGAACGGACGAGGTATAAAAGGAATCATCATTAAGCAAGTATATTGTCCACCCCGGAGCCCCGGAACTTTTCAGAACATTTAAATTTGGGTTCCCGGTATCAATGTATTTTTGAAAACTATCTGCTAAGTTTTCATCAGCCAAAATTATTTCACTATTTTTATTATATAAAACAATATTGGCATTAGCTGAATTATAAATCTCTTTTATTCCGTTATAGCATTTCTGTAAATCTGCACATGAGAATATTACAGCAGGAATAAAGTTAATTTGAGTGTTATACCTGTAATACAGATATCTGGAATTAAGATGTTCGTAAATGAAGTACGCTTGATTGCCATTGAGTTGAGTCTGCCAGTCGCTGCAAAGACTATCATTTTTACTATAGTTGGACGTAAAATAGTCCGAAGCATTTTGAACACCTCTGTTTGATAAAACTGCTCGCTGTTGAGGAAAGTATATACCAAGTTGACAAATATACTGATTATTGCTTATAAGAATATCTGAAAATGATTCGTTTATACCTTTGTCCTGATATTCACTGTTAAAAACGGTTTCAATACCATATTTATCATCATAGCTATCAATATTTTTTAGTGCGAGAGATACCGAAAATGATAACGAGTCTGTCAGCTGTTTAAACTCATCGGCAAAAACAGACAGAGTATATCTGTACGAGTTATTATACTCTGTTACCAGCTTTTGACGAAGAACACTTGCATAAGAAAAGCTTATTGCCAATAATATTATACTGAATATAAGGTAAGATGCAATAAAAGAAAAATATATCTTGCTGTGATTTCTAAATCTAAATACTTTTAAAACTCTTGACATTCTTTCTTTCATTACACCTATTCCCCTGTTACTTGGTTTTTTCTGTATCAATAATAATATATCATAATTTAACAACATTTGCAACGCAAAAGCTATTGTGTCAGTTTTTCAATTCCCAAAAGCATTGCAATTGTTTCGACAAAATAATAATCACCAAATATCAGATTTTGATTAACCTCTGCATTTTCGTTATAAAATCCTGTGCATCCGGTTATAAGTCCATCCGAATCCTCGCCATTTTTCAGCGCACAATGCTCCCAAACAGCCTCTGCAAGCCGAATCGCGGCAGCACGATATTGCATAGCCTCATAGTTTTCACAGAACTTTGAAAGTTCCAAAAGCCCGGATGAGCAAATTACTGCCGCAGACGCGTCTATAGGCATATCTTTTCTTCCCTTTAGACTGAAATCCCACTTTGGCAGATAGTTATCCTCTAAGTTATCCAGAAAAACCTTTGCCGTCTTTTTTGATGCTTCAAGAAACTCTTTTCTTCCTGTATAGGCATACGCCATAGCAAATCCGCCCACAGCCCACGCCTGACCTCTTGACCAGCACGAATCATCTGCATATCCCTGAAACGTTTGACCGAATTTCGGTTTGCCGGTTTTCGGATCGAATACATATGTATGATATGTAGTACCATTTGGGCGAACAATGGTGTTCAAGCATGTTTCCGCATGGTTTTCAGCGATTTCATAAAATTTTTTATCTCCTGTATACTTAGCCGTTATAAACAAAATTGGCAAATTATACATACAGTCAATAATTATTCTTCCTTCATTATTCCTGCCAAACTCATTATCGCCCCACTTATTCCATGCACGTATAAATCTTCCGTTAGGATTATACCGCTTGCACAGCCACTCGGCTGCAAGCACCGTATTTTTCATTCCATCATTATCACCGCGCAGCTTATAACGTGCATACTCCGATGGAAGGTATAAAAAACCCACATCATGGTCAAGGCTTTGCGGGTTTCTTTTCAGCCTGTCTGTCAAACGAAAACGCGGCTTGTCTGCATACTCAAGATATACGCTGTCACCACTCAGCAAATAACAATAGTTCAGCAAGCCTATATTAAATCCGCCCGTCCAACCGCCATCGTCCTTATAGTGGTATATACCATTTTGGGTTCCGCACGGAAGCCTATTTCCTGCCTTTTCTGCCATTTTAAGTGTTCTTTCCAGTATAAAACTCTTTACTTCTTCAAGCTCCATAATTCCTCCGTCAGTCTATAACATAAATGAATATACGTCTTGTACTGTAATATCTCCTCTGTACAACCGCAAATGATGCATTTGTACCATTAAGACGTGCACCTCTTATATCCTTGTCGAGTGTTGGACGTACAACTGCACTTTCAACATTTTTACCATTGCTGCCGGTTTTTATATGTATGTATGAAACCGCACTTGAAACTGTTACTGCCCTCAACTTGTCAAATTCAATTCCATCTATATTGCATATTCCATTTGCGATACTCATTGTATTGCCATCAGTTTCATATACCAACCCGCTTACCCAATTTGTATTTGCGCCTTCACCGTATGTTCCAAATAGTTTATTTTCCTCATAGGAATACTCGCGTCTTATCGACCTTACTGTGCTGCCTGATACTCCCACACGTATAATATCACCCGGACGCAGCCCCTTTATTGCTGTTTCTGTCCTTTCGCAGGAATATAATGTCTTGTATGTACCATTGTCACTTATCGAAATTCCATAACAGTTTTCCCCATTATTATCAAGAGTTTTATACACATCCTGAACCACCATACCATCTGATGTAACTTTTGATATATCGGATGAATCTTCAAACACGACAACGGCAGATGCCTCCATCGACTCGTTATAATCATAGCTCATTACTGTATAACTTTCATCATTCAGGAGTCCGGATGCGGATGTGGTACGATACAAATCGTCATCTCCCCGATCCGCAACTTTTTTCGGAATAACAAACACAACTGCATTTTTTATTCCGAATTTATCATCAAATGAACCTGTTTCACTTCTGAATCTGATAGCACTACTGTAGCCGTTATAAAATAAAGTGAGTGAATTATTATCATTATCATAATCCGGAAACTTAAGACCGCCGGCATATGGCTCTGCAGTATCAATGTTTTTTATTTCTCCATCAGAGTTTAAAGCATACTTTATCAGCCTGTTGTTCTCGCTCATTCCGGCTATAACATCATCTATCTTTGCAGTTGGTTTTCCTCCGTTTAAAGTTGCCTTATCGCTGATATCAAATACTGACATCTTTCCGCTTTCACTGAAAATTTTAATCTTCGACTTTCCGAATATACCTGTATTTCTGTTTTGGGCAACCAACCAGCCATATGCACTTCCACTCGATTTAAAGCTTCCCGCTACAATCTCGCCGTTCATGCCAAGCATAAGAACGGCAGCGGAATCAAAAGAAACATCTTTTTCGTAATACTTTTTAAAATATGCTCCATACTCATAGGCATTGCCGTCCTCACCGCGCAGTTTTAAATCGCCGGCATTGTGCGAAACAACCTTTACGTTTTTTGTCTTATCGCAAACATACACATCAGCCGCCGTACCGTCTGTGCTGATTACTGCTGCGAGAAGCATGTCGCTTTGAATATCACCGGCCGAAGATATTTCTTCTCCATTATATGAACCATAGAATTTATATGCCTTTTCATCATCGGGCAGACTTATCTGATTTTCAATTCCATTTACATCTGTTATTATTCCTTTATTTGTGTCTACACCTTTAACAACACAATATTTGTACTGTTTTATAATAACGCAGTCGTAAATGTTGTCTTCATCTGAATCCACCATGGTTACAGAATACTCATTATCCTTTGGCAGTGCTGCGGCAGCCGCTGCACCAATAGCCTTTTTATTAAAGATATACTTTACATTGCTGTCTAAGTTAAAACTCTTTTTTTCACCCTCCGCCGAATAAATATTCACATTTTCGTTATCGGTATTTTTGTACTCTCTGCCGCTGAAAGTTATTGTTTTTGTGTTACATGGTTCAAGCAGAACACACTCATTTGCACCGTCAGCGTCTCTGATATAAGCGCGCACATTATAACCAAGGTAATCATCTGTTCCATAATAATTTACATCTCTTGTGCCGATTCTGATTCTATCCGTGCCTACGCCGCCATTGGAATCGGTCAGAGAAGTATATGCATTGGCTCTTACTATGCCCTCTGTACACTCTATATCATAAATGGAGCTGAGAATGGTTCCGTTGCTCACACCATAATTTTTGTATTCGCCTTTTACCGAATATAACTCATACATGTTTGCTCTCAGCATATTTCCAAGCAGCACATACGCTTCATTTGATGTTATGGCACACTCTGTCATCCCGCCTATACCATCTGTCAAATATATATCCCGTGCCACCCTCATATATCCGAGAGGATAGCCTCCGCTTAGTTCTGACTTAACACGGTATCCCAAAGCACATACAGCCATTTTAACAGCCGCATCCTTTGTCAGCTCGTCATTGGGCAAAAACTCTTTTGCTGCTGATACAATTCCGGCTTTTTGAGCATAATTTAATGCATATGAAAGCTCACTATCAGCATTAACGTCTTTAAATACGCAGTTTTCTTTCACCGGAACGTTTTTTGTCAGAATTTTTGACAGCAAGACAATGAATTCACCTCTTGTGACTATATCATCAGAAAACCCGTTAAATTCTATACCGGTGGTATCAGAGAGGTATTCTATCAATTCTAATGCTGCTGTATCAGTATAATCTTGATTTTCAAATGCCCGTACCTGACACGTCAGCAACATACATATAATAAATAATATTCCTATTCGTTTCATAAAACCACCTCTCACTTGTATACAGCTCTGTAAATCAGCGCAGCCGCCTCTGCACGGGTTGTGTTTGCCTTCGGCGCAAAGCTGCCGTCCGGCATACCGCTTATTATGTCTGCCGCGCCAAGTATACCTACCGACTTTCGAGCATAGTCCTCAATAGCAGTATAATCCGTAAAATCAGTTTTTTCCGTCCTCACCTCAAGCTTATCCCCCAATGCACGATAGATTATTGCCGCGGTTTCCTGGCGAGTTATGTTGTCCTCCGGTCTAAACATTCCGCTGACGTCACCCGTAATAAGACCTGCAGCAAATGCCGCATTTACATATGAACAATACCACGAATCCGCCGGCACGTCCGCAAAACGACTATCTGCACCGCCTTTTAAGTTAAGTGCTCCGGTCATAAGCTTTACAAACTCCGCTCTGGTAACAAGATTATCCGGATGAAAGCTTCCATCTTCAAAACCGGAAACTACACCGAGTTTTACAAGAGCAGTTATATATTCCTCTGCCCAATGGTCCGAAATATCCGTAAGAGCAGACCTGTCATTATCCTTGTTATCTATCTCCTGTTTTATCTCATTTGATACACTTATATTAGTGGCGCCGCCACGATAACCGCCACCGCCGCTTATACTGCCTGTATTATTACTGCTCTTTTTATTCTCATTCTCATAAACCATTTTTGACACTGTATAAAATACTTTTTTTATACAGCTATAATCCTTGATTTCGGAACGGTTTTTATACATATTATCATATACATCATCCCTGTTTACAATAGAATTAAAGTAATCTTTATCAAGGTCTAATTCACTATCATATTCAATCATTGCATTTTTCAGTTCATCCCAACTATCTGCCTTTGCTACACGTGCATATACCACTGCCCTGCGATATATTTCAGCTGCACTATCCTTTGCATAACTGCTCTTTGTCAAAACTGAAAGTATCTCCGCACGCACTGTCTCCGACAACTTGGAAAACTCATCATACTCCGCATCAAAGTACGAGTTATACATCTTTAATACAGTATTACCATCGACGCCACAACGAAGCTGACCTATTGCTTCAGCTGTTTTATAGTCATTTATCATTTTTTGAACATCTGTATATGTCTTATCCGTCTTTATTTCATAAAAAACCTTTGAAATCTCTTTCAGATAATCCTGTAGTTTTTCCTTATCTATTGCAAAACTATTTTCTGGAGCTTCCAGCAACTTATATATATCATCTGCGCTTGCGGCCTCATTTACGTACGAAAGCAATTCTTTTATGTTGTTGTAATTTATATACATAAAGTATGACTGTTCTTCAGCATCATCTGATATAAGATAAACATAGTATTTCCCGTTTTCACTGAATTCCGGGAGCTTTATGCTTATATTCAGTTCCCCATTTGCTGATGTACGTGCCGTATAGATTGCAATATTATCTGCCGCAGTGTATTCCGCAGCAGTAAGTTCCTCCGGTTTTATACTTTCCTTTTGCTTTTTTGTTATAACTGCAAGAACTGCTTTACCCTCTGCATTTCCAATTTCACCGTTTATCGTCAAAGTTCCGTCTGAACTTAGAAAGTTTGTCGACAGTTCCTCGGCATACGCTGTGCCTATCAGCGCAAAGACAAAAGCACAAAGTATCATTATTCTGCATAAAAGTTTTCTCATACGTTGTCTCCTTTCCGGTGCTGTTTTGTTGTTCTGCCGCTTTGTTATACAAAACGGCAGGACTCTGTTTTAAAGCTTTACTTCACTGCAAATAGGACTCATTGTTTCTGTAGAATCCCATAAAAATGCTTTATACACTTTACCGTCTGTATAATCCAAACTTGCTGTCAAATCATTATTATGCTTGTATATAACAGCATTTTCCAATGTTTTTTCATCAGCACTGTACTGTGCTATAATCAATGTATATTCCTTTTCCTTATCAAAGCTGTATAGCTTAGCATATGCATTGGCTTTGTTAGACTCCTTATATATTCCAAATTCATTTACCAATGGCAAGGCAGGTATAGATTCTATTGTATATTCCTTAATCGTTTTACCATTTTTCAGAACAATAGTATCACCGTTGCCGACATTCGTCAGATCATATTCAACTCCCATTACCTCAACAAAATCGCTCACTTTACCATCTGTATATATTTTGTTACCGTAAACATAAATTCCCTCTTTATCGGATTTTGCTTTTATAACTGCTAAATCCGCTGCTGCATCGTATTCCGCCTTGCTACCCAAGGTGAGCTTTATATTATCTAAATATGTATACCCGCCGGCATTTCCGACATTCGTATAAAAACGAAGTTTTGTCACAGCATCGCCGCCAAACGCCCCAGACAACCCCGCCTTCTTTTCACCGTTTATATACAAATCATATTTATCATCTGTTTTGCTATATACTATCGCAAAACGCACCCACTCACCGTTTCCGACATAGGTATTATCTATGCTTATTCTATCTGAACCATATTTTATATATGGCGCTTCTATTCTAAACAGCTCTTTTGCCGTCAGCGGCGTACCGCTGTATGCCGATATAAGAAATGTTCCACTTGTTGCAGCATTTCCCTCAAGCACAAAACTATTGTCAAGAGATGTTGTTATATCAATAAACTTATCACCTGTACCTGCCATTTTAAACGCATTTGTATCATTATATCTGTAGTCTTTCTCGCATGTACCGGTTATAGCACCATTGCCGCCGAGAGTAAGCCCTTTTCCATCTTCAAAACTATAATCAAACACTGTCTTGAAATCTGTTGCTTTTTCAATGGTATAATAAACTATTGTTCTTCCATTTGATGACTGAATTACCAATACGCCGTTATCTACATTATCTGTTATCTCTGTATATACACCGTCCGCAGCAACCGTGTAAAGCTTTGCTGCATCTGCTCCGTTCAACTGAGCTTTAAGCTCTGCTATGGTTTTACAGCTTGTTGTTATCTTGCTGCCCTCAACCGTCGTATCCGCACCTTTAGAGGTCAGCTTGCCGACACTGTATCCTGCTGCGTCAAAATTATCGCCGCTGTATATTTTTATATATCTGATACCAATGGAATTATTTGACGATACCGGGTGCCAGATATTCATTCTGTCAACCTTAGCAGTATCAATTTGTGTTACAACGTTTTCATATACCTTCTCACCGTTTATATACAAATCAAAGCTGCTTGATTTTTTGTGATATACAACGGTCACACTGTACCATTTATCTTCTTCATAGCTAACAGTCGGATTCTTGTATACAGCTCCGCTTT
>ERZ1034952.3094-NODE-3094-length-11500-cov-3.295325_pt1 | contig 11500 bp, 9 predicted proteins | sample MGYA00520625_ERZ1034952 | MGnify/ENA primary metagenome ERZ1034952 (study PRJEB33766, sample SAMN09781773) | gut metagenome | biome: gut microbiome | host: Homo sapiens | place: Madagascar | study: EMG produced TPA metagenomics assembly of the PRJNA485056 data... | reverse complement strand
GGGTTCTTTCCGGTCCTCGGTTCCGCCAGCCGTCATATCCATCAAATCCTGCTCGGAAATAATCCTTATGCCGAGTTTGCCGGCCTTGCTCAGTTTCGCCGGTCCGATTTTGTTTCCCGCCACAAGGAAATCGACATTCGACGACACGGCAGCAAGGTTGCGGCCTCCGTGACGCTCGATGTACTCCTTGATTCCGTCGCGGCTGAAATGTTCGAACGTACCCGACACCACGATGTTCAACCCCGACAGCGTCTCCGAATCCAGACGGCGGCTCTCGGCCTCGAACTTCAAGCCCGCCGCACGCAGCCGCTCCACGATACGGCGATTGTCCGAATCGGCGAAATATTCGATTATCGCCTCGGCCACTTTGGGGCCGACCTCTTCGGCCTCGGCGAGCTGCTCGGCGGAAGCGTTCATCACGGCGTCCATCGACCCCATACTCGCCGCGATGTATTTGGCGGTGGTTTCGCCCACGAACCGTATTCCCAAAGCGAAGAGCACCCTGTAAAAAGGCACTTGCAGCGAAGCGCGGACTCCTGCGACGATATTCTCGGCGGACTTGTCGCCGAGCCGCGGCAAAAGAGCCAAATCGGAGGCCTTCAAGTCGTACAAATCGGCTACGTCGTGCACGAGCCCCTGCTGCCACAGCATGCCGAGCGTCTCCGCTCCCACAGACTCGATGTCCATAGCCTTGCGCGAGACGAAATGTTCGATACGCCCCACGATTTGCGGCGGGCAGTGGCTCTGGTTCGGGCAATAATGCTTCGCCTCGCCCTCATAGCGCACCAGTTCGGCACCGCACTGCGGACAATATTTTATGAATTCGAACGGTACGGAGCCTTCACGCCGCTGCGACAGGTCCACGCCGGTTATTTTGGGAATTATCTCTCCGCCCTTCTCGACGTAGACCATATCCCCGACGCGCACATCCAAAAGCGCTATCTGCTCGGCGTTGTGCAGCGACGCGCGTTTGACGGTCGTTCCGGCCAGATGCACCGGCGACAGATTGGCCACGGGCGTTACCGCTCCCGTGCGGCCGACCTGAAAATCGACGCTCAAAAGCTCGGTCAGCGCCTGCTCGGCCTTGAACTTGTATGCCACCGCCCAGCGCGGCGACTTGGCCGTCATGCCCAAACGGCGTTGCAGGGCGTATTCATTGACCTTCACCACCACACCGTCCGTCGCATAGGGCAAATCGCGGCGCAGTGTATCGACGCTGCGGATATAATCGTACACCTGCTCGGGCGAAGAGCAGATGCGCATATGTTCGGAAATCTTGAAACCCCAGCCCTTGGCCGCCTGCAAACTGTCCCAGTGCGAAGCATACGGCAGATTTTCGGCCACGAGAAAATACAGGAAACAGTCCAACCCGCGCGAGGCCGTCACGGCGGAACTCTGCTGTTTGAGACTTCCGGCCGCCGCGTTGCGCGGATTGGCGAAAAGCGGCTCGCCGGCGGCCTCGCGTTCGCGGTTGAGCCTTTCGAACGAAGCATACGGCATCAGTATCTCGCCGCGAATCTCGAAAAAATCGGGATAGCCGCTGCCCTGCAATTCGAGCGGAATGCTGCGTATAGTACGGATGTTGTCAGTCACATCGTCGCCCGACACTCCGTCGCCCCGCGTAACGGCCCTCAACAGACGGCCGTTCTGATAGGTGAGCGATATGGCGGTGCCGTCGAATTTCAGTTCGCAGACATAATCGGTCCGGCCGGCATCGCGCCTGACCCGCTCGAAAAATTCGTCCAGTTCACCCAGAGAGTAGGTATTGGACAGGGACTGCATCGGGAACCGGTGCACGACGCTCTTAAACTCGCGCGTCAAGTCGCTGCCCACGCGGACAGTCGGCGAATTGGGGTCCGCATATTGCGGATACTGCCGCTCCAAATCCTGCAACTCGCGCATCATGGTGTCGAACTCGTAATCGCTGATTTCCGGCGAGTTCTCGACATAGTACTTATGATTGTGATAGTTCAGTTCGGCTCTGAGTTCCTGTATTCTCCGCTGCATGGCTTGACAAAATGAAGGTCAATTCCTGAAATGTTTGTGGTAAAGGTACTGATTTTGCACGGTTCCGACAAAAGAATACACGCAAAAACCGAAGAGAAAATCACCGGCCGCAATTTTTTTGGCTGAATGTTTGCGAATTGTAAATTCCTGCGTATAATTGCAGAAATTTTTGACACGGATTATGACTAAAACGACAGAAAATAAGACCAAGAAAAGGCTGATTATCAGCTACCACAACCTTTCGGAAGAGTTGCAGGAGAAATTGAGACAGCAATATCCCAACGGCTACACCGAATCCATGATACGCATCGACAAGGGACAGGGCAATTTCTTTTACGCGGTGGTTTTGGAGACCGAGGACATAAATTATCTGGTAAAGGTGGACGTAAAAATCGACGACATAGAGGACGAGGATGAAAAGGACTATTTCGACGATCCGGAGATAGGCGGCGCGGACGAAATAATGGATACGGCGGACGAAGAGCAGAGCGAAGAGCTCGAAAACGTCTGACTTCCACAAGCGAGCGGCATACAAATCCTACACCGGCAGAAGAAATTTCGCCGGTTTTTTCATTGAATGCCGCAATCCGGCGCGATTCGACATTATCGGGTCGTATTTTAGGCATCGCCCAAGATACTCCGCCTCGGCAAAATTCGAATGGAATTTGCTTTTGCGCTCGGCTTATTGTTATCTTTGCCGTGAAAATTAACATTCCGGACATGCCGGGCGGCGCCCAAAAGACACGGAGCCCGCAAATTGCCGGATATTCGGAACAACTATAAAACTTACACTTTCCCATGAAACCGATCATACCGCCAATCTCCAAACAGGCACTCGAAAAAGAGCTTTCAGAAGACAAGCTGCTGCGCAAAACCGGCAAGGCGGACACCTCCATATATGTAGTGACGGCCGCGGATTCCCCCGACGTGATGCGGGAGATAGGACGCCTGCGCGAACTGGCGTTCAGGCAGGCAGGCGGCGGCACCGGCGACCCGTATGACATAGACGAGGACGACATTGCCGAAAACGGATACAAGCAGCTGATTGTCTGGGATTCGGCCGAAAAGGAAATAGTCGGCGGATACAGATACATAGTGTGCGACTCCGAGCATCCGGAACATCTGTCCACGGAGCATTACTTCACTTTCAGCGACCTGTTCCGCAAAAAATATCTGCCGCACACAATCGAACTGGGGCGTTCGTTCATTCAGCCCGCCTACCAGAACACGCACAAAAATCCCAAAAGCATATTCGCATTGGACAATCTCTGGGACGGATTAGGAGCGCTCATAGTCAAACACCCCAAGGCCAAATACTTCTTCGGCAAGGTTACCATGTACGGCAACTACGACCGCAGGGCCAAGAACATCCTGCTCTACTTCCTGCGCCATTACTGTCCCGACGAGGAAAACCTCATCGCCGCGAAAAAACCGGCATCGTTCGATGCGGACACGGCCGGCCTGAGCGAGATTTTCACCGGTTCGGATTTCGGCGAAAACTACAAGATACTGTGCCAGACAATCCGCGCACTGGGAGAAAACGTTCCGCCGCTCATAAATTCCTATCTCGGTCTGTCGCCCACGATGAAGGTATTCGACACGGCGCTCAATCCGGATTTCGGAGACGTGGAGGAGACCGGCATACTGGTGACGATAAAGGACATCTATCCGTCCAAGACCGAACGCCACACCAAATGGAACGAAGTCGAACTTGCCTGAAACCCCTTCAAACAAATAAACGATGAATCTGAAAACCATAACATTATCTACAATAACGCTATTGGGCGCTTTTTGCGCATGGTCTCAACCGGCGGCGAAAATCGAAATACCTTTCAGCGGCAATGCCTACGTAACCGGAGCCAAAGGCTCGGTAGATGCGCAGGCTCCAAAAATCATCTCGACCCGCAGCGGCAGAATAGTTTCGTGGGACGACAAGAGCACCGTGCTGAGCCTCTATTTCAAGGTCGGTGCAGCCGGCGGATTCGACCTTTCAGTCAATGCCTCGGCTCCGAGCGCGGAGGACAGCTCCGAACTGCTGTTCGCACTTGGCAGCCAAAAACATAAGGTAACGATAAGCGGACCCGAAAAATCGTATCCGGTAGGCAGGTTCGAAATCGAGCACCCCGGATATGTCAGAATAGATATACGCGGCCTCAAACGCACCGGCCGGCAGTTCGGCGACATCTCCGGTTTCACGGCCGAAGGCGAAGCCGTGAGCGGCGAGAACCACTACATCCCCTACGACAAATTAGAAGACTGCTACTGGTACCGCCGCGGTCCGTCCGTGCATATGGGCTACACACTGCCCGAAAAAGAGGACATAGAGTATTTTTACAGCGAAGTAACGGTTCCCAAAGGCCGCGACGTGAACGGCACATACTTCATGCTTACGGGCTTTCGCGAGGGATACATGGGCATTCAGTCGGCCGTTACCGACGAGGGCGAAAAACGCCGCACGGTGCTCTTCTCCGTATGGAGTCCGTTCACTACCGACAACCCCAACGAGATTCCCGACTCGTTGCACGTGAAAGTACTTGCCAAAGGCAACGGCGTAACGGCTCAGAACTTCGGCAACGAAGGCTCGGGCAAGCAGAGTTTCATGCAGTATCCGTGGAAGACCGGCAAAACGTACAAGACATTGGTGCAGGTACGGCCCGACGGCAAAGGCAACACCGTCTACACCGGATATTTCTGCAACGAAAAAGGAGAATGGATGCTGCTGGCACGTTTTCTCAGGCCCAGAACCGACACCTATTACAAAGGTGCGCACTCGTTCTTGGAGTGCTTCAAGCCCGAAACCAGCACACGCACACGCAGCGTGGAGTTCAAGAACCAGTGGGCATGCGACAAAAACGGCGTATGGCATGAAATCACCGATGCGACGTTCACATGCGACGGCACCGGCCTGTCGGGCGTAAGGACCGACATGTACGGAGGCGAGAACAACGGGGCTTTCATGCTTCAAAACTGCGGGTTCTTCGACCAGACCACCCGCTACCGCAGTTCTTTCACACGCCCCGCAACCGGCTCTGCCCCCGAAATAGACTTCGAGGCACTCGAAGCGCTGGCTCGGTAATCCGCACGCCGACCGACAACAAACGTATCGAAAGCCCGCCTGTTCATAAAAGCGATGGGCGGGCTTTCTTTGATACGGTTTTTCGACATGGCCCCCTTATGCAGGCGGAGTTTCCGAATTCCGGCCGCATGCGGTTTCCCTGCATTTCCGGGCCTCGTAAATTTTGGCAGGATTCGCAAAATAGGCGCACGACCGTTTTGCGGTATGCAAATTTCATCAACGACAAACCCGCAGGCGGAATCTGGCATATACAGAACCGATTCCTCCAACGGGTATGATTTACAAACAAAAAAACAATGGAAAAGAAAGATTTGAACGATAAAAAAGAAAACGCGGTAATCGATGATTTCGATTTCTCGCTGATAGCCGACTTCTTTAAGAGAGTTGAGCGGCAGGGACCCGGAGGCGAGCACGAGACAAGGCTTGCCGCAAGCCTGATTCCGGATTTCAGGCGGAAGATACGTATTGCAGACATAGGCTGCGGACTGGGAAGCCAGACGATGGTGCTTGCCGAAGAGTACGATGCCGACATAGATGCCGTCGATTTGCTGCCCGAGATGACGGAAGGCCTACGCAAACGAATCGAAGAAAAGGGATTGGGCGGCCGCATCCGTCCCGTTCGGGCTTCGATGGACGCTCTTCCTTTCCCCGAGGAATCGTACGATTTGATTTGGGCAGAAGGGTCCGTCTTCGTCATGGGATACGAGAGGGGCTTGCAGTACTGGCATCGGTTCTTGAAGCCCGGCGGATACGTTGCCGTGACGGAATGCTCATGGCTCGGCAGCAAACGCCCTGCGAATATGGGTTGGATTGAGGACAACCTTCCCGAAATAGACATCGTCGAGCATAAGATTGCACAGATGACAGGAGCCGGATACGAACCTTACGCACATTTCATTCTTCCCGAAACCTGCTGGACGAAGAATTATTACGAACCGATGCAGCCGGCGATGGACACCTTCCTGAAAGAACATGCGAACAACACGTCGGCACAGGCATTCATCGACCGCATGAAAGAGGAAATCGCTTACTACGAAGAGAACAAGGATTGCTTCGGCTATGTGTTCTATATCGGAAGAAAAGTTCGGTAAGCACGTGAAATACCCCGAACCGTAATTGCAAGAACAGCGGAACCGACAATCGATTCCGCTGTTCTTATTATATACAGGATTGCCCTATCTTAAAATCGTTTTGAGCGAGCCTATCATATTGCCGTCCATGTAGACCTCAACGCGATACTCTCCGCCGGTTATACCCTCGCCGTTATAGAACACGCCCACGGCAAGGTCCTGATTCTGATAATCGACGTCTCGGGTGGCCGAATAGATAATCTTGTCGCCCTCGTAGTTAAAGGAGGCCGACTGCGCATTGGCCATCACATAGCCGTCAGGCGAAGTGATGCGGACATACACGGGACGCTCGCCCGGCTCGGTCAGCTCGTTGGCGGCAAGAGTGAAATCGACCCTAAGACGCGCGGCACGCGAAGCGCGGGTAACCTCCTTGTCGTTGGCAGAAAGGGGCACCAGACGTATGTCGCGGGCATGCACGACGGCTCCTATCCGGACCTTGGTACCGAGTTCCTCGGCCTTCTCTTCGGCGACCTCGGCACGCAGCTTGTGAGACTCCACCTCTTTTTTATAGGTGCGGTTTTCGCTGATGAGCTTTCGGTTCAACGTGTTGAGCGAATCTATCTGATGAACGTAATTCTGCATCACCTTCCGCATTCCGGCGAGCTGGTTTTCGTAACGGCGAATCTTGGCATAGCTCAGGCGGCGTTCGTTCTGCAACTGCTCGATGAGCGAATCCACGCGGCCGCGCTCCACTCCGAGATTGTAGGAAATCGAATCGTTTTCCGTCTTCAAATTGGCGAAATCGCTGCGCACGGCCGTAAGCCGGCTGGTAAGGGTGTCGCGCTCGATAGCGAACTCCTTCTTAATCTGGCTGACCTGACGGAAGTATATCGCCGACAGGCCTCCGAGTACGACGACCAGTAAAACGATTACTATCTTGTAGCCTTTCAGAGTCTTGGAACCGCGCTCGTCGTATTCCTCGTCGTAAAAATCGTCCTCGTATCCGTTATTCTTGTCCTGATAATCTTTCATAATTTCAATAAATTCTGTCCGATTTGAATACGTATGCAAATATAATGAATTTTTCGAAAAAAACGCTACTTTTGCCTCACTGTTGATTTTTTAATTACCCTTTGAATACAAGAATGAAGAAAGTCATAGGCATGGGCAATGCCCTCACGGACATGCTGGTAAACATGAAAAGCGACGATACGCTCGCCGCCTTCTCTCTGGAAAAAGGCAGCATGAATCTGGTAGACACCGAACAGCAGAAGAAAATATCCAAATCCGTGGCGGGACTGCCCTACACCCTTTCGCTGGGCGGCTCCGCATCGAACACCATACGTGCAATGGCGCGTCTGGGCTCGCAAGTCGGCTTCATAGGCAAAGTGGGGCAAGACTCCACGGGAGATTTCTTCGAACAGGGATTAATCAACGTGGGCGTGCAGCCGTTCATCTTCCGCGGGCACAACCACTCGGGGCGTTGCGTTTCATTGGTCTCTCCGGACGGCGAGCGCACCATGATAACATATCTGGGCGCGGCAATGGAGATGACCTCCTGCGAAATATCGCCCGAAATGTTCGACGGATACGACTGCCTTTACATAGAGGGCTACATGGTACAGGATCACGACCTTATAGGCTGCGCGGTACGCACGGCCAAACAGTGCGGTCTGCAAGTGGCCATAGACCTCGCCAGCTTCAACGTGGTGGCCGAAAATCTCGAATTCCTGCGCTCGCTGGTATCCGAATACGTGGACATACTGTTCGCCAACGAACAGGAGGCGAGAACCTTCACCGGCGAAGACGAACCGCTCAACGCCCTGCAAGCCATATCGGAGATGTGCGATTTGGCGGTGGTGAAAATCGGAACCAAGGGCGCCCTCATCAAGCAGGGAGCCGAAGTGCTGCATGTCGGCATCATGGCCGCCGCCAAAAGAGTGGACACCACGGGTGCGGGAGACTATTACGCCGCCGGCTTCCTTAGCGGAATGTGTCAGGGGCTGAACCTGCGCCAGTGCGGTACAATCGGCGCAATCGCCGCCGGAAAGGTCATCGAAGTGGTGGGCACGACGTTCGGCGAAGACGCATGGAACGAAATCTTCAATCTGGCGACGAAAGTCAAAACGCAAAAATACCTGTTCTGATGCTGACCACCATAACGCTCGAAGAGATGGAGTTCCGCGCCTGTCACGGATGCTACGACATGGAGAAAATCGTGGGCAACCGCTTTACGGTCAATCTCTCCATAACGGCGCAGACTGGCGACGCCGCAGAAAGGGACGACATCGGCGGAACGGTCAATTATCTGGAAGTCTATCGGGTTGTGGAAAAGCAGATGGCCGTGCCCTCGAACATAATCGAGAACGTGGCCCTGCGCATAATCGACGCCGTGTACGACAATTTCGCCGGCGTGCAGCATGTAAAGGTTACGGTAAGCAAGCTGGCTCCGCCTTTGGGCGGCAAAATAAAAAAGGTCTCGGCCACGCTCGAACGATAGAATCCTTACCGTCGGCACAGCGCCCGACAATCATGAAAAAAAACGCAAGACGGCGGAGGATGAGTCTCTGCCGTCTTTGTTGATAACTTGATGATAATTCGGCAAAGCGGAGTACGCGGCACTCCGCTTTTTGCTATACTTTTGTATAGGTCGGCAGCCATCCGCATGGCTGCTGACGATTTATACGACAGATTTTTAGCACTGCAAAGCAGCAAAGACGAAACCATAAAGGCAACAACAGATGTCCGAAACAAAAACAACCGACTCCGCCCCGCTGAAAGAGTACCGATACTCCGATGCACTGCAAAAAGCCAAAGAGTATTTCAAGGGCGATGAACTGGCAGCCACCGTATGGCTCAGCAAATACGCACTCAAAGATTCGTTCGGCCGTATTTTCGAGAACTCTCCGGAACAGATGCACCGGCGTCTGAGCCGCGAGCTCGCCCGAATCGAAGCCGCTTATCCCGAGCCGCTCGGCGAAGACGAGATTTTCGCCCTGCTCGACCGTTTCAAGTACCTCATTCCGCAAGGCGGACCCATGACTGGAATAGGTAACAATTTCCAGATAGCGTCGCTGAGCAACTGCTTCGTCATCGGACACCGTCACCCCGCCGATTCGTATGGCGGAATCATACGCATAGACGAGGAGCAGGTGCAGCTCATGAAACGGCGCGGAGGCGTGGGGCACGACCTCTCGCACATCCGTCCGACCGGTTCGCCGGTACTCAACAGCGCACTGACATCGACCGGAATCGTCCCGTTCATGGAGCGCTACTCGAACTCAACGCGCGAAGTGGCTCAGGACGGCAGACGAGGCGCGCTGATGCTGACCCTTTCGATAAAACACCCTGACGCGGAGAACTTCATCGACGCAAAAACCGACACGGGCAAGGTCACGGGAGCCAACGTCTCGATAAAAATCGACGACGAATTCATGCGCTGCGTTGAATCCGGAGAGAAATACCGGCAGCAGTTCCCAATCGACTCCGAAAGCCCGAAATACGTCAAGGACATCGACGCGAAGAAGCTGTGGAACAAAATCATACACAACGCATGGAAATCGGCCGAACCGGGAGTTCTGTTCTGGGACACCGTAATCCGCGAATCCATACCCGACTGCTATGCGGACTTCGGGTTCACCACCGTTTCGACAAATCCGTGCGGTGAAATTCCGCTGTGTCCATACGACAGCTGCCGCCTGCTGGCGCTCAATCTGTACAGTTACGTGAAGAATCCTTTCACGGAAAAGGCCGAGTTCGATTTCGACCTGTTCAAGGAGCACGTCCGCAAGGCCATGCGCCTTATGGACGACATCATAGACCTCGAACTCGAAAAGGTCGATGCCATAATAAAGAAAATATCGGCCGACCCCGAAGATCAGGACATACGGCGTGTGGAGCTTTCGCTCTGGGAAAAGATTCGCGACAAGGCGCTGCAAGGCCGCCGAACCGGTCTGGGCATCACGGCCGAAGGCGATATGCTCGCGGCGCTCGGACTTACCTACGGCAGTGCGCAGGCCATCGATTTCGCCGTGCAGGTTCAGAAGACACTCGCGTTGGAGGCCTACCGCACATCGGTGGAAATGGCCCGTCAGCGCGGTCCGTTCAAGATTTACGACTCGCATCTGGAAGCCGGAAATCCTATGATCGGCCGAATCAGGGAGGCCGACCCCGCACTTTACGATGACATGCTCAAATACGGCAGACGCAACATCGCCATGCTCACGATAGCCCCGACAGGCACCACCTCCATAATGTCGCAGACCACTTCGGGCATCGAACCGGTGTTCCGGCCGGTGTACAAACGCCGCCGCAAGGTCAATCCGAGCGACAAGGATGTAAACATAACCTACGTGGACGACATGGGCGAAAGCTGGGAGGAGTTCAACGTCTACCACCACAAATTCGTCGAGTGGCTCGAAATCTCGGGATTCGACACCTCGCGTCTCGCCTCCGTTTCGGACGACGAGCTTCAACGGCTCGTGGAGGCGTCGCCGTACCACAAGGCTACGGCCAACGACATCGACTGGGTGGCCAAGGTGAAGATGCAGGGCGCCATTCAAAAGTGGGTGGACCACTCGATTTCCGTGACGGTGAACCTGCCCTCGGACATATCCGAAGAGGTCGTGGCCAAGGCCTACATGACCGCATGGAAATGCGGATGCAAGGGTCTGACGGTCTATCGCGACGGTTCGCGCAACGGCGTGCTGGTGGATGACAAGAAAAAGAAGAAGGAGCAGGCTTCCGCCGCAGAATACAAGGCACCGCTCAAACGGCCGACCGAATTGACGGCCGACATCGTCCGCTTCAAGAACGGCAACGACGACTGGATTGCGTTCGTCGGAATATACGACGGCCGGCCCTACGAGATTTTCACCGGACGAATCGAGGAAGACGCCATGTTCATCCCGCGCAAAACCAAGAAAGGCGTTATCATAAAGGTAAAGGACAGTTCCGGAACGAGCCGGTACGATTTCCAGTATACCGACAAATACGGCTACACGAACACTATAGGCGGCATTTCGCGCCTGTTCGACGAAGAATTCTGGAATTATGCCAAGCTCATTTCGGGCGTACTCCGCAACGGCATGCCGATAGTGGACGTGGTGAATCTCATCGACTCGCTGCATTTAGACAGCGAAACCATAAACACATGGAAAGCCGGTGTGGCACGCGCATTGAAGCAGTACATCACCGACGGCACCCGCGACAAACGCAAATGCCCGCACTGCGGACAGAACACGCTGGTGTACCAGAACGGATGCCCCACGTGCATGTCGTGCGGATATTCCAAATGCGGATGATATAACCGATGATACACACGGCGTTAGATTGAACCATTTGATAT
>ERZ1034952.3093-NODE-3093-length-11504-cov-21.851079_pt1 | contig 11504 bp, 8 predicted proteins | sample MGYA00520625_ERZ1034952 | MGnify/ENA primary metagenome ERZ1034952 (study PRJEB33766, sample SAMN09781773) | gut metagenome | biome: gut microbiome | host: Homo sapiens | place: Madagascar | study: EMG produced TPA metagenomics assembly of the PRJNA485056 data... | reverse complement strand
TGATAGGATATTCCATCGGCTTGAGGTCGCCCACGTTGAGAATCCAGAGGCGGTCGATGCCGTTCTCGTAGGCAAGTGTCAACTGTTCCCAAGGGTTCTGCACAGGGGTAACATTGAGCATCTTCGAGTTTCTTGGCGCACCCACGTAATCTACGTGATAGTACAATCCCCAACCGCCCTTGTGCTTGCGTTCCTTGGCGTTAGGCACACGGCGTACGTTGCCCCAGTTGTCATCGCAGAGCAGCAGGGTTACATCGTCGGGCACCTTCATGCCCTTGTCGTAGTAATCCAGCACCTCTTTATATAAAGCCCATACCTGTGGGGTCTCGCTTGCCTTCTTTCCCGTTACATCAGCGATAATCTTGCGCTGGTCGTTGATGATGTTGGTCATCAGTCGGGTATCAGCCTCTTCGCTCATCGCCTCATCGCCGTCGCCACGCATTCCGATGGTTACAATCTGTTCAGTACCCTTCATTCGTTCGATGCCTTCACGGAAGAACTTCTGCAGGTTAGCCTTGTTCTTCTGATAGTTCCAAGGTCCCCATCCCTTTCGGTTGCGGGCGTATTCCTGATGGTTGCGTGCCATCGGCTCATGATGGGAGGTGCTCATCACCACGCCCATCTCATCGGCCGTCTTCTCGTTCTCCGCATCGTCGGCATAGAACGCCCAGCCCCACATGGCTGGCCACATCATGTTGCCCCTGAGGCGCAGCACCAGTTCGAAGACGCGCTGGTAGAAGCGGTGGTCGCCATACTCGGTGCCGTAGGTATTCTTCACCCACGAGGTGAGGCAAGGCGCCTCATCGTTGAGGAAGATGCCACGATAGCGTACGGCTGGTTCGCCATCGGTATAGATTCCCTTGTTTACGAAGATGGAGTCGTGGTGCTCCACAGGCACGTCTGCCCAGTCATACCAAGGCGATACGCCCATCTGCTGGGAGAGTTCGTAGATGCCATAGATGGTGCCTCGGCGGTCGCTGCCGGCGATGACGAGCTGGTTGTCCACCACAGTGATGATGAATTTCTCGCGCTTGCCCTTGAGCAGATTTCCGTTGATGCGTTTCTGCTTGACGAGCTGGTCGATGGCAGCAGAATGTCCGATGGTTCCCACGAGGATGGTTGCCTTGCGGTTGGAGGTGATGGTGGCTTGGGAGCCGCTCACGTTCCTGATGTCCTTGACCAGGGCATTGGCAGCATAGCTCACGCCGCGGCAGTCGTTGGCGTCCATATAGATTTCTACCTTATCATTACCGTTGATGAGTAAGTCGCCCTGCTGGAAACTTACGAATCTCTCTGCTGCGCTCATGCTCATGGCTGAGAGGAGGGCAGCGGAAGCTAAAAATGCTTTCTTGATGTCATTAAGTCTCATACTTATTTAATTGTGTTTGTTGTTTGATAGCTGCAAAGGTAGGAATATTCTCCGGAAAGTTCTTTATCAGATGTCCCCTTTACTTTATTATTTGTTTCATTTTGGCTTTCCATGCGTTTTCTGTACGTCTTTTCCCCTAAATGTTTTGTGTTTTCAGAGAAAAGTATTAATTTTGCATCATAAAAATAAGATAGAAAAATATGATAGACAAACCGACCATAGCCCGTATTATGGACTCCACCAAGATAGAAGAGGTGGTGTCTGAGTTTGTCACGCTCAAGAAGCGAGGCATCAACTATGTCGGACTCTGTCCTTTCCATAACGATTCCCATCCTTCTTTCTCCGTGTCTCCAACCCGAGGTATCTGCCATTGCTTTACTTGCGGCAAGGGCGGAAATGCCGTCAACTTCCTGATGGAGCTGGAGCAGATGACCTATCCCGATGCCCTTCGCTGGCTTGCCAAGAAGTATAACATCGAGATTCAAGAACGGGAGATGACCAGCGAGGAGAAGCAGCGTGAGAGTGAACGGGAATCCATGTTCATCGTCAACGACTGGGCTGCGAAGTATTTCCAGGACATTCTTCAGAATGATGTGGACGGACGTGCCATCGGTATGCAGTATTTCCGCAGTCGTGGTTTCCGCGACGACATCATCCGGAAGTTCCAGTTGGGATTCGCGCTTCCTCAGCGCACAGCCCTTTATGATGAGGCTGTGAAGAAGGGATACAATCCGAAGTACCTGGTGAGCACAGGTCTTTGCTTCAAGGTGGATAAGGACGAGGAGAACAACAGGAGCGGGCAGGATAAGTATCTGGATAGATTCTCGGGGCGTGCCATTTTCCCGTGGCTCAGTGTGAGTGGCAAGGTGGTGGCTTTCGGTGGACGAGTGCTCGATACCCGTACCAAGGGCGTGAGCCAGAAATACGTCAACTCGCCAGATAGCGAGATTTACCATAAAGAAAGAGAACTCTATGGTCTTTATCAGGCAAAGAAGGCGATAGCCAAGGAAGACTGCGTATATATGGTGGAAGGATACACCGATGTGATTTCCATGCACCAGTGCGGCATCGAGAATGTGGTGGCAAACTCGGGTACTGCCCTGAGCATCCACCAGATTCGATTGCTTCATCGATTCACCAGCAACATCGTGCTCCTTTATGATGGCGATGATGCCGGTGTGCACGCTGCATTGAGAGGAACCGATATGCTGCTGGAAGAGGAGATGAACGTAAAGGTGCTCTTCCTGCCGGATGGCAACGACCCGGATAGCTTTGCCCGTAACCATACGGCAGCGGACTTCAGAAAATATATCGAGGATCATCAGGTAGACTTCATTCAGTTTAAGACCGATTTGATGCTGCGTGGGGTCACCGACCCCGTGAAGCGAAGTCAGGCTATCAACAGCATCGTGGAGAGCATATCGAAAATCAAGAATCAGATTACCAGAGCCTCTTACATCACCGACTGTGCCCATCGGCTCGGCGTGAACGAAGCCATCATCGTGAATGCCCTCAACAACTTTGTGCGCAATGGTATGAGCGAGCAGGTGAAGGCTGAGCGCAGGGCGGCTGGTCTTCGTGACCCTAAAGCCACATCGCCTCAGCAGGGCATGCAGCAGGCGCTTCAGGGAACCACACCGCTGGATAAACTCCTGGAAGTGGAAACCCTGCTGGTTCAGGTGGTCATTCATCATGGCGACAAGACTATCGTGGTGCAGGATGTGGATGGCAATAATGTGGAGTTGCCGGTGGCGCAATACATCAGTCTTGATTTGGCTGGCGATAATTTCAAGTTTCATAATGAACTCTACAATCAGATATTGCAGGAAGCTGTGGAGCATGTGGAGGAAGATGGATTTGTGGCAGAAAACTATTTCGCCAATCATCCGAACCCGGAAATTAGTCGCATAGCCGGTTTGCCTACCGGCGACCAAGAGGTTTCTACGGTGAGCCTTCAGCTCAAGATGAGTCAGGAGAAACTGCGCCAGCTGGTGCTCAAGGATCTGCTCAGTTTCCGCACCCATTACATCGCCCAGCGAATCATCGAGGTGCAGCAGGAGTTTGCCAGGAATCCTACCAACAGGGAACTGCTTGAGGAGTTCATGAAACTCAAGAAGATGAATACCCTCCTGGCAAGTCAGACCAACTCAGTGTTTAATTAGATAAAAAACGAAAGGTATGATATATTTTCATTGGATTTATCTGTTGCTTTATATAGCGATTATGATACCTGCTATCATCACCGTCTTGATGGACAATCGGCAGCCGGCTAAGACGATGGCATGGATTCTTGTGCTCTCGTTCATGCCTTTCGTAGGAATCATCTTCTACATTTTCTTCGGACAGAACACCCGAAAGGAACGGCTCATCAGCGACCGAAGCATGGACCAGCTCACCAAGCGTTCCATGCTGGAGTTTGCCGAGCAGGAGAATCTCCATCTGCCTGCCAGCAACAAACCGCTGATGAATCTCTTCACCAACCAGAACTGGGCTTTCCCCTTCAAGGACAACAAGGTGGATATCTTTACCAGCGGCTACGACTTCATCCTCACCTTATTATATAATATAGGTCAGGCAAAGCATCATATCCATCTCGATACGTATATCATGGAAGATGATGCCTTGGGAAATCTTGTAGCCGATGCCCTGATAGACAAGGCGGAGCAGGGAGTGGAAGTGCGACTCATCTATGATGATGTGGGTTGTTGGAAGGTGAAGGATGCTTTCTTCGAGCGGATGCGCGATGCAGGCATTGATGTTCATGCCTTTATGCCGGTTAGATTCCCGGCATTTACCAGTAAGGTGAACTATCGCAACCACCGCAAACTGTGCGTGATAGATGGAAAGGTGGGCTTCATCGGTGGCATGAATATCGCCTTGAGATACGTGAAGGGTACGGGGAAACAACCTTGGCGGGATACGCATCTCAGGATAGAAGGCGGTGGGGTCTATGCCATTCAGCGGGCTTTTCTGATAGATTGGTATTTTGTAGATAGAACATTGGTAAGCAGTCGTAAGTACTATCCGCCGGTGGATATCCATATCAACAATAATTGTCTGGTACAGATAGTGACGAGCAGTCCGATTATGCCTTGGCCTGATATCATGCAGGGCTATGTTCGCATCCTGCTACAGGCGCAGAAGTATGTGTATATGGAGACGCCTTATTTCCTGCCTACGGAGCCTGTGCTCTTTGCGATGCGCACGGCGGCGCTTGCCGGAGTGGATATTCGCCTGATGGTGCCCCGGCATGCGGATGCCAGAATGGTGGAATGGGCTTCCCGCTCTTATCTGATGGAGGCGATTGAGGCCGGCGTGAAGGTTTATCTTTATATGGGTGGCTTCAACCACAGCAAGTTGCTGGTGAGTGATGACAATCTCTGCACGGTGGGCAGCACGAATGTGGATTTCCGTAGTTTCGAGAATAATTTCGAGGCGAATGCCTTCTTCTATGATGAGGAAATGGCGCAGAGAATCAAGCGGATTTATCTGAAGGATGAATCCAGCAGCATTCTGGTGGATGATGTGGCGTATTTTGTAAGGCGCCCGTTCCTGAAAAGATTGTTCGAGAGTATTGTAAGATTGCTTTCGCCGCTGCTGTAAAAAGGGAGGATGTTTTGCTCCATACGCCCTGAAAGGGCAGAAGCTCCTAGCCCAGGGCATCGCCCTGGGTAGCCTTGTATTTTCCCCTTTCGCCCTGTAAGGGCAAAAGCTTTAAAACAATCACCTGATTTTATCTGAATATCGAGAAGTTTACGCTTCCGTAACTTCTGTGTTCCAGGAATCGGGGATGGTCGGAGAAATCGTAGTTCTTGCCATGTTCGAAAACGAAGATGCCCTCTTCGTTGAGAAGGTCGCCATTGAGTACGAGGTCTGGAATCTCGGGAAGTTTCTCCAGCGCATATGGCGGATCGGCAAAGATGAAATCGAATTTCTGCTTGCAGGTTCTCAGGAAGCGGAATACATCGCCACGAATCAGAAGATCCTTGTCTTCGCCCAGTTTCTTGAAACACTCGCGGATGAAGTTGGCATGGTCGCGGTCGGCCTCTACGCTGATGACTCTGCTACATCCACGGGATACCAGTTCCAGTGAGATACTGCCTGTGCCGGCAAAGAGGTCGAGGGCTGTGGCATCCTCGAAATCGATGTAATTCTGCAAAACATTAAAGATGTTCTCCTTTGCGAAATCGGTGGTTGGTCGAGCCTTAAACGAACGGGGAATGTCGAAATGGCGACCCTTATATTGTCCTGTTATGATTCTCATAATTTACTTTGAACTTTAAATTATTTTACTAAACTCTTTTTACTTGCTTAAATAGAGCGTTACCAAGTCGAACGGCATTCCTTTGATTTCCGTGATTGGGGCACGATTGAACTCAGCGCTCGGATTCAAGAGGAAGGTCTTCTTGATATATATCTTTGCATTATAGAGGAACCAGTCCTTGTCTGGCACGTCGCCTGCCACATGCAGCTCGTCCTGTACCTGGTCCATGCCCACTTGTTTCCATACATAGAGGATGAAGTAGAGAGCATCCTTGGCGTGGTCTGCCTTGAATGAGTTGAAGAACTTGAAGCGGTTCTTCTCATAGCAGAAGATATCTACTTTCTTATCATGGAAGTAGGCGTAGAGCTTGCGATGGATGCCGGTGAAACTGCGCTGGTGCAGATAGTTCCAAATCGGTTGCATGATAGGGGTGAAGCGCACGTCCTTGAAATTATCCTCCACCACCATCTTCAAGTCCTTGTTGATAGGGAATACCGCCACCACATTCAGGTTGGGCTGTACCTTGTGCAGAATCACATCACCATTATGCCCTGTGAAGGCATGCTGATAGAGCACGGGGAGGTCTTCTTCGTGAAACTCCTCGATGGGTACCAGCAGAATAGGGGAGTCGATATATACGCGCACTTTGGTGTAGCCACGTTGCAGCAGATCGCTCTCGCTGAATGCCTGGCGCAAGTTGGCAGCTATTGATACGCCGCTCTTCACGGTGTAAGGCTCGTATATCAACTGATGCTCGGCCTCCCGGTCAACAACCGAAAAGCTGAGTGTATTCTTGCTCACTCTGATGGTGAGTCGTGCTTGTTGTGTTCTGTTACCAGTTATCTGCATTCTAATCTTGTTTTTAATCAGTTGCCTGGGTTGTTTTCCTTACCAGTTTCCTGCGTTGTCGTTGTCTTTTGTGATGTCGCCAATCTTCAGTCCGGGAAAGCGGCCTGCATAGTTGGCTTCTTCCGTCACATTCATGATGGTCTCCTCGTCAAGCCCATCCAGGTAGTCTTCGTAGGCGGCGCTGCATTCCATCAGTGGTATCTGCTTTCCGCTTTTCCCCACGATGGTGGCGGCAGCGAGCGAGAATTTCTTGCCATCGGAGTAAGGGATGATTGCGTCGTCTGCCTTCAGATACTTTCCCTTGATGAGGGTAGCGAAATCGCCCGTATATACCCCATGTCTTGCCTTGTATTTCTCCTCGGCAGAGCGAATCAGCATCAGTTTCTCCTTCACCTCAGCCTCTCTGCCCTCCATCGATTTCTGGAAGCGGATGGGCTGGCTTATGCTGAGCACGCAGAGCAGCATCATGACGACCACGCATGCTCCCAGGATAACATTATTGTTTATTTTCCTTAATTTCATTCTCATTTCAAAAAGTATTATTACTTTTGCATCGGCTTTCGTCTCTTGATCAGTGGCGATGCCTAACTAGGGTACAAAGATACGCCAAAATACAGACAATACAAAATAAATGGCGTTGAAATTATTAATTATTAATTATAAAAAGAAATTTTGATGGTAGTTGATGAGTTAAAATATAAGATATTGCAGCAATTTGGCTTTCCGCCAACTCAGGAGCAGGCGAATGCGCTAGATGTGTTTGCACGCTTCCTTACCGATAGAAACCCGCAGGTGGTGATGATTCTCCGGGGTAGTGCGGGTACGGGTAAGACTTCGCTTTCGGGTGCCATCGTCCGCACCCTGCAGAGCATCCGCCAGAAGGTGATGCTCCTGGCGCCAACGGGTAGAGCGGCTAAGGTGTTTTCGCTTAACAGTGGAACGCCGGCTTATACCATCCATCGACGTATCTATCGCGAAAAGTCGTTTTCCGGGGTAGATGGTCAGTTCAATCTCAACGACAATCTCTTTACCGATACGCTCTTTATGGTGGATGAGGCTTCGATGGTAGCCAATATGGGATTGGGTGGCATGAACTTCGGCAGCGGATGCCTGTTGGATGACCTGGTACATTTCGTATATCAGGGCAGAAACGACCGCCTGATGCTTATCGGCGATAAGGCGCAGTTGCCTCCTGTTGGCGAGGAGGAATCACCTGCCCTCAATGCAGTCATGCTGCAGGGATATGGATTGACGGTTTATGAGTGCGATCTGAATGAGGTGCTTCGCCAGAGCGAGCAGTCGGGCATTCTTTATAATGCCACGATGATTCGTCAGATGATAACCCATGATGACATCACCCAACTCCCGAAGATTCGCTTTACGGGCTTTTCGGATATCAAGCCGATGCCTGGAGCCGAACTGATAGAGGCGCTTGCCGACAGTTATCATCACGTAGGTTTGGACGATACCATCGTGGTTACTCGCAGCAACAAGCGTGCAAACATTTTCAACCAGGGTATCCGAAATATGGTGCTTGATAGGGAAGAGGAACTCTCGCAGGGCGACATTCTCATGATTGTGAAGAACAATTATTATTGGATGGAGGAAGAGAGGAAGAAGATGAAGGAAAAGGATAATCAAGTTCCAAGTAACGATATTCCTGCTTTTCTGGCGAATGGTGACAGGGCGAAGGTGCTGAAGGTGCGCCGCCGCATCGACCTCTATGGCTTCCGCTTTGCCACCCTTCTGCTTCAGTTTCCTGATTACGGCAACTATGAGCTAGAGGCTACCGTGCTGCTGGATACCCTGACGAGCGAGGCACCTGCCTTGACCCACGAGCAACAGGAACAGCTATTCCATCAGATAGAAGAGGATTATCAGGACGTTCCGCTCAAGGCAGACCGAATGAAAGCAATCAGGCAGGACCAGTTCTACAATGCCTTGCAGGTGAAGTTTGCCTATGCCGTCACCTGTCATAAGGCGCAGGGTGGACAGTGGGCACATGTCTATGTAGACCAAGGATACATGACGGATGATATGCTTACGCCCGATTACATCCACTGGCTCTATACAGCCTTCACCCGTGCCACGGAGATGCTTTATCTTGTGAACTGGCCGGAAACGCAAATCGAAACAAGTTGATCGGGATTGGCTGTTCTGAACGAATAGGTCAAAACGGACTAATTATATGCTCTAAATCTGTATTATAGTACCAATTTGTTTTCAAATCATTCAAAAACCATGTTAATCAGCAAATAAATGGTTAAAAGTTTGATGGTTCAAGAAAAAAGTAGTACTTTTGCACTTAAGTATACACATCTTTTATATAAGAGTGAATCGATGGCAACATCATTCATATAAGAAGATTGAGGTAATATGAAACAGAATAAATTATTAATTTATCATATATTTAGTAATAAATGGAAAATAGAAAAGTAGCTTTAATCACAGGTATTACAGGTCAGGATGGCTCTTATTTGGCAGAGTTGTTGTTGAGTAAGGGTTATGATGTTCACGGAACAATCCGTCGTTCTTCAACAGACTATCGCGAGCGTATTGCTCACTTGGAGGGTACTCCAAACTTCCACCTTCACTATGCCGACCTCGGTGACTCTATGAGTATCATCCAGGTAATGAACAAGGTGAAGCCAACAGAGGTTTACAACCTTGCGGCTCAGAGCCACGTACAGGTGAGCTTCGACTCTCCTGAGTTTACTGCCGATGTTGACGCCACCGGTGTGCTCCGTATTCTGGAGGCTATCCGCCAGTGCGGTTTGGAAAAGACTTGCCGCATGTATCAGGCTTCAACTTCTGAACTTTACGGCAAGGTAGAAGAGGTTCCTCAGAACGAGAACACTCCATTCCACCCTTATTCTCCATACGCTGTTGCCAAGCAGTATGGTTTCTGGATTGTCAAGGAGTATCGTGAGGCTTATGATATGTTCTGCTGCTCTGGTATCCTCTTCAATCATGAAAGTGAGCGCCGTGGTGAGACTTTTGTAACCCGCAAGATTACTTTGGCTGCAGCCCGCATCAAGCAGGGCAAACAAGACAAGCTCTATCTCGGTAACCTGGATTCGCTCCGCGACTGGGGTTATGCCAAGGATTATGTAGAGTGTATGTGGCTGATTCTCCAGGCTGAGAAGCCAGAGGATTTCGTGATTGCAACAGGTAAGCAGCACTCTGTAAGAGAGTTCGCACAGCTGGCTTTCCACCATGTAGGTATCGAACTGAAGTGGGAAGGCAAGAATGAGAACGAGAAGGGTATCTGCGTTGAGGGTCCTGAGGAACTCATCGGTAAGACACTCGTTGAGGTTTCTCCTGATTTCTACCGTCCTACCGACGTGGTGAACCTCTGGGGTGACCCAACAAAGGCTAAGGCTAAGCTCGGCTGGAATCCTAACACCACATCTTTCGAGGATCTCGTCAAGATTATGGTTGAGAGTGATATGGCTAAGGTGGCTGCTGAGGATGCCGGCGAGAAGGTTCGTTGCAACCTCGTGGAATACTTGGAAAAGGGTATTGTTAAGTAATAGTTAACAGTTGATAGTTAACAGTTGATAGTTAACGGTTGATAGTTAACGGTTGATAGTTTACAATAATAATCAATGTTATCAAAAGATTCTAAGATTTATATAGCAGGACACCACGGACTCGTGGGTTCTGCTATCTGGAATAACCTCAAGAAGAGAGGCTATAACAATCTGGTAGGTCGTTCTCACAAAGAACTCGACTTGACCGACCAGTATGCAGTAGAGAAGTTCTTTGACGAGGAGAAGCCTGATGCAGTGGTTCTGGCTGCTGCCTTCGTGGGCGGAATCATGGCAAATTCGCTCTATCGTGCCGACTTCATCATGCAGAACATGAAGATGCAGTGCAACGTAATCAGCAATGCTTATTCTCATGGCGTGAAGAAGCTCCTCTTCCTGGGCTCTACCTGCATCTATCCAAAGAATGCACCGCAGCCTATGAGCGAGGATGTGCTCCTTACTTCTCCTTTGGAATATACCAACGAGGAATATGCCATCGCTAAGATTGCCGGATTGAAGATGTGCGAGAGCTACAATCTTCAGTATGGTACCAATTATATCGCAGTGATGCCAACCAACCTCTATGGTCCTAACGATAACTTCCATTTGGAGAACAGCCACGTAATGCCTGCAATGATGCGCAAGATTTATCTTGCCAAGCTCATTCACGATGGCGACTGGCACAGCATCGAGGTAGATATGAACAAGCGTCCTATCAATCCTACTGATAAGCTTCGCGAAATCATCGGTGAGGGCAATGTGGATGGAAGCAATCCTCATGAGCGCATTCTGAAGGCGCTGGAGTTCTATGGCATCTACGACAACAAGGTGGTGCTTTGGGGAACAGGTAAGCCATTGCGCGAGTTCCTCTGGAGCGAGGATATGGCAGATGCCAGTGTTCATGTGCTTCTGAATGTAGATTTCAAGGATATCATCGGTATTGAGAAGTACAGCTCTGTATTCTATGGTGCCAAGGTAGATGGTGCAGTGGATAGAAACAACTCTGAGGGTCGTGGTGGAGCTATCCCATCTCTCGGTGAGATTCGCAACTGTCACATCAATGTGGGTACCGGCAAGGAGCTCACCATCCGTGAACTTTCAGAACTTGTAGTAAAGGCAGTAGGTTTCGAAGGCGAGGTTGAGTTTGATGCCAGCAAGCCAGATGGAACCATGCGCAAGCTCATCTCTGTGGATAAGCTTCACAGCCTTGGATGGACTCACAAGGTCGAAATCGAGGATGGTGTGAAGAAACTCTTCGATTGGTATCAGGAGAGCCTGAAGAATTAATCTTTTGGTTGAGAAATAAGAAAAGCGATGGATTGCAGAAATCCATCGCTTTTTTTGGTATGTAATATTATTCTGCTTCTTTTACTGAAATTGTGGATATATAAAAAAGAAAAAATCCGATTCTCATAACGAAAACCGGACTCTTATTTTTTTTTGAGTTATTTTTGGGAAAAGTGGGTAGTGATGGATTCGAACCACCGAAGGC
>ERZ1034952.3089-NODE-3089-length-11514-cov-5.871542_pt1 | contig 11514 bp, 3 predicted proteins | sample MGYA00520625_ERZ1034952 | MGnify/ENA primary metagenome ERZ1034952 (study PRJEB33766, sample SAMN09781773) | gut metagenome | biome: gut microbiome | host: Homo sapiens | place: Madagascar | study: EMG produced TPA metagenomics assembly of the PRJNA485056 data... | reverse complement strand
CCGCCATGACCGCGCTGCCCAGCCACAGCACCATCTGGCTGTCGTCCGCCGTGCGTGCGGAGTCGGTCTTGTCCGGCGCCGTGGTGGCGGAGTTGTAGTAGTAGCGGTTGGAGGTCTCCGTCCAGCTGATAGCCACAGGAGACAGGCCGGTCAGCGTCACCAGCAGACCGCTGGGGGTTTTGGTGACAACGGGGAATTCCACGGTGCCCACATCCAGGCCGCAGTCCGCCATGGCGACCATGTGCGCTACGGTGAAGTTATACTGGCCGTACTTGGCGGCCACGGCCTCCGGGTAGGGCAGCAAAACTGTGATCTTGCCGGCTGTCAGGTCCTCCTTGGCGGCAGGACGCCACTCGTTGTTCTTGAATACGAGCAGCGACACATCCATGAAAACGGTGTTGTCCTTATTGCTCTTGCTGTTTTTCAATGTGATCTGCAGCTGCAGTTCGGCCTTGATCTTATCCTGGCTGTTCAGCTTCTCGTTATCCTTCAGGGTATCGGGCACCTTGATCGTATCAGATACCTCAATGCGCTTCAGCGTATCATCCTCGGACTTCACCGCACCGCAGACACACTGCGTGCCTTCCACATAGGTATGCGCGGTCTTGTTGACCTCCGCTTTGCACACGGTGCATATCTGCCAGTGGTAGTCCTTGTCCATACGGACCACCGTGCCAGGCGTATGCCCCAGCGCTGCGACGGTGCGGGTCTCGCTGGTACTGCAGACGGAGCAGGTGCGGGTCTCCACACCGGCCTCGGTGCAGGTAGTGGGGGTAGTTACCGTCCACGCACCGAACTTATGCCCCAGCGCCGCGATAGTGCGGGTCTCTTCGGTGCCGCACACGGAGCAAACGCGCTTCTCGCTGCCAGCCTCGGTGCAGGTAGCGGCCTTGACAGTGGTCCACTCGCCGAAGGTATGGGTGATGCAAACGTCCGTCATGTCGTACAGGAACGTCTTCTCGTTCTTCATACGGTAGTACGCCGCCAGCGCATAGTAGCCCTGCTCGGTGGCCATGCCGTCACGCGTGGTATCGGCCAGTTTGTGCTTGAATCCGCCGCCGTCCACATAGAAGCTGCACAGGGCGTCCAGCACACTCACACCGCCCTTGGTAAACCGGGCATCGGTGACGGGGTCGATCCCCAGAGCGATCAGCATGACCACCACCTGGGCGGTGGACTCGCTGCTGGCCGCCTGGTTGCCGTACTCGCAGAAGGTACCGTCCGCCTTCTGGACGGAGGACAGGTACTCCAGCGCTTTGTCCACGGCCGCCTTGGCACTGGCATTGGTTCTGTAGTAGGGTGCCAGCGCCTGCACAGCCATGGCGGTCATGTCCGCATCAGCGGTCTTCTTGCTGCTGCCGATGTACCACGCACCGCTCTCCATCTGCAGACCGACGATGGTGCTCACCAGCGCGTCACGGGTCACGTCACCGGAGGTCGGATACTTGTGACTGTCCAACGCCAGCAGCGCCCACACGGGGCCATTGGTGCCCTGCCGCTTGATATAATTCATGTTGTCCAGGCCCTTCAGCAGGTCATGGCCGCCCACATCGGTGACGTCCTTGCCGATAGCCGTCAGCGCCAGGATGATACGGGAGTTCTCCGTGGACTTGTTTCTGTCCAGACGTCCAGTGGCGGCGATATGCGTCTTCACATAATTCTCCACCGTCTGGTAGTAGGTGTCAACACCGGGCACGTCGCGGCCGCTGCGGGCCAGCCCCAGTGCCATCCACTCGCCACCGATGCTGCCGGTGCCGGGAGTGCCCAGCCCCGCCAGATAGTCGCCGGTGTTCTTGTAGATATTCGCCGCGTCAGAAGCGGGAGCGGTAGTGCCGGTCAGCTTCACATTGCTGACGCAGGCCATATCCTCACCGTCCTTGGCACCAGCATCCTTGACGTACCTCAGGGTCACCGTCCAGGTACCAGCGGACAGCCAGGCAGAGCAGCTGCCGCTGTTCTTTCCGCTGATGCCGTTGACCAGCGTTTTCGTGTTGGTCCCATCGCTGAGGACAGCGGTGAACTTATCGCAACTGCTTTCGGAGGACACGCCGTAGTCGAAGGTCAGCACCGTAGGAGCGCTCAGCGTGAACGCAAAAGCGGTCTCAGAGGTACTTCTGTCGACATCAACATTGGTGCTCTCAAAGCGGCCCTTGTCCGTGTTATACCCCCACGGATACGTGCTATCGGACACGGAAGCGGAGGTCACACCGGTCTCGGGCAGCGTCACATACTGCAAGCGCTCATCGTTCCATTCCTTGACGAACGCCTTGCACCGGTCGCAGGTATAGGTGCGGTACGCAGGGTACTCCGTCACCTCGTTGCTTCCGGGCGTGTGCCCCAACGCGGGCACAACATCCACCTTGGTCTCGCTGCAGCCGTTACGTTTGCAGGTACGGGTGATGCTGCCGTCCTTTGTGCAGTCGGGTGCAGTGGAAGTGCACTTACCGCAGTTATCATCAATGGCGGTATGCGTGCACCAGTCATGGCCCAGCGCCGCCGTGTAGGTGTCCTTATAGCTCTCCTTGCACTTGGTGCAGGTGTGGGTAGTATAGCCCTTCTCCGTGCAGGTGGGGGCGGTGACGGTGCTCTCGGCGCCAGTCTCGTGGAATGTCACGTCCCTCTGCCACTTCAGCGCGGGATAGCCATTGCAGACAAGGCCAAACGCGCTCATGTCCAACTCGGCGTCCTTGCTCAGCACTTCCGCGTTCTCGTCATCCTTGCTCAGGGAATAGCACTTGCTGATCTTCGCAGACACGGCATGCACGCTGCCGAAGGCCTTGCTGGTACCGGTCGTATAGCAATTGGAAACGGTCATTGCAGTCTGCACCGTATCGAACCAAACGGATCCCTTCGCCTCGCCGCCGATGCCGCCGGCCACGCTGCTGGCAGTAACCTCGCCGGTATTGTAGCAATTAGTGATGGTAACGCCATAGCCACTGCCGCCGAATACACCGCCGGCCTTGCTGCCCGTGGCGGTCACTTTGCCGGTGTTGTAGCATCTGGTAACGATATTCCCGTTGCCCACAAAGCCGCCGATGATGCCGCCCACGCTGCTGCCGCCGGTAACGGCGCCGAAGCTGGCGCAGTTCCGGATGGTGGCCTTGTTGTAGGTATAGCCCACGATGCCGCCCACGTTATTGCCGGTACTGCTGATGGTCACGTAACTGAAGCAGCTTTCAATGACGATGCCGTTACCACAAGCATAGCCCGCAACAGCACCGGCACTGCCGCTGCCGGAGATCGTGCCCCGCAGGGTCAGGTTCTGAATCTGGGAGTTAGCGCCGATCTGGCCAAACAGGCCGCTCTTGGCGTTCAGGCCGGTGATCTCATGGTTCTGGCCATCCAGCTCCACCTTGTAGCTGCTGGAGATACTCAGCCAGGGGTACTTACCCAGATCGATGCCGCCGGTCAGCACACCGGAGACCGCGCTTTTCTGGCTGGCATTCACGAACCACGCCAACTCCGCACCGGTGCCGATCTGATACACACCCGCCTCGTTCTTGGCCGGCTCTGTCTGGCTGGTGCCGTCCCATGCGGTGCCGGAGGTGGTGACCAGCTGGATCTCAAACTTGTTCTCACCGTCCTTGGTGACGGTGACGGAACCGGTGGCGTACTCCACGCCCGCGCCGGTGATGACGTAGGTATAGGTCTCGGCCACGGCCTTGAAGGTGCCATCCTCATTGACGGCAACTGCATTACCGTCACTGTCCGTCATGGTGATGGTCAGGTTCTTGCGGTCTATGGCCACGCCATCGCTGTCTTTGAAGGTCAGCGTGCCGGTGATGAACTCGGACTTAGCCAGCTTGAAGGTGACCTCGGGCAAACGGGACAGGATACCGGAAACAGAGGGGGCATTAAAGCCGGGGTCTGTACCCTTGGCATACGTGATGCCGCGGTGGGTACTCACACCGGCATTGCCGCCCTGTTTGATGGCACCGGTCAGAGTATAGGTGTCTCTTTCCCAATACTTGGGAATGGTGATCTTGATCTTCTGACGGGTGGGGTTGCCGCTGAAGTCATATACGCCGAAGTTGCTGCCGGGATCGGACTTGAAGAAGGTGCCGTCCTCGCCCTCGTAGTACAGGGAGAAGTTGAAGTTATACGCACCGGACAGCTTCTCCTTGGGGCTGACCAGATTTTTGAACTGCAGATACACAGTGTCGCCGGCCTTCAGCGCCGCCTTGGCTTCCTCGGACAGTTCCTTGCCGTCCTTGTCCACCAGTGTATAGCTGACTCCTCGGGCGGTGATGACCTGATAATTGGCCTTGCCTCCCTTTTCCACCTTGACGATGTGGCGGCCGGTGGTCAGGCCGGTCACGGTCACAGTGCCGTCCCCGGCGACAGTCACGCCATCGGAGGTAAAGCCGTTGAAGGTCATCTTGTCGGTGACCGTGGAGCGTGCCACCGTGACGGTGGTGCCGCTCTCGGGCTTGAAGCTGTACTCCGCGCCCTCTCTGCCCAGATAGAACAGGATGTCATGCTCGGCATCCAGCGCGTACTGCTCGCCCTTGGTGATCGTGGCGTCCATGCGGTCCAGCACCATGTTGGTCTGGATGCCGGTGCCGTCGCTGCCCACGGTGACGATGAACACACCGGTACACTCCGGCCATATAGCGGAGAACTGTCTGCTGGCGGTGCTGCTCTGCCCGGCCATGTGGGTCATGGCGTCATAGGTCACCAGCACGATGGCGGTACCCGCCTTATTGGCTTTCATGGTGGCCACGTTGCTGTTCCTCTCGTCGGGGGTGATGGTCAGCACGTCGCTGGGCTTGCCGTTGACGTCGATGACCTGATAGTGCATGTCAGGCAGCGCCACCTTGGCGTTCATGAAGCTCTCGATGGCGAACCAGTTGCGGAAGGAGTTCAGCTCGAAGGTCTCACCCACAGCCATGTTCTTGTAGCCCTGGGTATTGATGTTCAGGTAAATGTCCGCCCGGTCATACACGTTATTTTCAAAGCGATAGATCGTGCTCTTGTTGAAGTCGCTGCTGCCGATATACAGGTCTTCATCGGTTAACACCACCTCAGCGTCTGCTGTCCATCTGGCGTAGTTCCAGTAGGTAACTCCGTTGGGATTCTGCACACGGTAGAAATAGTCTGTATTCTTGTTGACGTGGTACGTGGCCGTGCCCTTTGCCGCATCGGACTCCACTGCATCCATGTAGCTGTAGACGAAGTATTTGGTCAACGTACCAAAAGTAATGGCAGACCCCTTCGGTACCTTAAACTTGACAGTCACGAAATCGCTGCAGCTGAGCGACAGGCTGTCGTTTATGGTGGGAGTTTTCTTAGCCGTACCCGGATTGTTTTTGGGATGCTTGGCCGCATCCGGGGTCGCGGTGGCCTCCACCGTGTCGCCCACCACAAAGATGCAGCTGGGCTTCATGGTGCCCCAGTTATTCGCCTCGCCCAGCACCACGGTGCGCACCTGGTTGTTGGCAGAGGTGACCTTCACCTCCAGGGTGTAGTCCTCGCCCAGCTTCCAGCTGGAGGGGGAAACGCTGATGCCATAGATACGCTGGATCTTGAACTCCGTATGCGTGGCATCCACGGTGACGGACACACCGCCGTTGCAGTCCCCTTTCTCGTCATAACCCTCTACCCAATAGCCACCCACAGGCAAATTGACAGTATAGGCGCCGTTGGCTGCCGTCATGTTCGCCAGCAGGTTCCTGTTGCCTTTCACGCCAGCGGTATAGGTGTAGACCTTAAGGGACGCCACCTGTGCATTGTGAACGCCACTGAATGTCACGCTCAGGCTGCCCGCCTCCGCCACATTGGCCTGCACAGAGGGGTTCATGATAACAGGGGTATCGCTGTCATCCGTACCTACTGCCACCAGATATTTCCCATCATCCTGGTCAGTTACCTTAAAGGTCACTTCTCCCTTTTCATCAGTGATAGCGTCCTTGATCTTTGTGCATGTACCAGTAGAAGGATCGACCCACGCCAGCTGGACGCCCTCCAGCGCCTTGGCCGCTGCCTTCAATTTGGCGGGGGTCTCATAGCTCAAGCCGTACCAACCATAGGCAATGCCGGTAACCGTAGCGGTAAAATCTTCCCCAGCCTTTGCCGCCTCCGGCACACTGATCCAAGTGTAGGAATCCAGTGCCTTCGAATCCTGATAAACGAAGAAATCCAACACATCGCCATCGTTGATACGGGTCGTAGTAACCTTTGTACCATTATAGCCGTAATCATTCTTCGTTCCATCATTGGGCGCACCCTGATTGACCGCAAAGCCGTTATTTGATGTTTCAGCGCCAAAGAGTTTCGTAACAAACCCGTCTTCATTTACAACAAGGTAATCCCCAGCGGCAGCCTTGGTAAAGTCCTCGCCGAACGTGATCTCATGCGCCTTCACCAGTGCATCCAGTGCGGACACGCCGCTCTCGATCTCATCCGTGAAGCCATAGCCCTCCGCCAGATCGGAGGAAACCTCCACCGGCTCCGCAAAGCCGTGGAGATACCCACCCAACATCTGAGAGCGGATGGTAACATCTGCCGTGGTGACGGCGGGCTTGCTGCCTGCCACCTCTACCGTCACGGTATAGATGGTGGGCACGACCTCCGGAGTAGGATACTCTCCCCCGGTGGCCTCCGCCGCGTCGCCGCAGCGAAGGGTCAGTTCCATGCCGTTGACGACAGGGATCTCCGCTGTGCGGCGGTAAGAGGTATTGCCCACGGACAAATAGACCTGATTCTGCTTGTTGGCCGCAGCAGCGGTGACCGTTATAGCAGTAGTTCCCTCAGGCAGGGACAGAATGTACTCTTTTTGGTCGGTGGTAAACTCCGGAAGAAGCTTACCGGGGCTGAAGGACAGGGTCTTCAGCGCGGTGTTGTTCATGGTAGTGAAGTCTCCGTCGATGTCTGCACCCAAATCGCAGGTATACATCACGCGGATCTCATCGCCATCGACCACGCCATACTCCGCAAACCCTCTGTCGGTGAACCAGTCGTTCAGCGTACCCATCCAGCCGGAGCCAGCGCCTCCGTCGAACTCACCCAGGGACTTGCCCTCGCTCTCCTTTGTGATCTTGGAAATATAGCCGTCATCCGCGCCAACGGCCTCGATGCCCTTGGTCGCCAACGCCGTCTGAATAGCGGACATCATGGTGGTATCCGCCGTGATGTCCACCTCCATGTCCACGATCACACCCGTCCACGCGGGTGCAACAGGGTCGTCGCCCTCATAGGCATACGGCTCCGTGAACGTGTTGTTCTCCACGATCACATGAACACTGCCGAGACCGCTCCCGCTCTCGCCTTCGCCTGCCGCCCATACGCCGGTAGGCACCAGGGACAGTGCCATGACCAGCGCCATGAACAGCGAAACGATACGTTTCTTCATCTTCTTGTTCCTCCTTGTGATTTTCTCTATCTGAACGCCCTGCGGCGTGGTTTCCCCATAAAAGAAGGAGGGCGGGAGGGGCTGGCAAACTCCTCTCGCCCTTATGGAAAGCAGACGGCTGTCGCCGCCTCGGCTCACTTGGTAAGGGCCTTACCCGTTTTTCGCGGGCGCCCCACAACAAAGACGCCGGCTCCTCACAACGGGAAAGCCGGCACATCCACGGCAAGAAAAAGCACTGACAGCCCTCCCCCAACGGGAAGCGTCAGCGCGCACTCTCACCCTTGTCACAACGAAGAAGCGCCGCTGTACACAAGTTCTCTTTCGTGCAATTCTACTGCCCTCGCGCCTCGAAACCGTTGTGTACCAACAGCTTCATCGTACATGACCTACCTTCTCGGGACTTGCATCCCAATGGCGGTGTTACCCAACGGCCGCAGCCGTTTCGGTCACTTCCTTGCGCTCACAGTGCCGTCCGCGGTGGGTTTCGTACCCAGATTTCTTCATAACTGCCACCTGACCGGTCCCCCGGTCGTTACAGCGCACAGCCACACGACGTCACAGAACTCAAATCCAATATTCATTTTGGCAATGCAGGCCATCCCTACATTTACTGAATGACAGTATATACCAACTCCTCCGCAGTGTCAAGGGGCGTTCCAGTTTTTGACAGCCCCGCAGAGACCTCCGTGCCCACAGCAAAACATGCACCCGTAAAAAATAACCGCCCGCAGGCGGTTCTTTTTTACAGCTTTGCGCCGGGCAGCAGGTGCAAAGCTGGGCGGCGCGTATGGCCTCGCTGCGGCGGCTGACGTCCAGTTTCTGCAGGATGTGGCTGACGTGGGTCTTTACCGTGGGCAGACGGATGCCCAGCAGTTCGCCGATCTCGGCGTTGCTCTTGTCGGCGCAGATCAGGCGCAGCACCTGCAGCAGTCCGGAAAACTGAAAGGCCGTCAGTCAGCCCGGCAGACCGCCGCCCTCTGTGTCTACATTTGCCCCGCCTGTCCCTCCGGCGGCAGCCAACGTCTGCCAGCCAGTCGTATCAGATACAGCAGGCCCCGGACGCACAGCTCCGCGCACATGGCTGCCCACACGCCGGGCAGCCCCCACCGGGGCGCGGCCAGCCACGCCAGCGGCAGGCGGATGCCCCACATGGTGCCCAGGTTGAACAGCGTGGGCGCCAGTGTGCTGCCCGCGCCCTGAAACACACCTCCGGCCACGATGGACGCGCCGAACATGGGCTCGGCAAATGCCTCGATGCGCAGGACGCGGGTACCTAGAGCGATGATGTCGCCGTCCGGTGTCAGTATCGCCATCATCTGCGGAGCGAAAACATACAGCAGCCCGCTGGTGACGACCATAACGACGATACCCAGCAGTACCGTGACCCAGCCCAGGCGGCGGGCCATGCGGCGGCGCCCCGCCCCCACGCTCTGCCCCACCAGCATGGCCGCGGCGCTCTGGATGCCGTAGGCGGGCATATAGCACAGGCTCTCCGCCGTGACGGCGAAGGAGTTGGCGGCGATGGCCACGGTGCCCAGGGGCGCCACGATGGCAGTGGACACGATCTGCGCCGTGGACAGTATCACCTTCTCCGACGCCACGGGCGCGGCGATGCGAAGCATCAGCCGCAGCTGCGTCCTGTCAAAGTGCAGCTGCTCGCTCCTCTCCAACCGCAGCACCGGACTGCGGTGCAGGACGAAATACAGCAGGTACAGCCCCACCGCCAACTCCGCAAGACCGGTGCCCAGGGCGGCGCCCGCCGTGCCCAGTCCCGCGCCGGGCAGGGACAGTTCGCCAAGCTGGATGGTGCCCGTGGGAAAAATGAACAGGGCGTTGAACACCACATCCAGCCCGCACATGAGCACCATGCAGATGCCGGGCGTGCGCATATTGCCGGTGGCCTGCAGCTGTCCCGCCGTCACGTTGTCCAACTGCAGGGCGGGCAGGAACAGGCTGTACACCAGGAAATAGGCGGAGGCGTCCCGCCAGATCTCCTGATCCGCCCGCAGCAGCTGGGGCAGCGGCGCGGACAGTGCCGCCGCCAGCGCCGCCATGACCACGCTGAAGGCCAGGCACAGCACCAGCGCCTGCTTGAGGATGTTGCGCGCCTCGGCCAGGCGGCCGCCGCCCACCCGCTGCGCCGTCAGCACGTTGAAGCCCATGGCCGCCGCGTAGGACAGTCCTCCGAACAACCAGGTGGTGGAGGCCACCAGCCCCACCGCCGCCGACTGGGACGCGCCCAGGCGGCCTACCATGGCCGCGTCGATATATTGCATGATGATGGTAGCCAGCTGTGCCATGATGGCCGGCCAGCTGAGCTGCAGTGTCAGGCTGATCTGCTGCCGGGTGGACAGCGGCGCGCCGCTGCGCAGCAGGGCCAGATGATCCGCTTTCAAGTGCGTTCCTCCAAAAAGTTTGTTTTTTCCACTGTACCACGGGCACACGCTTTTCGCAACCCCGACATGCGGAGCGCCGCGATACACGATATATAAATGTACGGGTCCAAGCCGTTGTCCGGGTCTCCAATGCCCGCCGGGGTTGTTCAGACCGCGCAGATATGGTACAATATTCGTAAAGAACACCGCGGGACCGCGTCCCGCAGAAGGAAGATAGTATGGAGTATCGTATTCTGCCCCACGGAGGGGAGAAGGTCAGCGTCATCGGCATGGGCTCCCATACCCTGGCGCTGGTGAACAGGGTGCTGGATATGGGCATCGTGGACGGGGCTGGACGTTGCCCTCATCAACAAGTACTACGACCTGGCCCTGCAGGGCGATGCTCTGGCCCGTGAGCACTATCTGACGCTGGAAAAGCGCGCCGGGGACTGCATCGGCTGCGGTCACTGCAACGGACGCTGTCCCTTCCACGTGGCCCAGAGCCGTCGGATGCAGGAGATACTGGCATACTTCGGCGCGTAACGGTCCCCGCCCGCAAGTCCTTTTTTCTCCCGTTTTCGCAATATTTTTTCTGTGCGGACCTTTTACGACCACAGCATACTGCGGTTTGTCCCTCCCTGACTACACTCTGACAGGTATTCATGGCGAAAGTCGTCGAACGGCGTCGATTATTTACAGTCTCTTTCGACAAATTTCACTTGCAATATATGTCTCTTTGTGCTATTTTTGATAGTGGTGTGGCGATTGCTGGTATGTTTTCGCCAGTACGTACATCACAAAATTTATGTTAAGAGTTTCGGGGGTAAATGAGATGGAAAAGATCACAGTATGCATCGCGGACATGGATACCGAGTACCGAACGTCACTGCGCAAGGAGCTGGAAGCCAGCAATGAGGTCCAGGTTCTCGGCGACACGGGGGACGGCGCAGAGATGCTGGACCTGGTAGAAGCACACCACCCGCAGGTATTGCTGACGGATGTGCTGCTGCCGGGGCTGGACGGCCTGGGGCTGCTGCGGCGTATCAAAGGGGAGGCCACACGCGCCATCGTCGTCACCGCCGCCGTAATGGATGACACCGTGCAGCAGGCGCGCCGCGCCGGCGCCTATGTCATCCTGCCCAAGCCGGTGAACGGCAAATCTCTGCTGGAGCACATCCGCTGCGCGGCCATATCACCATCGGAGCGTGCCCTACCACAGTTGGAGGGCGCGGTGACGGCCATCATTCATGAGATCGGCGTCCCGGCCCACATCAAGGGCTATCAGTACCTGCGCGAGGCCATCATCCTGACCGTGCGCAATATGGACGTCATCAACGCGGTGACGAAGGTCCTGTACCCGGAGGTCGCCAAGCGCTTCGGCACCACGCCCAGCCGGGTGGAACGCGCCATCCGCCACGCCATCGAGGTGGCGTGGGACCGGGGCGACATCGAAACACTGCAGAAATACTTCGGCTACACGGTGAACTCCGCCAAGGGCAAGCCCACCAACTCCGAGTTCATCGCCATGATCGCCGACCGTCTGCAGTTGGAGCTGCGGAACAACTGAATAGACCGATCGGCCCCACGGCTATGCCGTGGGGCCGGTTTTTTCTTTACTGACACATCAGGAACGCCTTCAGCGCCAGCTGCTCATACACGGGCAGGCTCTCACTCTGCTGCAGCACAAGGATCACGTTGTTGTGCTTGGTGAAGGCATAGCTGATATTCCCGGACAGCATCTCCCACTTGTCCGCCAGCTGGCTGCGCAGCAGTGCGCTGGTGCCCAGC
>ERZ1034952.3088-NODE-3088-length-11520-cov-4.384300_pt1 | contig 11520 bp, 10 predicted proteins | sample MGYA00520625_ERZ1034952 | MGnify/ENA primary metagenome ERZ1034952 (study PRJEB33766, sample SAMN09781773) | gut metagenome | biome: gut microbiome | host: Homo sapiens | place: Madagascar | study: EMG produced TPA metagenomics assembly of the PRJNA485056 data... | reverse complement strand
GATATGTGATTATTATAATCTATTTCTAGAAATAATCAATGGTTCAGTTTTAAGTAGAAGGAGAAAAATTATGAACAAAGATTTAACAGTGGGAAATCCCCAAAATGTGCTGTGGAAATTCTGTATTCCGTTGTTCGGAAGCATTATTTTCCAACAGTTATACAACATAGCCGATTCATGGGTAGCCGGAAAATTCATCGGTGAAAATGCCCTTGCGGCTGTTGGCAACAGTTATGAAATCACTCTTATTTTTATTGCATTTGCATTCGGCTGTAACATAGGCTGTTCCGTAATTACGGCAAGGTTTTTCGGAAGCAAGGAATACGGCAATGTCAAAACATCTGTTTACACATCAATGGTAACAAGTGCAGCTATATGTCTTATACTTATGTTTATCGGAATATTTGCAGGTGGTGCTTTGCTTCATGCCATAGGTACTCCTGACAAAATTTACGATGATTCAAAATTATATCTTGATATATATGTATATGGTCTTCCTTTTGTATTTTTCTATAACATAGCCACAGGTATTTTCTCTGCTCTCGGTGACAGCAAAACGCCTTTCTATTTTCTTGCTGCATCCTCGCTTTCAAACATCGGCGTAGATATCCTTTTTGTAAAGGTATTCAATATGGGTGTTGCAGGTGTTGCATGGGCAACTTTCCTTTGTCAGAGTATAAGCTGTATACTTTCGATTGTTGTAGTTCTTCGTCGTCTTCACAAAATCGAAACCGATGAGAAACATTACATATTCAGTAAAAGCATTTTCGTACAGTTCATTATTATTGCAATTCCAAGTATTTTACAGCAGAGCTTCATATCAATCGGTAATATCGTTATCCAGAAAGTCATCAATGGATTTGGAACAGGCGTAATTGCCGGATATTCCGCAGGCGTCAAACTTAACAACCTTGTAATTACATCATTTACAACACTTGCAAACGGTGTCTCCAATTTTGCTTCCCAGAATATCGGTGCAGCAAAATTCGACCGTGTCAAAGCCGGTTTTAAGGCAGGGGTAAAATTAGTATGGTGCCTTTCACTTCCGCTTTGTCTATTATATGTCATCTTTCCGAAGGCTTTACTTACCTTCTTTATCGATAATCCATCCGCTGAGGCTATAAGTTCAGGTTCAATATATCTGAGAATCCTTGCCCCATTTTATTTTGTAGTATCGGCTAAACTTGTAGCCGATGGTATCCTCCGAGGTGCAGGCCTTATGAAGCAATTCATGATTGCAACATTTACAGACCTTATATTAAGAGTTGTTCTTGCTATAGTCTTATCAAAGACAGCTCTTTTAAGTACCGGAATCTGGTGTGCTTGGCCAATCGGATGGACGGTTGCCACTGCCATATCTATCTTCTTCTACAGGCAGGGCAAATGGAAAGAATGTTAAAAATTTCTATGACGTTCTTTCCCTGATTACCAAAAAAGAGTTCCGTGCATATAAGCTGCGGAACTCTTTTTTATTTTTTTGCATTTTCTATATCTATCAAACACCCACCGCCAATTGTTTTTTCAGGACAATATATAATCTCTGATTGCTTATCAGATGAATTTATTGGCAATAACGCCGTGCATTTTAACAAGATATTTTTTCTGCTATAGTATTTTCCACTCTTTATTGACAATAATTTACGTCTATCTTACAATTAGTACATCACATAAAATAAGGAAGACAATTACAATGGCTAAATTAAATTGTTTTGTTGCACAGTCAGGCGGTCCTACTGTTGCAATCAACTCCAGTCTTGCGGGAGTAATTAAGGGTGTCGCGGACTCGGAAATGTATGACACAATCTACGGTTCGGTTAACGGTATTCTGGGTATTCTTGATAACAGGATCCTTAATCTTTCAGAAAAAGTTCCTGATGATAAAGAACTTTTGTGTCTTAAGCACACACCTGCCATGTATCTTGGTTCATGCCGTTACAAATTACCGGATTACCACAGGGATGACAGCGATTATAAGAGAATTTTTGAACAATTCAAGCGTTATAATATAGGAGCATTTTTCTACATCGGTGGCAATGATTCCATGGACACTGTGCTTAAGCTTTCGGAATATGCTTCTTTAACAGGCAGCGATGTAAAAATAATCGGTATACCAAAGACCGTTGACAATGACCTTATGGTAACAGACCACACACCGGGATTTGGTTCCGCTGCAAAATATGTTGCAACCTCCCTTCTTGAAATTGCACATGACACATTTATTTATGCGGTAAAAAGTGTAACCATAGTTGAAATAATGGGAAGGGATGCCGGATGGCTTACCGCCGCATCCGCACTTGCAAGAAATGGTTATAATACCGCACCTCACTTTATTTATCTGCCTGAGGTTCCTTTTGACAAAGACAAATTTATTGAAGATGCCAAAGAATTTCTTAAAACCAATAATAACCTTATTGTTGCAATTTCCGAAGGTATACGAGATAAAGCCGGCAACTATATAAGTGCCGGAGACTGTATAGCCGACCATTTCGGTCACAAGATGTTAAGTGGTGCCGGACAGGCTCTTGCTGAAATCGTAAAAGAGGAAATCGGTGTTAAAGTCCGTTCTGTAGAAGTCAATGTATTACAGCGTTGTGCAGCCCACGAAGCTTCAAAGACAGACCTTGACGAAGCTTTTAATTCCGGTCATAAGGCTGTAGAGCTTGCCGAAGCAGGTGTTACCGCTTCAATGGTTACAATGACCCGTTCAAGCAACGCCCCTTATACCATTGAATACGGCTATGCCAGAATCGCAGGAATTGCCAATGAAGCCAAGTCCGTTCCTGTTGAATGGATTAATGAACGCGGTAATGACGTAACCGCTGAGATGATTGACTACTTAAAACCACTTATTGAAGGAGAAGTTACACTCACATATAGAGACGGAATCCCTGTATATATGGATGTAAGTCATCTTAAACCGGGAGTTCTCCCTGTAGAAAAAAGATAAATTTACACACTAAAAAGGGCATCACCACTATTTGAAGTTGGTAATGCCCTTTTCTATATTCTATTTATTAAACAGGCTCTCTGCATAATACACCGATTGCATAGCATCTTTTCCATAAAAATCTGCTCCAATCATATCTGCATATTCCTGAGTGAGGACTGCACCGCCAACCATTATCTTACAATCAGGACATTTTTCCCTTAAGAGTTTTATGGTCGCTTCCATATTGACTACAGTAGTTGTCATAAGTGCACTAAGTCCTACAAGTTTGGCATCATTGGCTAGTACGGCATCAACAACATCCTCAGGTGGAACGTCCTTTCCAAGGTCTATTACATTATAGCTGTAATTCTCAAGGATAACCTTCACGATATTTTTTCCGATGTCATGGATGTCACCCTTAACGGTTGCAATAACAACTGTTGCTTTCTTTTCTTCAGAGCTTCCGCTCTTTTTCATATATTCCTTAATTGCCTCAAATCCGGCTTTGGCAGCTTCAGCACTCATAAGTAACTGAGGAAGGAACATTGTTCCCTTTTCAAAACCTTTACCCACAATATCAAGTGCAGGCACAAGATCTCCGTTAATTATATCCATTGGTGCTTTAGTTTTAAGAAGTTCAACTGTTTCTGTGTATGCATTTTCTTTAAGTCCCTTGACAATGCAATCCGAGAGACTGAAATTTGCCGTTGTCTTAGGTTTTGTTTCTGCTGTTTCAGGTGCCACTGCGTATTTTTCAATATATTTTGTACACTGGCTGTCATTACCTGAAAGAACCATATATGTATCGTAAGACTGCATCATCGCCCTTGCATTAGGATTAATTATACCTGCCGACAATCCTGCCTGAAGTGCCATGGTAAAAAATGTTGAAGTAATGAGTTCTCTTTGTGGCAGTCCAAAAGAAATATTTGATACGCCGAGAACCGTTCTTCCGCCTCTTGCTTTAATTTCACGGACAGTATCAAGGGTTATATTAGCCGATTCATTATCCGTACTCATTGTCATTGTGAGTGCATCTATAACTATATCTTTAGCTTTAATTCCGTAAGTTGCCGCAGTTGCATATATCTTTTCGGCAATTTTAATTCTGCCCTCTGCGGTATCAGGTATTCCGTCCTCATCAAGGCAAAGTGCAACAACCGCGCCGCCGTATTTTTTTACAAGAGGAAATACCTGTTCCATAACTTCCTTCTTGCCATTAACAGAATTAACCATCGGCTTGCCGTTGTAGATTCTCATAGCAGTTTCCATTGCATTCATATCAGTTGTATCAATCTGAAGAGGAAGATCAAGAATACTTTGCAGTTCAAAAACAGTATCCTTCATCATTGCTGTCTCATCTATTTCCGGAAGTCCGACATTAACATCAAGAATGTGTGCTCCCGAATCAGCCTGCTTAGTTCCCTCTTCAAGGATATATGTCATATTATGGTCACGTAATGCCTGTTTAAACTTGGATTTACCTGTAGGATTGATTCTTTCTCCGATAATTACAGGCACTTTTCCAATTTCTACCGCATGGGAATATGAAGACACAAGCGTAATATCTTTTTCCACAATAGGAATTGGCTTTAAATCCTTACATCTGTCGTACGTTGCCATGATGTGTTCAGGTGTTGTTCCACAGCATCCGCCGATAATCCATGCTCCGTCTTTTACAAGAAGCTCCATATAACCGGCAAATTCTTCAGGTCCTACATCATAAACCGTCCTGCCATTTTCAGATCGTGGAAGTCCGGCATTAGGATTGATAATAAGCGGTACAGAAGCGTATTCTGCCATTTCTTCAAAAATCGGTTTCATCTGTTCAGGTCCGAGTCCGCAATTCATTCCTATAGCATCAACATTAAGCCCTTCAAGAAGTGCTACAACTGCTGCCGGAGTTGCTCCTGTAAGCATTTTATGGCTTTCATCAAAAATAACGGTCGCAAACACAGGAAGATCTGAATTTTCTTTTGCGGCAAGAACAGCTGCCTTAAGCTCATAGGTATCACTCATTGTTTCAATAAGGATGAGGTCCGCCCCCGCTTTGTCGCCTATTCGTACAATTTCCGCAAATACATCAACCGCATCAGCAAAATCAAGGGTTCCCATAGGTTTTAATAATTTGCCGCAGGAGCCTATATCAAGTGCCACATAAGACTTTTTACCTGTTTCGGCAACAGCTTTCTTAGCATTGGCAATACCCGCTGTAATTATCTCTTCAAGATTATCAAACTTAAATCTGTTAGCGCCGAAAGTATTGGCATTAATAATATCCGCTCCGGCATTGATATATGCCTTATGAATATCTATCAATACTTCCGGTTTGGTAAGGTTCCAGGTCTCAGGAAGCTCTCCCGGTTCAAGACCTCTTTCCTGTAAAAGGGAGCCTAGTCCGCCGTCAAAAAATAATATTCTTTTGCCTAATTCATCAAGGATGTTCATAAATATTCTTCTTTCTTATCTTCTATATTGGCATTCGGCATTACCACAGGCTTCACAGCCCTCCAAATGGCATTTTGTATCTATTTTACTAAGTCCCATAATGGCGGATACCGACTTTTCAGGAATCATTATTCCCCCTTCAGACAAAGTAATCCCTATTAATTTGGTAGCATTTATTGCATTAAGGAATTTTCCCTGATGACTTAATGCAAAATCTCCATATCCCGGACTGAATCTCGGTCTGACGTACAATCCTTCTTTTTTAACCTTTGCGGTTATGTCATTCTGACAGTCATTACAGTAATCTTCGATTGCAGCTGCCGCCGCAGCCTGAATTACTGCAGCTTTGGCTATGTCAAGTTTAAGTGCTTTATTAAGAAGGCGGTCAACATCTGTTCCTAACGTTGCCGCAAAAAGAACGGCCTCACTACAGCCTCTTAAATTTTTTGCAAGATTATGGCTTTCAATGGTGAGGCCTGCTACAGATATCACGTCATCTTCTGATATAAAAACATCAAAGCGCCTGTAAACGTTTTTGGGTTTGGCAGCCGCTTCAACTTCCTTTATGCAGTTATTAATTAATTCCATTACCCTGTCATCAGGAATATTCTTTCCATATCCAAGGTAACGGATTACTTCTTTTCTGGTTATCATTTATTTAATAATCTCCGAAAGATTCTTCTGGATTCCCGCAGCTACTTCCGGCTTATTCATTGAATATACATGAATATGATTTATTCCGTTTGCGATTAAATCAATAATCTGGTCTGTGGCATAAGCAATTCCCGCCTGCTGCATTGCCGCAGGATTAGTCCCGAAATGGTCCACAAGATTTCTGAATCTCTCAGGCATATTACTGCCTGAAAGTTTAAGTGCATTGGCAACCTGCGTAGCTCTTGTAATAGGCATTATTCCGGGTACCACAGGTACGACGATACCCTGTTCCCTTATCCTGTAAAGAAAATTATAGTAGATATTATTATCGAAAAACATCTGTGTCGTAAGGAATTCACAGCCTGCCTCAATCTTTTTCTTAAGGTTACCGATATCTTCCTTCTTATTAGCGGCATCAACATGTCCCTCAGGGTAACATGCTCCTCCTATGCAAAAACTATCGCCGGCGTATTCTTTTATTTCTGATATAAGCTCTGACGCATATCTGTAATGTGCAAAAGGATCTCCATCATAATCTTTAGGTCTGTCGCCTCTTAATGCAAGAATATTCTCAATTTCTTTAGTTTTCATGCCATCAAGAGATCTATGTATATCATCTTTATCCGCACCTGCACAGGTTAAATGTGCAATAGTGCATACATCATATCTTTTCTGGATATCACCGGCAATATCTAAGGTGCTCTTACTTGTGCTTCCTCCGGCTCCGTAGGTAACACTCATATATGCCGGTTTCAATGCGGCAACATTCATTGCAGCATTATAAATTGATTCATAATTGGCTTCTGACTTGGGCGGAAAAACCTCAAACGAAACCGTTACTTTATCTGATTTGAGCAAATCAATAATCTTCATTGGTTCTATATCCTTTCAGGTAATGGCGGATTATCTTTTTCTTCCAAGTATTCTGAGCAGATGGAGGAAAAGATTGGTTATATCAAGATAAATTGATATTGCACTGTCTACCGCATTATCCACTGTCTTGATATATCTTTGTGCAACGTAATAATCATATCCGATGTAAAGGCTGAAAATTACTGCTCCAATCCATGAATAAATGTAAGAATCAATACCGAGGAATGTCATTACTATTCCGGAAAAAACAAGCCCAATCAGTCCTGCGAACAATAAACCGCCGATTCTTGAGAAAAAGTTAGGATATATTATGCTTAAAGAAATCATACATCCTGTGATTATCGCGGTAAAAAGAAATGCAAGTCCTACTTCTTCCGCTCCTATTCCGCCATAATATGAAACAACGGAAGCCACAACAAGCCCTACCGGCACAACTACCATATTATATCCGATAAAACTGACAACCGGACTCTTACTCTTATATGAAATTGCCTGACCGCCAAATGCCAATGCAAAATATGCAATAAGAAAAATAAACGGATTAACGCTTGCAACAAAATCCCCGCAAAAAGCACAAAGAACTACGTTCATTGCCACTCCCCATAACACTGTTGCTCCCAGTGTAAGGTTGTATATTCTGTCTGAAACAATTACATCACCACTGTGAAAAACCTGCATCTCGGCTTTTCTTTCACTTGCCATACTCATATCAATATCCTCCTGATTTTTTAAAGATTATAACATAATTATTTTATCACTGCTACAGAAAATTCTTCCATTATACCGTCAAATTTCTTATCGGATAAAATATTACTCCTGCCGGCAAACTTTTCCAAGGTCACTCTGTCACCTTTTCCATGCAGAATAACAGTCACTTTGCCATCACCTTCACCACAACAGTATATAATTATATTATTCTCATCATCTGTCCTGTATTCGATTATTGTACCCTGTGCTATATCTTTATATTCCTTACGGATTGCAATAAGCCTTCTGTACAGACTGTATGTATCTTCATCCTGATATTTGGAATCCCACAACATTCCACGTCTGTTGTCAGGGTCATTTTCCCCTCCGATTCCATATTCGTCTCCGTAATATATAAAAGGCATACCAGGTAAAAGCAGCGACATTGCCGCAGCAAAACGTTGTTTTTTCCTATCATTACCGCACATTGCAAGGAAACGCGGAGTATCATGTGTATCAATTAAATTCCATAACACATTGAATATCTGTGGTGGAAACATTCCTCTTATGTGCCCTATGTCTTCAACCGCTTCGCTTGCGGTTATACTGCTGTCCATAACATAATCTTTTACCAGACGCCAGAAGCTGTAATTCATTATGCTGTCCCATTCATCACCGTCAAGATAATCCCTGCCGTGCTGCCAGTCTTCTCCAACAATGAGGGCATCTTTTTTAACACTGCGGATTGCTTTTCTGAATTTTTTCATAAATGAATGGGAAATCTCATCTCCGACATCAAGTCTCCAGCCGTCTATGTCACATTCCTCAATCCAGTACTTGCCTACGTTGGTAAAATATTCTGCCGTTTCATCATTGGACATATTAAGTTTTGGCATTCCGCCATAATATGCAAACGTAAGATATCCCGGAATTTTAGTTCCCGAACCCATATTGATGGGATATTTTTCTATATAATACCAGTCATAATACCTGGAACTGCTGCCATTCTTCATTACATCCTGAAAAGCAAAAAAATCGGTGGCTGTATGATTAAAAACTCCGTCAAGTATAACCTTCATACCCATTTCGTGGCATTTTTCCACAAGCTCTTTCAGGTCTGCCTTAGTTCCCAGATCAGGAGATATCTCATAATAATCTACAGTATTGTATTTATGTGTTGACGGAGATTTAAAAATCGGTGTGAGATATAATACATCTATTCCAAGTTCCTTAAGATGGTCCAAAGTATTAATTATTCCTCTTAAATCACCTTTAAGGTCTGTTTTGTCTCCTATCGGTGCTTTATACCAGACATTCTCCGGTACATGCTTTGTTGTAGCATATCTTGCAGGAAAAATCTGATATACAACCTTACCTGCCGCCCAATCAGGGACATCAATTCTTTCTTCTTCCCTTAACTTGCATGTGCAGTTATACATTCTGTCAATGTCTGTTATCTCATTTCCGGAAAAATATTCACTTCCGATGAATACTTTTTCTCCGTCATTTCCTGTTATTTCAAAATAATATCTTATGCATCTTATGCTGTAATCAAAGTACACCGTTGTCTCATAATAATCGCAAAGCCTGTCTGTTGCTATTTTTTTCATCAAATGAGCCTGCTTCGTATCTTTTACTTCAGGCTTCATATACTTATCCAATGTATGAAGTACAATTTCCGATACATCTCTTTTTTTAGTCTGTATTCTAAATAAAAAACCGTTATTTCCAACTGATAAGCAACATCTTTTATCTGCAATATGTCTTATTGCTGAAAGTTCCATATCTTACTCCTTAAAAAGCATTCTTTAGGACAGCTTATTTCCCGCAAAGATATCTTTTTTCAAAAAATCTTTGATTAACTCCACATATCCAAGGCCCGTTTCTCTACCTATCATATATACCCTGTCTATCTCTTCGGTTCTGGTCTCCATACTGCCTATATTAAGAGCTTCCGGTGGTCTGATTACCAGCACTTTTCCTTCTTTTTCCCTGCTCTCAATGTAGCTGATTGTGTCATTATATCTGAAATGTCTGTCTCCCATCGATTTTACCATATTAGGATACTTGTGTAAAAAGATTTTTGCTATCGGCATAAATTTATTTTTTTGTTTTACATAATGCAGGGGCTGGGTCAGTATTACAACATTCCGGTCAAATCCCTGCTCTTCCATAAATTTAAGTGGTATTGAATCTCCTATTCCCCCATCTAACAGATTATGCCCATTAATATTCACCACTTTGGACACAAGGGGCATGGATGCAGATGCTCTGAGCCATTCAATATCTTCCCGCTCTCCGTCACTGCATTTATGATATACAGCTTTTCCCGTAACAACATCCGTTGCCACCGCATAAAATATCATTGGATTAGCCTTAAAGGCCTCCTTATCAAAAACGTCCAGTTTTTCCGGTATTTCATGATAACAGAAATCCACATCATAGGCATTTCCCGTTTTTCTAAATGATTTCATGCTTCCGTATCTGTAATCTTTGCAATACTGCCTCGTATACCTATAGGCTCTCCCAATCTGTTCTGACTTATAATTACATCCAAGCACAGCTCCCGCCGATACGCCAATTGCCCCATCAAAGGTTATCCCTGCCTCCTGCATCACATCTATAACTCCGCAGGTAAACATACCTCTCATTGCTCCGCCTTCCATTATCAATCCTGTCTTCATTGATTCTCACCATCCAATTTATTTTAGTCCTAAAAAGTCTAACAGTCCCTCACATCCTTCTACCACATCTTTATAGGTCTCGTCAAATCTGCCCGTATACCATGGGTCTGCAATGGACCTGCCCGGTTTTCCTGCAAAATCCATCAGGAGCCTAATTTTATTATCTTTGTCGGGTCCCGTTATCATTATTGTATTTCTTATATTATTACCATCGGCGCACAATAAATAATCATAATATCCGTAATCTTCTTTTGTTACCTGCCTTGCCCTTTTCCCGGTAAAATCAGTATATCCCGTCTTTCCTATCCCGTGCTTCAAAAGTTCCTTCTGTGCCGGTGGGTAAACCGGATTCCCTTTGCCGTTCCATATCTCTTCCGTGCTGGTGGCTGCTGACGCTATCTCAAAAAGGTCTTTCAAGCCACGCTTCTCCGCCATATCTTTTAATATGTATTCTGCCATGGGGGAACGGCAGATGTTGCCGTGGCAGATGAAAAGTATTTTTATCATAGTTTTATTTCTCCTTGTTTTGCCCCGGAATGCCCTGTTTTGCAAGGGTTTCCGGGGTTATTGTGATATGCTCTGAAATTACAGATTGTGGCAAATCAGAGCAAGATTGAGCAAGTTATTACTACCTGTTAGTAGTAAAATTGGTAGTAGAAGGGGAAGGGTTACTACTAAGGGTTTTGCCGTTTCTTCTGCATCTGCTCAAATACTTCATCCCATTCTTTCTCGTCACGCCACTCATCATTTTCTAATATTACTGCTTTTCCGTCATCATTATACTTGGTGTTATCCGACGCCATTTTATAAGATTTTTCACTGTATTGAGTCATTATCTGTTTCTCCTTTTTGTCCTAGTATGTCTTAGTTCCTAATATTTCGTGGTAATCTTGGTTTTGCTCTAAAGTTACAAATTGCGGCAGATCAGAGCAGAATTGAGCAAGTTTTTACTACTTGTTAGTGTTAGTTGTAAAGTTGGTAGTAAAAAAAGAGGGGGCTACTAACACAGTTAGAAAATGAAATCGCTTATGTAATTTCCTACAATACCTAAAACTGTTCCAATAACAACTGTTCCCACTATAAAATTTCTTTTAGAAGCATTTTTCTCCTCAATAAGTGCATTCTGCCCTATTTTAAATTCGATACACGGAAATAAATTTCTTTTAATTCGTGTAAATACTGGAAATACTACAATGATGGAACTTCCCACTATCCATATACCAGTTATCATCCATTGTATAGTCC
>ERZ1034952.3082-NODE-3082-length-11534-cov-3.862009_pt1 | contig 11534 bp, 7 predicted proteins | sample MGYA00520625_ERZ1034952 | MGnify/ENA primary metagenome ERZ1034952 (study PRJEB33766, sample SAMN09781773) | gut metagenome | biome: gut microbiome | host: Homo sapiens | place: Madagascar | study: EMG produced TPA metagenomics assembly of the PRJNA485056 data... | reverse complement strand
ATTTAAAGGATTATAATATAAATAAAGGAGTGATTACCATAAAGGCAACAAACATATTTATCGAATATTTCAAAAAAACAAATAAGCTTTTCTGGATAGTAAGCATACTGATTTCTGCGTATTCTCTCGCTTTGTTAGCAAGCGTCTCCAGAAATCATGGAAATTACTTTCGACATCAATTCATTGCTATCATAGCAGGATACATTAGCGCTTATATTTTCACCAAAGTAAACTACCAAGTAGTTGCTAAGCGTTGGTATATCCCTGCTGGAATTTGTTTAGCACTTTTAGCCTATTCATTATTTTTCGGAGCATCTGTTGAAGGTTCCGATGGAGTAAACGCAAAAGCTTGGATCATACTTCCAGGTAACATCACCTTTCAACCATCCGAACTTGCTAAAATCGGATTTATGATCACATTTTCGCAACACCTCGCATATCTAAAAAAACAAGACAAAATCAAGGAATTTAAACATGTTGCGCTTCTTGGCGTCCATGCGTTAATTCCTATCATAATAACACACGTCCAAGGTGATGACGGTGCTGCTATTATTTTCTTTTTTATGTTTCTTACAATGTCATTTGCTGCTGGGATTCAACTTAGATATTTTATAGCAATTTTACTTGCAATTGCTATTGCTTTCCCTATAGCTTGGAAATTCGGAATCCTCGAAGATTATCAAAAAGAACGACTATTAATCATGTTTAATCTCGATTCTAATCTATCAGATTATGGTTACCAACAATTTCAAGGACGTACTTCCATTGCATCAGGCAAAATTTTAGGTAGAGGACTTTTTTCGGGACCACGAGTTGGAAACGATGATGTCCCAGTTGCGCAAAGCGATTTTATTTTTTCTGTCGTGGGAGAAGAACTCGGATTTATTGGTTGCATAGCAGTTATTATCTTATTAACCGCACTAATATGCATTACTGTATACATCGCAAAAAAATCTTGTGATGATCTTGGTAAGTACATTTGCTATGGATTCATTGGCATGATAATGTCACAAACAATCTTTAATCTTGGAATGTGTCTTAATATCTTACCAGTAATGGGGGTAACACTTCCATTTTTTAGTGCCGGAGGGTCATCAGCCGCATGCTTATATCTAGCAATCGGATTAGTTCAAAATGTATTTATGCATAGAGACAATAAGGATTTAATCTTGCTTGAGGAAAACAATTAATTAGAAAGGACAGGACTTAAAATGTACTCTTTAAATATAGTGTTATTCGAACCGCAAATTCCACAAAACACTGGAAATATTGCCCGTACATGTGCCGCAACAGGCGCTATACTTCACTTAGTAAAACCAATGGGATTTTCCATTGACGACAAAAAACTTAAACGTGCCGGACTTGATTATTGGGAATTACTCGATATACACTACTACGATAATATAACTGATTTTTACGAAAAAAACGCCGGTGAATTTTTTTACTTCACTACGAAAGGTGGCAATACTTATTCTGATTTTACATACCCAAATAACACTTACATCATTTTCGGACGTGAAGACGCTGGAATTGATGAAAACATATTAAAAGCAAACTTAGAAAAATGCGCCAGAATTCCTATGATATCCGACGCTCGCAGTTTAAATCTTTCAAATAGCGTCGCAATAGCTACTTACGAGATTTTACGTCAATGGAAATTTCCCGCTCTTTCAAACTTTGGAAAATTCAAATATTAACAAAATCTAAGAATTTGCAAAAAGCTCGCATCAAACGAAAATAATTGATTTTTCGTCTGTGCGAGTTTTTAATTTTGTATATTGATTTTGTCTTACAGCTAAAACATTTTTTAGACTAATTGTCTCATCATATTTTTCTGATTTCCGACTACTTAGTTAACTGCTTACCTTACAAAGAGCTTTCACGACCTCATCAAGTTTCATTCCCCTGGATGCTTTTACTAATACCGTTCGTTTTTTTGGCAATTTACTCTTCAAATACGCTATCACATCTTCATTTGAACTAAAATGCTTAACTTTGATCTTATCACTAATCCTTGCAGCTGTATCAGATATTATTTTCCCAAGTTCACCTATTGTAACCAACTCGTTAATATAATTTTCAGCCACATATCTTCCTACTTCCTCATGAGCTGATACAGATTGTTCACCTAGTTCCAACATGTCTGCAAGCACCGCTATACTTTCATCATCGCCAGAAATTGCCCTAAGTACATTTATACCTGATTTCATAGAATCCGGGCTTGCATTATAGCAATCATCAATTATTGTTGTAAAGCCTACTTTATGAATTTCCTGACGCATACCTTGGTTTTTATAACCCAGGATATTTTTTCGAACAGATTCAATAGCAATACCATTATTCCATGCAACAGCAATCGCAGCTAATGCATTATGCACATTATGATTTCCAACAACCGGTATTGTAAATCGCTCCTCTTTATCATCCAGCTTCACACTAAATGACGTCATCATATCACAAACGGTTATATCATATGCAAAAAAATCATTTTCCTCTTTTAAACCAAACGTAACCACTCTAAACTTACCCTGACTAGAAACCCCACTAAGCAATGGATCATCACCATTTACGAAAAGTATTGATTCTTTATCAAAGTAATCTGTTATATGAAGTTTTTCTTTTAATATGTTTTCTTGTGATTTTAACTTTTCTATATGAGAAATTCCGATATTTGTTATAACTGCTTGATGAGGCCTTGCAATCTTTGCAGTACGTTCGAGTTCACCAATTTCTCCAACGGCCATTTCCAGTACAGCTATATCGTATGTACTGTCAATCTTAAATATAGTCAATGGCAAACCTATATCACTATTAAAGTTCTTTTCAGTTTTAAACACCTTTTTTTCACCAGAAAGTGCATATGAAATCATTTCCTTCGTACTAGTTTTCCCCACACTTCCTGTTACCCCAATAACCTCAAGATCAAAATGTTTAATATATTGTTGAGCAAGCTCTTGTAGTGCCTTAAGAGAGTTTTCAACTAAAATAATTGATTTCGATTTATCTACATACTTAAGTTTTTTCTCTGAAAACACAGCAACTGCACCATTTTCAAAAGCTTGAAATATGTAATCATGTCCATCGGACCTTTCACCCTTTAGCGGAACAAAAAGTGATGCTTTATCCATACTTCGGCTATCAATCTGAACTGATTGTATTTGTGAATTAACATCTCCTTGAAGTAATGTTCCATTTGTAATTTTTACTATTTCTTTTACTGAAAATATCATACGTTTACTCCTCAATCAATACTGTTAGTTATGCATTCAAGCACTTCTTCTATACCTATTTTTTTAATTGTCGATGTTGGTATAACCTCTCTCACCGAAAAATCACTTAAAATTTGTTTTAATTTTTGAAACATATCATTATACATAGTTTTGTTCAATTTATCACATTTAGTAAGCACTACGATAAATGGTACTTTCATATCACTTAAATATTCCAACATATGCATATCATCCGCACTCGGTTCATGCCTCATATCTATAAGCTGAACTACAAGTTTCACATTTCTCGATTGACTAAAAAAGCCCTCAACAAGCTCTGCCCAACGTTTTTTTTCTGCAAATGAAACTTTTGCATACCCATACCCTGGTAAGTCAACAAATCTAGCTACATCCACTTTATAAAAATTAATTGTACCTGTTTTGCCTGGAGATGAACTTACACGTGCTAATGACTTTCTCCCAAGCAATTTATTTATGAGGGAAGACTTTCCTACATTGGATCTCCCCGAAAAAACTACCTCAGGTAAACTTGATTGTGGCAATTGATTTTTGCGACCACAACAGTATTCCAATTCTACCTTCGACATATTCAAACTTGACATTACATTTACTCCTTTTTAACTGCCTATATTTAATCAAAAATTCACTAAAAAAATTGTATCACACTGGTATTGCACTTGACTCGTCACTTGCACTATCTATCTTTGAATCCAATTTTGGTGGTTGTGCTACCTCTTCTTTTAGTTGTGCCACCCTTATAGAACCTTTCTTTGCTTTAGATACAACTTCCATAAAATCACCAATTGACATCTGATTCATCTCAATTGGCCTAAGGGCCTTTTTAGCCTCATCGCTAATTAATGAATTATAGAACACCACTTTACCATCTACAAAAGTAAATCCGTAATGTTCAGGAGACTCAACTAATTTGTCCAATTTAATCTTTCCTAAACTAAGCACACTTCCTTTTTTTAGATTTTTAGATTTACCCAAACTTTTAGACTCATTGCGTTTAACAAAATCAAGTATATCTTTATCCTCTATCATTCTTTGTATCATTTCATACTTGGTAACAGCTGTTTGCCCAACCTTATCTTCCTTAGAACTTTCCGCCACATCATCTTTTTTCTCAACTGCCTCTGATGGTTTATCAACACTCTCAGATTTTCCTTTATTTCCATCCTTGCTCAAATCGACCCCAGAAACAACCTTCACAGCCTCTTTCAATTCAACTGCAGAACCTTTCAAAAATTCCGACGCACAATCCTTTAAATAAGCAAACAATTCCTTTGTTAAATTTTCATTATCCTTTATTTTATCATACTCATCCCTGCTCATAATATTTTTTAGCACTACAGGCACCACTGTATTACCAGCTTTTGTCATACTTTCTTTTACGCTTCTCTTGGCTGATCTAAACTTCACATTAAACCAACTTTTAATGCCTTTATCATTTTCAGCATTATTTTCAATATCACGCCTACTTCCAAGAATTTCGCACAAATCCCCCAAATGAATATCCTCCGTTGCAGAATGTTCTTCATACATTTCCTCGATAGAATCGCCCATTAGCTCAAAATGAACACATCCATCTCTCAAGTAACATTTATAGAAATCCGGGTTGTTTTTAACATTTTCTAAATTATCTACACCTAACAATATGATCTTATTTTTCGAAATCACACCATGCTTATCACAGTTATTCACGATTTCCTTAAATTCATTGGATTCTAATAACCATGATGGAACACTTTTAGGGTCTACGCCCTTATCAGCAAGTTTCTCTTCCGTGCTTTTAAAAATTTGTGGTTTATAGATATTGGGTTCACCTATAGTATGTATTCCGGATTGTTTGGATTTACTAAATGACCTAAAAAAGCCCTTTACACCAGACTTCATTTTACTAAAGCCCAATCCAATCTTAAGCTTCAAACTATCCGGCGTTGCTTTTTCAAGTATATTTTCGAGCTCATCATCCGACAAATTTATATCATCTACATGTTTACCTTGAACTGTGTCCTCAGCTTTTTTCTTTTCAAATCTCAAAGAAACTGTATCTACATAATATTTGTATTCTTCAGGATTTTTCTTAATCTCATCGATACTATCATCTGAATAAATCCCTTTTATTACTTTACCATCTTTGATACAAAATTTGCGAAACAACGAAAATTCATCTTTTCCAAGTACCTTTAGAGTTTTTTTGGATGACCCCTCACTAACCGAAGTTTTGTCAATTGTAGAAACTCCTTCTTTTTCTAACTCTGTATCTACAGATTTTGGACTTTTTTTCTTCTCTGCAAATATGCCCACAAATCACTACCACCCTTCATAAATATTTAAAAAAGCACACTAAAATAAAAGCAATAACTTCATTAAATAATTGTCTGCAACAAACTAATTCGCTGCAGACAAAAGGTTTGAATTTGATTTTACTTGTTGTGAATTATTACTTTTAAACAAATCCCATCCAACTATAGCATTTTCAAACACTTTATCAATATTATCCACTGCAATAAAATTAAGATTTTTTTTCACATTTGAATCCACATCCACGAGGTCGGGCTTATTTTTCTCTGGAATGATAACATTTTTTATTCCCGCCATGTACGCCGCCATAGATTTTTCCTTAAGTCCACCTATAGGCAAAACCTTTCCTCTAAGTGTAATTTCCCCAGTCATAGCAATATCGTTTTTCACTGGAAGTCCCGTTAGTGCCGACATGACTGACGTTGCAAGCGTTACTCCAGCCGATGGACCATCCTTAGGGACAGCACCTTCTGGCACATGTACATGTATATCGTACTTTTTATAGAATTTTGAACTAAGTCCAAACTTATCACATTGATTTCGAATGCAACTTATAGCTATATCAGCAGATTCTTTCATTATATCTCCAAGCGATCCAGTCAAATGAATCTTTCCATTACCTTTCAGCACTGCAACCTCCACCGGCATAGCTTCCCCACCAACAGCTGTCCATGCAAGACCTTTCGCAACTCCTACCTCGTTGTCCTTTTCCATCATCTCGTGATGAAATCTCTTCGGACCAAGCATTTCTTCAAGCATGTTTTCACTTACTACAACTTTATCACACTCCTTCGAAATGATAAGTTTAGCAGATTTGCGAAAAACCGATGCAATTTTTCTTTCAAGGTCACGCACCCCAGCTTCTCTAGTATAATTGTCAATCAAAATTTTAACCACATCATCCGGTATTTGCACCATTTCAAATGACAATCCATTATTTTTTAATTCTTTTGGTATTAGGTGTCGAACCGCAATTTGAAACTTTTCTTCACGCGTGTAACCATCAACGCGTATAACTTCCATTCTATCAAGTAATGGCAAAGGAATATTGTCGTAGTCGTTTGCTGTAGTAATAAACAACACATCACTCAAATCAAACGGCAAATCCAAGTAATGATCAAAGAAAGTGTTATTCTGTGCCGGATCTAAAACTTCCAAAAGTGCTGCAGTAGGATCTCCAAACGCATCTTTACATAACTTATCTATCTCATCAAGTAATATAAGAGGATTTAAAGAGCCTGCCTGTTTCATCGCAGATATAATTCTTCCTGGCATTGCCCCTACATAAGTCCTACGATGACCTCTTATATCTGATTCATCGCGCACCCCACCTAAAGAAATTCTTACATACTTTCGACCGATTGACTTAGCTATAGATTTTACAATAGACGTTTTACCAACGCCAGGGGGCCCTACAAAACAAATAATTTGCCCCTTAATATTCGCTGAAAGTTTATGAACTGCAAGCATTTCCACAATACGTTCTTTTAATTTTTTCAATCCATAATGATCCTGATCCAATATTTTTTCTGCTTCTTTTATATCCACATGATCTTTTGTTTTTTTCCCCCATGGTAATGATAAGCATACATCAAGGTATGATTTGATAAGACCAGCTTCTTGAGATTCATACGGCAGATGCAATAACCTATCACATTCTTTTACTAGTTTTTCCTTGCTACCATTGCACATCTTAAGTCTTTTGATTTTATTTTTCATTTCTTTTGTGTCCTCAAGCGGGTCAAAGTTTTCCCCAAGCTCTTTAACTATCATTCTAAGCTGTTCTTTTAAGTACATTTTCCTATTTTCATCGCCTATTGTATTTTTAAACTTTTGAGTCATTTCAGTACGAAGCGATAATATGTCAAGTTCCTTTAACATAAATGAAATTAAAATCTCCAACCTATTTCCAACGACAAGTTCAGATAACAGTAATTGTTTCTGATTATAGTCTCTAACGAAATTATACGCAATAATGTCCGCAAGTTTTCCTGGATCCTTTTGGGACTCAACTTCAATTACTAAACTCGGAGACACATCAATAGCGGTATTTATATACTGATCAAAAATATCCTTTGTCATCCCCATAAGCGCTACTTCATGCAGTGAATCACCAACAGATTTAGATTTACGTGTCTCCACATTCACTAACGAAAACGGAACATTTTCATTAATAGAAATAAGTTCTGCACGTTCTAATCCCTCGACAGTTAAATGAATAATTCCCTCTGGTCTATACAATATATTCTTAATCTTCGCTATAGTCCCAATAGAATTCAACTGTGTAATATCTGGATCTTTTTCACTTAAATCCTTTTGTGATACTACAAATATTTTCTGATCCCGTTTCATCGCAGCATCTAGAGCATATATAGATTTACGTCTAGCGACATCAAAGCTCACCACCATCTCAGGAAACACAACTATTCCCTTTAAAGGAACCATAGGTAATTGAAAGTCAGTCTTGTCCACAATTCATCCTTCCTTTCGAGAAAAACTCAAACACACAAATAGTATATAAAACATAAGGCGTGCCATTCTGGTCACGCCCATATCAACTTATAAACTCACAGCATTACATCAAAAATATCAAATCATGAAGCAGTACTCTTAAAAACATTCTTTCCACGTTTTGATGAATTGATCATAATCTTCAATGGTTTTCGAGATGCATTTTTCACTGTTTCTGGTGGGGCACCATTTACCACAGTATCTTTAGTTATACATACTTTTTCTATAGTATAATCCGATGGAACTTCAAACATAATGCTCATTAAAATCTCTTCCATAATAGCTCTCAAGCCTCTTGCTCCAGTCTTTCTATCTATCGCCTTTTGAGCAATTGCCTCTAAAGCTTCCTCTTCAAATTCCAAATCTACCTTATCAAGTGAAAATAATTTTTTATACTGTTTTAGTAGTGCATCCTTTGGTTCAACCAAAATGCGCACAAGAGAATCCTTATCCAAACCACTAAGTGAAGCAATCACCGGTATACGACCTACAAGTTCTGGGATCAATCCATACTTCACAAGATCCTGCGGTATTACATCATGCATCCATTCAGTAGAATCAAGTTCCTGCTTAGATTTCACATCAGCACCAAATCCAATAGCAGATGAATTTGTACGCTTTTTCACAACTTTTTCAAGCCCCGCAAACGCACCGCCACATATGAATAAAATATTTGACGTATCTATTTGAATAAACTCTTGTTGCGGGTGCTTTCTACCACCTTGTGGTGGCACATTAGATACTGTACCCTCTAAAATTTTCAATAAGGCTTGTTGAACACCTTCTCCGCTCACATCTCGAGTAATAGATGGATTTTCAGATTTACGTGAAATTTTGTCAAGTTCATCTACATAAATGATTCCTCGTTCCGCTTTTTCTATATCGTAATCTGCAGCCTGAACTAACCTAAGAAGAATATTTTCCACATCTTCCCCCACGTAACCCGCTTCAGTAAGAGTAGTAGCATCAGCAATTGCAAATGGCACATCCAAGACTTTTGCAAGCGTTTGTGCTATTAACGTTTTACCAACGCCAGTAGGTCCAAGTAAAAGAACATTGCTCTTTTTCAGTTCCACATCGTCACTCGAGCCAAAATAAACCCTTTTATAATGATTGTACACTGCAACTGATAATGCTACTTTCGCCTGATCCTGCCCTATAATGTACTCATCTAATTTATTTTTTATTTCACTCGGTTTCAACAATGCAACTGATGATTTGTCTTTTTTATTTTCTTTTAGTTCTTCCTCCAAAATGGAAGCACATATGCGGACACATTCATCACAAATATACACACCTGGCCCTGCAACTAATCGTTCCGCTTGATTTTTCGGTTTCCCACAAAAAGAACAACATAAATTCTTTAACTCTTCTCTTGTACTCATACCATCAATCCTTTTCGCTATTATTCTTATCTATTATAAATTACCTTATCCACTATGCCATATTCTTGAGCTTCGCTTGCGGTCATAAAGTTATCTCTTTCCGTATCTCTAGCTATCACCTCATACGGTTGACCTGTACGCTCAGACAATATCGTATTCAACCTTTTTTTAGTAGCAATCATATGATCAGCATGAATCATAACATCTGTAGCTTGCCCCTGAGCTCCGCCACTTGGTTGATGGATCATAATATCGCTATTTGGCAAAGAATACCTCTTACCTTTGGCTCCCGCAGCTAGAAGAAACGCTCCCATACTTGCTGCCATTCCCATACAAATTGTAGACACATCGCACTTAATATATTGCATTGTATCGTAAATTGAAAGACCATCTGTTACAGAGCCGCCGGGGCTATTTATATAAAGGCTAATATCCTTTGACGGATCCTGACCCTCAAGGTACAATAATTGTGATACTATAAGGCTTGCTGTTGTGTTGTTTACTTCTTCTGTAAGCATTACAATTCGGTCATTTAAAAGTCTTGAGTAGATATCGTACGAACGTTCTCCTCTATTAGTTTGTTCAATAACATAAGGCACTAAACTCATAATAAAAACCTTCCTCTATAAATCAGTCTTTAGTTGTCCTGCACTCACAGCACAAGACATTGGACTATTAGCTTTAAACTAGCTAACTTTTCACCTTAACTGGCAAACACTTCGGTCGTCCACACCCCCGCTTGTTTCAACACATACACACAAATATTTATTATTTCGTATTTTCGCATATGTATACTAGTACAAGCATTATTTTTTAATTAAGTTATCGCGCACAAGGTTAAGTGCTTTTTTCATCGTAATCTCATACTTAACGTCATTTTATGCTACTAACTTTTTCATTTTTTCAACATCAAGCTTATATTTCTCAGCCATTTCATCATAGTAAGCTTTTAATTCATCCTCAGTCACTTCCAACTTCTCAAGCTCTACAATTTTTTCTAGGGCGAGATCAAGTTTAACTTGCATTTCTGCACTAGGCCTCATTGTTTCCTTAAATTTTTCCTGCGTTAACCCCATATATGAAAGGTACGTATTAAAATCAAGTCCTTGAGATTTCAGTTTATAAGCAAATTCCTGCATATTATGATTTACTCTATTTCTGAACATAGCTTCTGGAATATCACCCTTTACAAGTTCTGATAACTTCTCAAACATCTGCGAATTATAATACTCTTCGGATTCTTTTTCTTTTTTCTCCGTGAGTTCTTTTTTCACATGTTCCTTGTACTCATCTACCGTATCGCATTCACTCACGTCTTTTACGAATTCATCATTAAGTGGTTCAATTTCGCGAGTTTTGATTTCATGTAACTTTATCTCAAACTGTGCTTCTTTTCCACAAAGTTCTGGAGCTTGATATTCCTCTGGGAAAGTTACATCAATAGTAAACTTCTCGTCCTTATTATGCCCAATTATTTGATCTTCAAACCCCGGAATAAATTGATTACTACCGATTTCCAAACTATAATTTTCACCTTCGCCACCTTCAAATGCTTCGCCATTAACAAAGCCTTTAAAATCAATAACTACAAAATCGCCCTTTTCCACTGGACGTCCTTCCACTTCAACGATTCTCGCGTTTCTTTTTTGTACATCCTTAATTTCATTTTCCACATCTTCATCGGTAACATCAAACGATTTAGACTCTACTTCAATGCCTTTATAATTTTCAATTGAAATCTCTGGTTTTACAGTCAAGGCTACTTTAAAGCACAAACCATCTTTGCCTGCGTGAATAAGTTCAAACCCTGGTTCATCATCAACAACTTGCAATTGTGCCTCTTTTATCGCCTCATCCACAACTTCCGGATAAAGTGCATTTATAGCGTCCTCATAAAAAATTTCTTCGCCATAATACTTTTCCACAAAATGTCTTGGTACCTTTCCTTTTCTAAATCCAGGTATATTAATTTTCTTTACCTGTCTACGGTACACTTTATCGATAGCCTTATCGAAATTCTCTGCATTTACTTCTATCTCGAGCTCCCAACGGTTAGTCTCGATTTTATTTGACGACTTTAAACTCATTTGTATATCAT
>ERZ1034952.3075-NODE-3075-length-11545-cov-206.132028_pt1 | contig 11545 bp, 15 predicted proteins | sample MGYA00520625_ERZ1034952 | MGnify/ENA primary metagenome ERZ1034952 (study PRJEB33766, sample SAMN09781773) | gut metagenome | biome: gut microbiome | host: Homo sapiens | place: Madagascar | study: EMG produced TPA metagenomics assembly of the PRJNA485056 data... | reverse complement strand
CAACACGTCACAGGGTCTTACAAGGGCACAGGGCTTATTTTATAAGGTGAAGCCGTTGCGCAAAATGTTTATAATAGTGTTAACATCGTCCATCAACATATTTGAGGTGTCTTCAAATTTGACGTTCACCAACTTTGTAAAACCTACAACGTCTTTGACCTTAGTCAGACGTGAAGAAGCGGTTTCAACACCTGTGCTTGTGATTGTCTTCTTTTGCAAAACGATGTAAGGTGTCAAGCCCATAAGGTAAGTTGAATCGAACTTTGAACCGCCAAGCACTCTTACTTCTTGTTTCTGAGTTCTGAAAAGAACATCGCTACAGGGTTCAACTTCTTTCGACCATACGATTCTATCTTCACAGGTCAACACATAGACACCACCGCCACCAAGTAGGTTGACCCTCATTTCAAGTGCAACGGTGTGCCCTATAAGGTCAACAGGCAACGTTTCAAGACCGATGAAAGGTACAAACATATTCAAGTCTGTATCATAGTCAGCCGTGCTTTGCGTGACGTTTGGAATGTCAACAGAACCGAATGAAATTACCTTTGTGTCCGTAGCCAAGTTGAAAACGTTTGTATCTACTTGGAAATTACCACACATCAGTTTTGACGTAGAACCTTTTTCAACAGGAAAGAAGAATCTTTTGACCCTGTTAACGTAGTCGCCAAGGTCGTAAGAAATCGGGTCTTCTTTCGTACTTGCTGAATCACCTGTGTATGGTACAAAACGAGCGGTTGCAAAGTCTTCAAGGTTCTGTTCATTCAACACATAAGCGTTGATAAAACCATACTTCTTTGTCGGTGTTGTCTGTGGGTTCGCCACACCGTCAACAACTATAAACCAATCGTCCACCGTTGGTGTTATTGCACCTGTTGCAGTCAACTTGTCTTCACTTATAGTCATTTGCACTTCACGACCGCCTGTTAAAGTGTTATATCCCGATATGGTGCACTTTTTTGCATCATCAAAGATGTTTCCTGTATCAGCGTTTAACTTGATGGTAAGCGGTTCACCGATGAAACAGTAAGTAGGCTTTGTTACAGGCGTACACCCCGACAAATTGTAGTCTATACGTATAGCCTGTTTTGTTTCGCCTGTTATAACTATAGGGTGATTAAAATCAACATCGGACAAAGTAACAGAAGCGTTTGACGTTGCCGTGTCCATGTCTGTAACGTCATTGATTACAACGTTAACAGAAACAGGTACGTTCTTGCTGCTTCCATCTGTGGCAACGTATGCACAGTACACATTCAACATCACCTTTTTAGAAGACAGGTTCACAGTAACAGAAGAACCGTCCACTGTGTGCGATTCGGTTGCGTCTGCTATGTTGTTTGTTACCGTTGGTTCTGTAGGTGTTGGTGGTGCACTCGCTTTTGTCTTACCGTCCAAGGTAGCAAAGCCACCGTAAGAATCAGTCGCAAGAGTGAATGTTGCAACACTACCCGAAACGGTCATATTTTCGGTTGTAGCGTCTGCGAATGGGTCTTCGGGGTCTGCACCGTAAGTTACTGTAGGCACACCGTCAAAGGTGAATCCGTTTTCACAGGTTAACGTTATAACAGTGTTGTTTCCCTGTACTTCTGCTTTGTATGTCGTGTGAAGAACGTTGTTTGTAACTTTTACAGGGGTCACAGGTTCAACAGGTGAACCACCTGTGGCGTTAAACGTTACATTGAAATCGCCTGTGATACTTGAGTTCATTCTGATTCTTCGACAGATGTACTTTCCATCACTTGTGATACCTGTCAATTCACCATCAATTACTTTTTGGTCATCAGAACTTGATACCTTTGTGATATTAAATTCTACGTGATTCACCCCGTTGTAGTCACAGAAGTTGTTTGCACCGTCATTTTCAACGAAAGTACAACCGTCAACGGCTTTGGCTTTTAATAGTGAATAAGTCGTGAAGTCGTTTGTGTAGGTCGTACTTGAACCGTTGTCAATACATCTGGTGAACGTATATTTGATAGGAAATGTTTCAGCCATTATCTATTACCTTTAATCGTTATCATAACTATCGAACCATCGTCCGTTAATTCATTCAAAGGGAACTGAATCTTTTCTTTCTGTGTCCTTACGTCACATACAGGCTTGTAGTCACCATCGTACTTGTGTGGTGAATCGGTGGCGTAAATCTCGCCTGTTGCTTCAAGAATCTGTTCTTTGAATGTAGTCAGAGAATCACAGGACAAAGACAAATAAGCCTTGTCACCGTCATATCTTACGGAATCAATAAAGTAATAACGCTCTATTGGTTCAACGTAACACATCGTAAAGTCATCGACCTTACCACGCACGCAAATAACAGGTGTTAAGAAGTCCATTTCGGAAATCTTACCTGTGATAGTAACAGGGTCGCCAAGAACCTTGTTTATCTTATTGCGTTGACCATTATATTTATAAAACAGTACGTTCATAGTTCTGTACTTTTATTGTTATCGAACCGTGCAAATTCACGATTCCTTGAATAATGGCGTTCACGTTCTGGAACGTCTGCTTTGAATTTGAAACAGAACCTTTTGCAAGATTCCGTCCGACCAAGATACACCCCTGTGTGTCCTTTGGGTAATTACCTGGATGAATCATAATTCCGACACGTCCGTTAACTTGCAACAGGAACGGCATTTTTCTACCGAACTTGTTTGAATACTGATACCCGATTCTGTACGTACCCGAATCAATACAAGGGTGGTTCACGTTCTTGGGTGGTTCAAGAGTATCACACAGGTAAGTATCGCCATCATATAACTTACCAATAGTGTATTTGTCATTCTGAAAGATTCTTTCCAATACTAACATAACTAATTAATTTTAAAGTAAAACGGTGGCACACCGTAAGAATGAGCCACCGTCCAAAATTAGGCAACAAAGAAGACAACAAAGTTTTCGTTGGTGTCGTTGAAGTAACCGGCATCGAACTTATAATAATTGTTGAAGAACTCAGCCTTTGCGTTATAGTTGGTAGTTACACGCTTGTCAAGATTGCAGACACCGAGTGCGTCACGGTCGAACATCACACCAAGCACACCACCGATGTTGATGTCGTGGTTTCCGCTTGTCTTGATGTTGATTGCAGAAGTGTGAGCAAAGCCATAGTCCTTGCCTGTACCTTGCCAAGAAGCAACGGTTTCAGCGTTTGGCAACAGAACCTGTTCTTTGTTGTAGGTGTCAGCGTACAAGTACGCCTGTGCACCCTTTGCGAAATCAGACAACAGGACGGTATGAAGTGAATCCTTTGGCGTGAAACGTTCCTTACCGCCAACGTTGAAGAGTGTGGAGATAGACTGCAATCGGTCGGCATACAAGCCCATCTGATAAGATGCAAAGCGAATGAAATCACCATCGGTCAAACACTTGTCAGCGGTCAAAGTTGTGCCCTTGGTCTGATTGTAGAGATACAACAGGTTCACACAACGTACAGTTGAAGCAGAAGCGTAACTGAGGGTCTTTGCAGTTGTGAACGATGCTGCATCCGCTGCAAGGGTTTCACCCACCATATTGTTGATAGTACGCATAATAAGTGCGTCTGTCTTGATAGTCATTGATTTCTCAACTGCTGCGTAAATCATAGACAAGAAGCCGTTCAACTGTGCTGCGCTGCTGAAAGATTCCTTTACCTGTCGTTCTGTGATTGAAACAGGAACTTCAAAAGTTACCTTAGAGTTGAAGAACTTAGCAGACACAACAGGCTTGTGGAAAATGTCCTGTTTGTATTCCTGTCCGTCTGTAAGATTCCAAGTGTCGTTTTCTGTAGCCTGTGGAACGTCAGCGGAAATCTTTTCAAGTACAGAACCAAATTCCCAAGCGTCCATCAGTACAGACGGAATCTTACCTGCATAAGGGCGGTTAACGAAAATCACCTTACCGATGTGGTTTACAAGTGACTTCACATAGTTATCAACTGCACCTTGGTTGAATACTTCTGTACCAAGGTCAACAACGCCTGTAAGGTCTTCTGCTACGATGTCGGTCTTACCAAGAACCTCACCGCTTACTGAATTAATCAGTTCATAAATCTGTTTTACTTCCATTTTAAAATAATTAATTATTTGTAAATACTTAATGTTAAATAACTTACTAAAGTGTTGATGATGTCTTCACGAACATTCATCAAACGTGCACGGTATTCGTCCAACATAGCCTGTGTTACGTTACCGTTGAATCCTGTACGTTCAACCGTACCTGTTTCCGTTTCCGTGCGGTTCTTGGCGTTTGACTTGTCTTCTTTGGAATCGTCCTTGAAGCCATCATCGTTGAACGCCTTATCACTTTTTGTGATTCCGTCCGTGTTGGATTCCTGTACTGTCACGGTCTTGTCTGTTGAAGTACTTTGAAGCACAGGTTTCAGAAAATCGTACTTCTTTGTGAAGACTTCAAACTGATTCTTGAACGTATCCACGCACATATCAAGAACCGCGCCTGTGAAGTCTTTGCAGTTGGCTTCTGTGAATGAATCAAGAACCGTTCTGTTTCCGAACTTCACCAAAGCAAAGGTATCGGGCTTTGTTTCCCCGAATATCTCAGCATAAATTTCGGGGTAACGTTCTTTAAAGATTACGCTAAAAAGTTGATTTTCCCCGATGAATAATTCTTTGAACAACATACGCTATAACGAATTAAGTTTCTTCTTTTTCTTCTTTTTCTTCTGTTTCAGAAGTTTCTTCTGTTTCAGAAGTTTCTTCTTTTTCTTCTGTTTCAGAAGTTTCTTCTGTTTCAGAAGTTTCTTCTTTTTCTTCTGTTTCGGTCGTTTCTTTGGTTTCTTCTGTTTCCTCAGTTTCGACCTTTTCGATGTCCTTAGACAACGCCAAGAAGTTTTCGTGTTCCAACTTCCAAGAAGAATTTAAATCTACCTTGATGTCCGTTCCGAACATTTCATTTACCTGTTTTATTGCGTCACGTCTGCTATTCAGCATATTTTCCACGTAAGGTAAAAGAACGTCCACGTTCATTGAAACTTCACCAAGGTTCAAACGTTCACGCTTCATATTATAGTTAGCGTTCAAACCAAGTTCATTGAGCATTGACGCCCTGTAGTACTGTACGAGTTCCACCAACTGTGTTATGTATTGACTGTTTGAAACGTTTGCCGTTTGCATAGACACACCCTTGAAGAAACTGTTTTCACCGATTACTGAAAAGTCACCGTTTAGAATCTTTTTCAAGAACTCGTCTGCACTCTGTTTGGTCTTATCATCAGAAGCACTTATCAACATAGTGATTCTTGTCAGAATTGAAGCGGTGTTCAACGAAATAAGACCGTCTGTGTAAAGAACTGCAAATTTGCCGATGATAGGCAACAGGCTTTGACCGTTGGTGTCATTCTTGATAAGTACGCAATCAGAACCGATTCTGTATGTCTTGTTCAACTTCAACCAAGGATTTGCCACGATGTAGTCCAAAGGGCGACCGTATGCGTCACACTCGCCACCTGTTGAACCGCCAAGGGCGTACAGGTCATTTCCTACCTTTGCGACGGCACAGTTTCCACTTTCCTGTAACAGGCGTTCAAGTTCAACCTGTGGGATAGTTTCGGGAAGACCATCGTACTTGAACATCGACTGAGTGATAGCCAACGTGTGTTCCATAAAAGACGTTACTGCAACGTCCTTGGTCTTCACCTGTGCTTGATAATGGGTGTATATATTATCTAACTTTTTCATTTTACCAAAGTTTTAATTAATGTGCAAAGTTCCGTCAAAACTTTCGTGTTTGCTTCAACAGTAGCACTTAACTTGTCGGTTTCGTCTTTGTGCTTGTCTTCCTGTTTCATCATAAAATAAAACAGGGCGACACATACCGCAATCGGAAAACCAACGTTGCTTATTAATGATGTAACTTCGTCCATACTCATAATTTATATTATTTTTAAATCTTTTGCAAAGATACGAATAAAAATTCGTATCTCCGTAAGATTTACATTATTTAACGCTCAAAATGTTGTTTTTTGCGCTTGTCATAATATAATTACGTACAATTTCCCCGATTTCGTTGTTCTGATAGAAAACCTTATCTGTTGCAAAGAATCGGGCGACCTTGGCTTCAAGTTCCGTTGCCGTACTTATCAACTTTCTTTTGTAGTTCGGTTTACCGTTCATAGTCAGCGAATAAATCAAACTGTTGTCGGTGTCCTTGATAGGTGTCGTTTTGGCGTGAATGTATGTGAAACACTCATCGTCAACCTGTATGATATTAGCCTGTAACACCGTGCCGTTGAACTCTATAAAGTAAGTGAAAAGCACATCTTTCGGCTTGTACTTCTTTGGTAGGTGCGGATAAACTGCAAGTTCCCATTTACCGCCCGTAATCATCTGTAGGGCTTCATTTCCAAAGCAGAAGTACTTGTTTGACGGTTTTTCCTTTTCCAAGGTGTCACAATATTCCACCGCCACCGTTGCACCGTCTTCACCGAATCGGTACAGGTCAATATTTCCCTGTGGCATCGACTGAATGTTATTCAGACCCATTTCACCAAAGTACGGACAGAACTTGTTCACCGTGTTACCGAGCATAAACACACGGACGTTGGAACGGTTTCTGATAATCGTACTAAGTACATTCATAAATAACATAAATTCATCGGGCAAATAATAACGCCTTGTGATAAACTCATCAAACACGACTGTCGTTATCATCGGGTAACTTGTTGACTTGTCGTGTTCCTGTTCTGACAGACAGAAGCCATAACAGAACGGCTTATCATCAGGAAAGCGTTTGCCCTTGTTGCTATCGTAGTAAGACAAGAACCATTTACCCGATAAATAAAATACTTCATTGTACTTACCGTTCGTTACCTGTGACACAAAGCCGTTGGCAACGTGACCAGCAAACAGGGATTCAGCACGTTTTCCCCTCAAGTCTTCACGCCATCGTCTGACGTATGCACTTTGTTCACCTGTTTCAACGTAGTTGATAATCATATACGCCAAACACGCATAAGTCTTACCGTTGGAACGTTCACCGAAAATGATGTTATAGTCAGCGTTCTTTTCAAGAATAGCTGATAAACTGTAATACTGTGGTTTTTTACTCTTTTTTCCAAACATAGCTTTTAATCTTTAAATTTGATACCCATTAAAAAGTTTAAATACATAACAGACAACGAAAGTGAATATCCTGTGGCTTCAAGATGTACGCCCGAAAGTTCGTGAAAATCGCCCTGTTCGCCCCTGTAGTCAGTTAACACGCCCTGTTGTTCATAGTCAATATACGTGTGTATATTCTTGCCTGTCGCCTGTGGCGGTATCGCCAAATAGTTGGTGAATGCTTCAAAGATTCCGTCCTGTCCGTAAGTTTCAAGTAACCACGGAATAGCACTTTTCTTGTTCACACCGCTTACTGTCAGAGATACAGGATAACTTTTACCGCCAACTGTCAAAGCGTCTTCTTCTTCCACCATATAGCGTTTTGCACCAAGGGTCTTGAAACGACTGTAAACGCCCTCAAAGTCCCACACCCCCATCAACTTGTTAACACCTTTGATGGTCTTTGGTTCAAACAGTTCAAAGTCTATCTTATGATATTTTGCAGCCTGTCTTAACTTATATTCTACCATCGTGTTATATTCTTTGAAGTACTGTGCGTGTGCTTCACCGTTCTGCAATTTTACTGAATCGGTGTCCGAATATATGTAATCGTCACCACATTCGTAAATGCCTGTAAACAGGTTTCTTCTTGCATAAGCCGTTACAAATACACCCCAAGGGTAAAACAGGAAACGGTTTCTGCTATCGTTGTACTTCACCAAGGTTTCGTTTATCTTATCCGATGTAAGGTGTGTTACGTCCCATTCACCGTTATAAGTAAATTCATCACGTAGTGGATTCGTCACACACATACCGTAACAACTGTTTAACATTTCCTTTGAATTTAAATATTCTACTTCTTTTCCCTTTACGCCCTTTAAAGTTGTCTTGTTGGCGTACAAGTGAAGAATGGATTTAACGAACTCTGTGGGCAAATACGCCTTTTTATAGCACCACATATCCACCACCTTTTCGTCTTCCCAAGTGTAGAACATTTTAAATACGTTGTAGTCAACATTTGTGATAGTTGTCACCACTTTGTCAGCCGAAAAAACACGACCGTTGTTTTCCACCACGTTTTCTTTGTAGAAGCACTTTGAAACAGACAAGGGCGTGTCCTGTACCTGTGAACTCATTATCTTTGTAAATTCGATGTCGAAGATACAACAGTACGCAGACAGGAAAAATTCAAATTGCTTTTTGCTTTTTACCTGTACGTGTACGCCCGAACTCATCGGGAACTTTTCTGCTACCATCACATAAGGATAACTGCTTGTGAAATCGTAACTGCTGACGTTTGTCATAACATCGTCAGTGTGGTTCGCATTTGCGTGCGTAAAGCCACCACTAAAAGCCCTTTGCAACGTGTTGAACTCGTCAACACCGCTTATGTTTAGGTCGTGAATCGTGTTTATATAAGACCAATTTTGGACGGTCTTCCCGAACTCGTCTTCACAGTACAGACAATGTTTCCGACAATACTTTCTTACAAATCCTGTTTTGGTTATAGGCAAATGCGTGATTCCCTTGTAGCGTTCTATCATTTCCTGTATATAACACATCACCACTTTAACGTCATTAAGGCAATAGCCCATTTCCTTTTCTGTGAGTGGTGTCTTACTGTGACGCAACAGGGAATAATCAAGGTCGCCCACCATCTTTTCACATTTGTACTTCATCAGTTGACCGCCTAACTTTGCCAAGGAATAACCCGACAAAAGATAGCTACATCGGAACTCTATTCCCGATTCCGTGATAGCGTAAATCGGTTTCCGTAGGTCTATTGAAAAGACTTTGTTCCACGTGAAACGTTGTCTGATAAATTGGAACTCATACGCCAAGTTGTGAACGTACACTATCAAACGCCTGTTTTCTGATAGCTGCAAGTAATCAGAAATCGTTTTCATCATTTCTGTAAACTCTTCCCAAGTACGCCCGACTATACAATAACCGTTTATTCCAAATTGCCAAACATACATACAGGAACACTTTTCCAACTTCACACCTAATTTGGTGTACTGCTCATAAGACAAGTATTCGTCACCGTTCTTGTAGAATGAAGTGGTTTCGATGTCGAAGCAAACAGGTATGTCAAAGAACTTTTGTTTTTTGTTGTTTCCACGCAAACACGATTCATCGACCGCCAAGTTAAGGACGGTTATTATATCTTCGGGCGAATAAACTTCACCGTGCAAACAAAAATTCTTTTTCTTTTTCATTATAGACCAAATTTCTTTAAAGTACTCATTATTCCGCTTTTAATACTGTTGGCATAGTCCAACACATTTTGAGCGTCTTTTTCCAAATCCTGTTCAATAGCCTGTTCCAACCTTGCAGCGTCTGTTTCTATTTGGTCAGAAACGTCCGATGCTTCCGTTTCAAGTTCACCTGTGAAATCCTTGTACCTCATCAAGTACTGTTCCACAAAGTTTTCATCAGATACAGACAAGAACTTTTCCTGTATCTTGTCAGCCATCAAATTAAACTCGTCTTCTGTAAGGTCGTAGGCATCCATCAAATGTTTGTTGTACTCTCGTACACCTGTGGCGGTTGATGTAGGCTGACGTAAGAACCCCACTGCCTTTGCGTACTCTGCTTTTAGGTCTTCCCAATCGTGTTTCATTGAAAACTTGGTGAAGCCCTTTATATCGCCTTTGTTTAATGCCATCACTGCGGGCGATACAAGCCCCTTTGATTCGATGTTCTGAATACGTCTGTTTGCCTGTTGAAAGATTCTTCTTATCTCGGCTTTGTATTCGGGCGAACTCATCTTTGCTTCGATGATTCTTTGCTTAATTACGGCTTTGTTGAACGAAAACGTTCTACCACTAAAGCCAATAGGATTCATACCCATAACTGCTTAAAATTAAAGGGCACACCTAAAAAGAATAAGTGCGCCCTGTGTGAAACTTCAATACTACTTAATATCAACAAAGTTGATACCGTAACAGGTCTTAGCGTGTGACTCGTAAGTGTATATAGTGTAACCTACCTTACCGTCCTTAATTGCCTGTACGGCTTCTGTGTTAGCGAGAATCTCACGGAATGTTTCGCCCAAGTGCTTTGGCATATTTACCAACTTCTTAGCCTGTACGTCAATAACGACTGGTGAATCACCCAAAGCAGAACCGTGAACGTACAGACCGTTGATAGGGTGAATCTCATCGGGTGAAGAACCCTTTGCCACGTCTGCTAACTTGATGTACTCGTAATCCTTGGTGTCAATACCAAAAGAAGCCTTGTTGAATGTGTTACTAAAACTAAACATAATTGATAAAATTTAAATGTTAAACTTATTATAAACTATTACTCACTTACCTTGTCAGATTCTATTCTGTCTATCAACCATTTACGGAATCTGTTCACCTTGATAACGGCTTTGTCGTCGTTACACATTTCTTTAGTCTGTAACAGACCATTAAGAGATGTCAAAGCGTTAAACAGGTTTTCTTGATATTCGTTTCTGTCTTCCATCTTACTTTTGAAACTTAATGTAACCACCGTGATTTACTACTGTGGTGTCCGTTGTTACTATTACTGTGCGCCCTTTTGCTTCCACATTCTGTGAAGTGGTGCAAGAACCAAAGACGCTAATTACTACAAAGCAAATTGCCACCCAAAGGACAACTGCACAGGTGGATTCTACCACCTCAATTTTTTCTTTCTTATTCATCGTACTTACTTTTATGTTTGATAAACTCAGCCATCAGCCTGTTTTCTGACAAGAAGTCAAGAACCTGTGTGAACTCATCTTGAAGTTTATTCACCAACAGACCATCTTTCTTATCTTGCATCAGAACGTCTTGAACCACGGTTCTTGCGTCTAAAACCGTATCATTTACGGCATTCAACAGGTTCTTCTGTTCTGAGTTCAAGCCCTGTGCGATATAGTCCATAGCGTCACAGGCTTTGTTCAATACTTGAAGCAACATCAACAGTGCTTCTTCTTTCTTCTTTGTGTCCATACGCCTTTTATTTTGTGCCTGTGACTTTTACATCACAGGCGTTAAACTTATCCAACACGCTCACTTGTCTGTATCAACTGCAAGAAAGAACTTGCATCTTTGCCTAACTTGTTGCAAATCTGTGTGACGCTACAACCATATTCTAAGATGTAGTTCAAGCTATCTTTTGACTGATAACAGGTATAAACATCTTTTGTCAACTTTGGTAAGGTGTTGTGCTTAATGCAATTTACTTCGTGCTGATACATCACCTTTGCCACATCAGCAAAAACACCTGTTACTGTTTGTGTGGTTCGTGTCACCTCACTTTTAATACGTTTACCGTTAACTGATAAAACGGTTTCACATTCTAAAGTAATTTTATAAGTTACCATAATCTTTAATTTTAATCACGGTGCAAAGATACGGCGATTTTTTCAATCCACCAAATTATTTTTGTTAAAAAGTCTTAATTGGCGATTTTTCTTTTTTTCTCTGTTTTTTGCGCTTTTCGGCTTCACCTTATAAAATAAGCCCTGTGCCCTTGTAAGACCCTGTGACGTGTTG
>ERZ1034952.3074-NODE-3074-length-11547-cov-4.918465_pt1 | contig 11547 bp, 10 predicted proteins | sample MGYA00520625_ERZ1034952 | MGnify/ENA primary metagenome ERZ1034952 (study PRJEB33766, sample SAMN09781773) | gut metagenome | biome: gut microbiome | host: Homo sapiens | place: Madagascar | study: EMG produced TPA metagenomics assembly of the PRJNA485056 data... | reverse complement strand
AGTTAGGAATTAGGAGTTAGGAATGCGCGGCGGGGTTCGCTCATTCGTAGCGCAGGGCGTCGATGGGGTTCATTTTGGCGGCCTTGTTGGCGGGGTAGTAGCCGAAGAACAGGCCGATGGCCATGGAGAAGCCCACCGCCAGCACAATGGCGCTGACACTGGCCCGGGCCGAATAGCCCATCAGGGAGGCCCCCGCCGCACCCAGGGCCACACCCAGAATCACGCCCAGCAGGCCGCCGATCAGGCAGATGATGACGGCCTCCACAATGAACTGGCTTCGGATGGCCGAGGCCGGGGCGCCCAACGCCTTGCGGATGCCGATCTCCTGCGTGCGCTCGGTGATGCTCACCAGCATGATGTTCATCACGCCGATGCCGCCCACCAGAAGGCTGATGGCGGCAATGGCGCTGATGGCCGTCTGCACGGTGCCCAGCATGGAGGTCATGGTCTCCAGCAGGCTGGCAAGGCTGCTCACGTCCACGGTGTAGCTCTGGTTGCGGGTGTAAAAGCTGGCGAAGAAGGACTTGGTGTCGGCCATGAACTGGTCCTGATCCACATTGCCCGCTCCCACCACGGTGAGGCTCTGGTAGCCGGCGTTGGCTTTGGCCAGCTTTTTAGCGGTTTGCAGGGGCATGTACAGGGTGGTAGTCACCTCGTTGCTGCTGCCGGTCGGGCTGATGACGCCGTTTTCTTCCTCATCGTAATGGTACACGCCGATGACATAGAAATCATACAGGCTGCCGTTGGCCTTCAGCTGGAATTTCTGCCCGATGGCGTTGATGGGGGAGACGCTGCCGCCAAAGGCGTCCTCCAGAAAGCGGTCGCTCACCAGGGCCACCTGGCGCTCGCCGTCGCTGTCCTGCGGGGCGCGGCCGTAGGTCACGTCCACGTCCTTGGCGGTGAAGTAGTCGCTGTTTACCCCCATCAGATCCAGGGTGGCGCTGTCGCTGCCATTGGTCACGGTGCCGGTGCCCATGCTCTGGGTCAGCTCCACGGCGGCCACCTGATCGCCGAAGGTATCCCGATATTCCTCGATCATCTCATCGGTGATCAGGTCCTCGGCCGCGGGGGCGCTGGGGCCGAACATCCGCACGGCCACGCTGCCCTGATCGGAATCGCTGTCGGTGCTTTTCTGGGTGAGGGCCACCGTCAGGTTGTTGGCCCCCAGGCCGGACATACTGTCGGTGATGCTGCCGGTGAGGCTCTGGCCCACCGTGACGATGGCGATCACCGAGCCGATGCCGATGATGATGCCCAGCATGGTGAGCAGGGCGCGCATTTTGTTGCTGCGCAGGCTGCTCAGGGCAAGACGAACGTTTTCAAACATGGTCGGGCACCTCGCTTCCCTGCCGCTCGCTCACGATGCGGCCGTCGATCAGGGTGAGGATGCGGGGGCATTCCTCGGCCAGCTGCTGGCTGTGGGTGATGAGCACAATGGTTTTGCCCTGCTGGCGGTTCAGCCGGTGAAAAATATCCATCACCGTGCGGCTGGTGGCGGAGTCCAGCGCGCCGGTGGGCTCATCCGCCAGCAGAAGGCTGGGGTCGTTGGCCATGGCCCGGGCAATGGCCACGCGCTGCTTCTGGCCGCCGGAAAGCTCGTTGGGCTGGTGGTCAGCCCGCTCGGCCATGCCCACGGCGGCCAGAAGCTCTCTGGCCCGCTGGGTGCGCTGGCGGGGCGGAACATGGGCGTACAGCATGGGCAGCTCCACATTTTTCAGGGCGCTGGTGCGGCCGATCAGGTTGAAGTTCTGGAACACGAACCCGATCTTTTTGTTGCGGATCACGCTGAGCTGGCTGTCGGTCATGGCCTGCACGTTGGTGCCGTCCAGCAGGTAGGTGCCGGCGGTGGGTTTGTCCAGCGCGCCGATGATGTTCATCAGGGTGGATTTGCCGGAGCCGGATTCACCCACAATGGCCACAAAGTCGCCCTGGCGCACGGTCAGGTCCATGCCGTGCAGAATTTCCAGCTCGTTCTCCTTGCCCTCGTAATAGCGCTTCACAATGCCGTTCATCTGGATGACCGGCGGAGTCTCGGCCGCCTCAGCCGCTCGGCGGATGCGTTCGGTCAGCTCCATGGTCACATTCCTCCGGGGCCGCCGCCCTGTCTGCCGCCGGGGCCTCCCTGGCCGCCGCCGGGCATATCGCCGCCGCCTGCACCGCCGCCCGCGGAGAACACAAGGCGGTCCTGGCCCATCATGTCGCTGGCGTCCACAGTTTCGGTGCTGTCGTCGGTGGCGCTGGAGCGCACTTCCATGCCCTCGGTGAGGGCGTCGCCGCTGATCTCAATGTAATAGTCGTTTTCGGCGCCGGTGGTCACCGTCACCTTTTCAAAGGTGGCGTCGGCCCCTTCACCGCCGGTTTTCACCATCACGTATTTGGTGCCATCGGCCTCGGTGCCCACGGCGTCGTAGGGCACCACAAACACATTGTCGGTGGTGGACTGCACGATCTCCACGTTGGCGTTCATGCCGATGAGCAGCCCGCTGGAAGCGCCGTCCACCGAGACTTCGGCGGAGAAGGTGCCGCTGGTGGAGCTGCTGCCCTGGCCGCCGGTGGCCGCCGTGGCGGTGGGGGAGATCTGGGTGAGGGTGCCGGAGATCTCGCCGTCGGTGGCGTCGCTGGTGATGCGGGCCTTCATGCCGATGGACACATTGGGCACATCGTATTCCCGAATGGTGACGGCGATCTTCAGGGCATTGGTGTCCTGAATGGTGGCCACGGTGTCGCTGCAGATGCTGCCCACGGTGGCGTTCAGGCTGGTGACGGTGCCGCTGGTTTCGGCGGTGAGGGTGCACTTGGTCAGCTGCTCCTGCAGGTCCTCCAGGGTGTCGCTGCTGCCGGATTTATCCAGATTCTTCTTCGCGGTGTCCAGATTGTCGGAAGCAGTCTCCAGCTGCTTTTCGGCCTGCTCCTTGGCGGTTTTGGCCTGCGTCCAGGCGGCCACGGCCTGATCTTTGGCCTGCACCAGAGACTGGTAGCCGGTGATGGACTGGGCGTTCTGCAGGTCTGCCTGTGCGGTTTGAACAACGCCCTGCTTTTCCTTGTAGGTGGTTTCCGCGGAAAGGGCTTCGGGCGAACCGGCGCCATAGGCGGTCAAAGCCGCGTTGTAGGCAGAGAGCGCATCGCTCAGGGCGCTTTCCGCACTGTCATACGCGGCCTGCAGGGCGCTCACCTGGTTGGTGGCGGCGTTCAGGTCGTCCCAGCTGTCGTAGTAGTCGCTCTCGGCGTCGGCGGCCGCGGTCACGGCATCATCATAATCGGCCTTGGCCTCGTTGTAGCTCTTCAGGGCCTTGTCGTAGGCGTCCTGGGTCTGCTCGGTCTGGCCGGTCAGGCTCTCCTGGGCGCGCTGGATCTGCTTTTCCAGGTCCTCGGTGTCCAGCGTGCAGATCACATCGCCGGCCTGCACGGTGTCGCCCACCTGAACGTTCACGGATTTCACGGTGTACTTCAGGTCGGTGGTCACGGTGGAAACGTTGGCGCTCTCCACGGTGCCGGTGGTGCTCACCGAGTTTTCCAGCGAGGTTTTCTGCAGGGTGGTGGTGCGCACAAAGCTCACAGTGCTGCCCTGCGCGGCGCCCCGCTGGGGCAGGAAGCGCAGCAGGATGGCGGCGGCCAGCGCCAGAACCACCAAAAGCGCGGTGAATTTTTTGTGCCGCTTGAACCAGCCGCCCAGGCGGCCGAAGAATGCACGCAGCCTGCCGGGCTGCTTTGCGTCGGTTTCGTTCATGGAGAGAAGCTCCTTCCTCTTTTTTGGGCCGGGTGGCCCGCAATGTGTGGTATATCTGCCTCTATTTTGCCGGACGGCTGTGTGAGGTTTGGGGGTGGTTTGTGAAGGTTTGCCGTGCATTTTGTGAAAAATCCGGGCGCAAAAAAGCGCCCTGCATGGTTGCTCCATGCAGTGCGCTTTCATTCGATATACCGCGATACAGAGTTTATTTCTGTACGGAATCTGGTCAATCCAGCTCGAACTTGCCGGTGTACAGCTGGTAGTAGCGGCCCTTTTCGGCCATGAGCTGTTCGTGGGTGCCGCGCTCCACAATGCAGCCGTGCTCCAGCACCAGAATGGCGTCGGAGCCGCGCACGGTGGACAGGCGGTGGGCGATCACAAAGCTGGTGCGGCCGTACATCAGGCCGTCCATGCCCTTCTGCACCAGGGCCTCGGTGCGGGTGTCGATGGAGGAGGTGGCCTCGTCCAGAATCAGCACCGGCGGGTCGGCCACGGCGGCACGGGCAATGGCCAGCAGCTGGCGCTGACCCTGCGACAGGTTCGCACCGTCGCCGGTGAGCATGGTGTTGTAGCCGTCGGGCAGGTGGCGGATGAACTTATCCGCACCGGCCAGCTTGGCGGCGGCAATGACCTCTTCGTCCGGCGCGTCCAGCCGGCCGTAGCGGATGTTCTCCATCACGGTGCCGGTGAACAGGTGGGTGTCCTGCAGAACGATGCCCAGGCTGCGGCGCAGGTCGTCCCGCTTGATCTTGTTCACGTCAATGCCGTCGTAGCGGATCTTGCCGTCGGGCACGTCGTAGAAGCGGTTCAGCAGGTTGGTAATGGTGGTTTTGCCGGCGCCGGTGGAGCCCACAAAGGCGATCTTCTCGCCGGGGCGGGCAAACAGGCTCATGTCATGCAGCACGGTCTTTTCCGGCACATAGCCGAAGTCCAGATGCTCCACCCGGATGTCGCCCTTCACCTGCACCAGCATGGTCTGGTTGTCGCCGTAGGGAACCTTCCAGGCCCAGGTGCCGGTGCGCTCGGGCACCTCTTCCAGCTCGCCGTTTTCGGTTTCACGGGCGTTCACCAGGGTGACAAAGCCGCTGTCCTGCTCGCCGGGTTCGTCCATCACGGCGAACACGCGCTCGGCGCCGGCCAGCGCCATGATGATGCTGTTCAGCTGCTGAGACACCTGGCTGATGGGCTGGTTGAAGCTGCGGTTGAACTGCAGGAAGCTGGCCAGCTTGCCCAGCGTCAGGCCGCCGAAGCCCGCAATGGCCATGCAGGCGCCGCCAATGGCCACCACCACGTAGCCGAAGTTGCCCAGGTTCATGTTGATGGGGCCCATCAGGTTGCCCAGACCGTTGGCCTTGGAGGCCGCTTGATACAGCTCCTCGTTCAGCTGGGTGAAGGCTTCCACGTTCTTTTCCTCGTGGCTGAATACCTTAACCACCTTCTGGCCGTCCATCATCTCTTCGATGAAGCCGTTCACCTTGCCCAGGTTCTTCTGTTGGGCGGCGAAGTATCCGGCGCTGGAACCGGCCACGGTTTTGGTGATGAACAGCATCAGGCCCACCATCAGCAGGTTCAGAATGGTCAGGGGCACGCTGAGCAGCAGCATGCTGACCAGCACGCTCACCACCGTGACCACGCTGGAGATCATCTGAGGGATGGACTGGCTGATCATCTGGCGCAGGGTGTCCACATCGTTGGTATACAGGCTCATGATGTCGCCGTGGGAGTGGCTGTCAAAGTAGCGCAGGGGCAGGCTTTCCATGTGGGTGAACAGGTCGTCACGGATGCGCTTCAGGGTGCCCTGGCTCACCGAGATCATCACCATCTGGTAGGTGCAGGTGCACACAACGCCCAGGGCGTACCAGCCCACCACCTTCATCATGGCGTGGCCCAGAGGGGCAAAGTCCGGGTTGGCCTGGCCGATCATGGGCAGAATGTAGCCGTCGATCAGGGTCTGGGTGAACATGGTGCCCTGCACCATGGCCAGGCTGGAGCCTAAGATACAAACCACGACCAGCAGGCACTGGGGGCCGTAGTAGTGCAGCATAATGCCCAGCAGGCGCGCCATCACCTTGCCGGGGTTCTTCACTTTGGGGCCGCCCTGGCCCATCATTCCGCGCCGGCCGCCGGGGCCGCGCATGGGTCTTGCATTGGGTGCCATCAGGCTTCACCTCCTTCCTGGTCCTCCGGGCGGATCTGCGACCGGTAGACCTCCTGATAAATCGGGTTGGTGTTCAGCAGCTCTTCATGGGTGCCGAAGCCGCTGATGCGGCCATCGTCCAGCACCAGAATGGAATCGGCGTGCTGAATGCTGGAGATACGCTGGGCCACGATCAGCTTGGTCACGCCGGGGATCTTCTCAGCAAAGGCCGCGCGGATGCGGGCGTCGGTGGCGGTATCCACGGCGCTGGTGGAGTCGTCCAGAATCAGCACCTTGGGGTTTTTCAGCAGGGCGCGGGCAATGCACAGGCGCTGCTTCTGGCCGCCGGACAGGTTCGCGCCGCCCTGCTCCACCATGGTTTCGTAGCCATCGGGGAAGGTGTCGATGAACTCATCGGCGCAGGCCAGGCGGCAGGCCTCGCGGCACTGCTCATCGGTGGCGTTCTCATCGCCCCAGCGCAGGTTTTCGTAAATGGTGCCCCGGAACAGCACGTTCTTCTGCAGCACCATGGCCACCGCGCCGCGCAGGGTATCCAGGTCGTAGCGGCGCACGTCCAGGCCGCCCACCTTCACGCAGCCGCCGGTCACATCGTACAGGCGGGGAATGAGCTGCACCAGGCTGGACTTGGCGCTGCCGGTGCCGCCCAGAATGCCGATGGTGGCACCGGCGGGAATGTGCAGGTCGATGTGAGACAGCACCTCGGCGCCGTCCTTCTTGTAGGCGAAGCTGGCGTCCTCAAAATCAATGGAGCCGTCGGCCACTTCCATCACGGGGTTCTCGCCGTTGGTCAGGTTGGAATCCTCGCTGAGCACCTCGCTGATGCGGCGGGCGCTGGCCATGCTCATGGAGATCATGACGAACACCATGGCCACCATCATCAGGCTCATCAGGATGTTCATGCAGTAGGTGAACAGGCTCATCAGCTCACCGGTGGTGAGGGTGCCGCCAACGATCAGGTGCGCGCCCTTCCAGCTGATGAGCAGGATGCAGGAGTAGATAGTCAGCTGCATCAGGGGCATCACCAGCATCATGCGGCGCTCGGCCTTCACAAACAGGTTGTACAGGTTGCCGGAGGCCGCCTTGAATTTGGCATTCTCGAACTTTTCGCGCACATAGGCCTTCACCACGCGGATGGCGGAGACGTTTTCCTGCACGCTGGCGTTCAGGTCGTCGTACTTCTCGAACACCTTGGGAAAGATCTTCATGGTGCTGCCCATGATGAGCACCAGACACACGGACAGGAACAGCAGCGCCCACACGTAGATCATGGCCATCTGGCTGTTGACCCGGAAGGCCATGAAGATGGCGCAGATCAGCGAGATGGGGGCGCGGAAGCACATACGCAGAATCATCTGGTAGGCGTTCTGGATGTTGGTCACGTCGGTGGTTAGACGGGTGACCAGGCCGGCGGTGCTGAAGTGGTCGATGTTGGCGAAGCTGAAGGTCTGAATGTGCTCAAACATACCCTGGCGCAGGTTGCGGGCAAAGCCGGTGGAGGCTTTGGCGCCCCAGATGGCGCCCAGAGAGCCGAACAGCAGGCCCAGCAGCGACACGGCGGCCATGGCCAGGCCCATCACCACAACGTGCTTCAGGCTGCCCACGGTGACACCCTTATCCACCAGGGAGGCGATCATCAGGGGAATGACCATCTCGCACACCACCTCAACGATCATGCACAGAGGGGTGAGCAGAGAGGGAAGCTTGAACTCCCCGATGTAGGGGGATAGTTTCTTAATCAAACGGGTTTACCTCCTTTTATAAAAGGAATCAGAAGAAAAATAGCGAACCGGTCAGCAGTGACCGACGGGCGGAGGCTCCACCGGATGCCCGTTGCGGGTGGGCGGTAGGGTGGCCTCAATGTTTTTGGCCGCCTTGACCAGAAGCTGCTGAAGCAGTTCCTGCTCTTCCGGGGTGAAATCCTGCAGCAGCTGCTCTTCCGTGCGCTTCAGGTGCGAGTGGATCGCCTCCAGCGTGCCGGTGGCCTTGGGGGTCAGGGTCAGCAGGCGGCAGCGGCGGTCGGTTTCGTCCACTTGGGCGGTCACAAAGCCTTTCTGCACCAGGCGCTGCACCAGGCCGGTGACGGTCACATGGCTCTGGTGGAGATATTCCTCCAGGTCACGCAGGGTGGTGCGCTGGCCGGTGCGGTGCATTAGAAAGACGAGCACATGGGCCTGTGAGCCGGTGAGGTTCATCTGCTCCAGCCGATGATTCAGCGACTTGCTGATTTGAATCTGAATGTGTTTGATGAGAACGCCCAACGGGTAATCGGACATGAAATGGCCTCCTTTCCGGTAAAATCAGGAGCAATCCAACAAATATGTAGCGTGCTAATATGTAGCGCGCGAACTATTATAACGGCGCGGCCGGGCAAAGTCAATGTGAAAAATGTTAAGCTTTCATGAAATTCACCCGGGCAGAAACGGCCACGTTAGAATTCGCCTTGCGGACGAAAACATGCTACAATAAAACAAATGGAAACGCCGGGGCTGCAGCCCTGTGCGGCCGGGAAACCTTGCCGGCCCGGCAAAAATCCGGCAATATATAATGTATAAAATAAAAAAAAACAGGCGCGCCATGCCTGGGGAGGAACGCCATGGAACAGATTCTGGACCGGCTGTGCAGCCATCTGGACAAAAACAACTACAAATATGACCGCACCGAGACCGTGAGCGGCTGCGGCGCAGTGCGGGTGCGCTTCCGCGCCCACAACCTGGATGTGGTGGAGCTGCACATTCTGGCCGACCTGGAGAACACCAACCTGGCCCTGCGCTGCTTTGACGTGTGCCGGGTGCCGAAGGACCGACAGGCCCGCATGGAGCACTGCCTGAACGAGCTGAACCGCCGCCGCCGGTGGTACCACTTTTACATCGACGAGGAGGGCGGCGTGGAGGCCGCCTGCGACGCGGTGGTGGCCCCCGGAACCGCCGGCCCGGTGGGGATGGAGCTGATTCTGCGCGGGGTGGACGCGGTGGACGAGGGCTACCCCGTTCTGATGAAAGCCCTGTGGGGCGAAAAGGCGTAAGCACCAACGTCAAAAGCGCGGCGGACGGCGCGCCGCGTTGGCAGTTGAATCCCGTTTGCACTCCGGCCCCCGGCAGCGCAGCTGCCCGGGGCCTTTTTGCACCCGCTTGGCCCGAAACCGGGGCGGAAAACCCCGGAAATACGGGGGACAAACGGCCAAAATATGGGCAAAAGCAGAAAAAGTGGAAGTTTTTTTGAAGGGATTATGAATTTTTTGCGACACCCCTTGACAACCTGAATTTATGGAGTAAAATGAACTTAGCACTCGAGAGAACGGAGTGCTAAAGAATGAAAGAAAAGAGGTGCAGGGCTTATGACAATGGACCCTCGCAAGCAGCGCGTGCTTCAGGCCATCGTGGCCCTGTATGCCATGGAGGGTGAGCCGGTGGGCAGCGGCCTGCTGAGCAATTATCTGGACCTTTCGGTGTCCAGCGCCACCCTTCGTAATGAAATGGCGGCCCTCACCAAACTGGGCCTGCTGGAGCAGCCCCACACCAGCGCGGGCCGGGTGCCCAGCACCAAGGGGTATCGGTATTACCTGGATAACCTGCTGGATGCCGATGAGCAGCTGCCCGCGGCCGAGCGCCAGGCCATTGATGACATCTTCGATGATCTGGACTGTGAGCCCGAGCATCTGGCCCAGGGCGCGGCGCGGGCGCTGAGCCGCCACACCGGCTTCACCGCCGCCGTCACCACCCCCCGGGCGGACGACCTGTGCATCGCCCACTTTGAGGTGGTGCAGGTGGGCCGCTACTCCGCCGCTGTGCTGGGCGTGACCAGCGCAGGCGGTGTGTGCACCCGGGTGGCCCGGGTGGCCGAAGGCCTGACCCGCCAGCAGGCCGCCAATGTGGCCGCGGTGCTGAACCAGAACCTGACCTTTGTTTCCCCGGCGGACCTGACGCCCCGGCTGCTGGCCGGTATGGGCGCGGCCCTTGGGGCGGACGGCATGCTTCTCAGCCCGGTGCTGCTGGCAGCGGCCGCCCTGCTGCGGGAAGCGGTGCTGCCCAAGGCGTATCTGGAGGGCCAGCAGACCCTGCTGGAATGGCCGGAGCTGGCCCCCTCGGTGGGCAAGCTGCTGCAAGCCTTTGACGATGGCGAACGTGCCCGCAAGCTGCTTTCGCCCGCCAAACGGCGAACAGTGGTAAAGCTGGGTGAGGATTTGGAGACCCCCATGCCGGGGCTGTGCATTATGAGCAGCCGCTACCTGGCAGGCGGCGGCCTCACCGGCAATCTGGCCATCATCGGCACCAACCGGATGCCTTTTGAACAGTTGATGCCCCGCCTGGAGTACTTCGCCCGCAAGCTCGGGCAGTGTATGTCCGGACGGACACAGGAGGATGACGTATGAGTGAAGAAACAAAGAACACGGCCCCTCAGCCGCAGGAACCGGAAACGGCACCTGCCGCCGAACCCGTGAAAGAGGCCCAGACCGCCGAGGCCCCGGCCGCTGAGGAGCAGGACGTTCCCCAGGACCCCAAGGCCAAAAAAGAGTGGTTTGGCAAGAAAGCCGCCAAGGAGCTGGCCGCTGAGAAGGCCCGGGCAGACGCCGCCGAAAAGGCTGCGGCCCAGGCAAAGGATCAGCTGCTGCGCACGGCTGCCGAATATGACAACTTCCGCCGCCGCTCCGCCAAGGAGCAGGACGCCGCCTTCAACAACGGCGTGGGCTTCGCGGTGAATCAGATCCTCACCATTCTGGATACATTGGAAATGGCAGCGAACGCCGCCTGCACCGATGAGAACTACAAGAAGGGCGTGGTGATGACGCTGGACAAAGCCTCCGCCGCCCTCGCCGCCCTGAAGGTGGAAGAGATTCCCGCCGAGGGCCAGCCCTTTGACCCCAACCTGCACAACGCCGTGATGCAGAAGCCCGCCGAGGACGGGCAGAAGAGCGGCACGGTGGTGCAGGTGTTCCAGAAGGGATACAAGATCGGCGACCGGATCATCCGCCACGCCACCGTGGTGGTGGCCGAATAAATGGCTGCTCCGGGCGGCATGACCGCCCGACAATATAAAACCCCTGAGCGAAACAGCAAGTACCACCCCGGTGCCCCAAAGCAGGCACCACCCAAACAACGACATTCCCGAAATTGCAAATTAAAGGAGCGAATAGATTATGAGTAAGATCATTGGCATTGACCTTGGTACCACCAACAGCTGTGTTGCCGTTATCGAGGGCGGCGAGCCCGTTGTTATCGCGAACGCCGAAGGCGCCCGCACCACCCCTTCCGTTGTGGGCTTCACCAAGACCGGTGAGCGTCTGGTGGGCCAGGTCGCAAAGCGCCAGGCCATCACCAACCCCGACCGCACCATTTCTTCCATCAAGCGGAAGATGGGCACCAATGAGAAGGTCACCATCGACGGCAAGGCCTATACCCCGCAGGAGATCAGCGCGATGATCCTGGCCAAGCTGAAGGCGGATGCCGAGGCTTACCTGGGCGAGCCGGTTACCGAGGCCGTCATCACCGTCAGGCCACGAAGGACGCAGGCACCATCGCCGGCCTGAACGTGAAGCGTATCATCAACGAGCCCACCGCCGCCAGCCTGGCCTACGGTGTGGATAAAGAGACCGACCAGAAGATCATGGTGTACGACCTGGGCGGCGGCACCTTCGATGTGTCCATCATTGAGATGGGCGACGGCG
>ERZ1034952.3073-NODE-3073-length-11560-cov-10.312994_pt1 | contig 11560 bp, 9 predicted proteins | sample MGYA00520625_ERZ1034952 | MGnify/ENA primary metagenome ERZ1034952 (study PRJEB33766, sample SAMN09781773) | gut metagenome | biome: gut microbiome | host: Homo sapiens | place: Madagascar | study: EMG produced TPA metagenomics assembly of the PRJNA485056 data... | reverse complement strand
AAAACCGCATCCTGACCAGAAACGAAGTTTTCTTTCGCCTGATCTCCACTATCCTGAAGACTGCCGCCTACAATCTGTTTTACCTTTCCATTATGTATATCAATGCATGGTCGAAATCTCATCTGTCTTTTCCTCTCTTATCTGCTGCATTTCTTCTGTTTCCTCATAAATTCCTGCGGATTTAGAATTCAGCAAAAGCCTCAAACCTTCTGAATTCGAGGCTCCTGCTGTAATTCATCCGTTTTTCTGATGTTATGATAATATGATTTTAGATTTCATGCAAGCATTTTCAGACATGCACTTATCTTGTCTCCGCATCTCCGTCGATCACATCTCCGACTGCATCCCCGACATCTTCTACTGCATCTCCCACTCCATCACCAAGATCACGGACTCCATTCCCCAAATCCTGAGACACTGATCCGTCTTCTGCAGTATTATTCTCCGGTATGTTGGCATTATCCGTTCCTTCTGTTCTGGTATCACCATTGTCTGTGGCAGTATTATTGTCTGTATTTTTTGTATTATCTTTCTCTGTATTTTCTTCCTGAGTATTATTGTTCTTCTCTATATCTGTCCTATTCTCTTCAATATCTGTTTTATTCTCCTCAGTATCTGTCGTATTCTCCTCAGCAGCAGTTCCTGTCTCATCTGCCGGTGCCTGATTGTTTCCACAGGCTGTGAACACACTTAATGTCAGAACCAATAATACTCCTGTCAGAATTGTGCGTATTTTTTTCATTCTACATTCTCCTTTACTATGGATTTAAACTTGTATTGATAATATGCACATTCTGATGGATTCCTATGCAAAAACAGGCACATATCTTTCGATACATGCCTGTCAAAATTTCATTATATTAATTCAAAATCTCTATCAGCCTTCAATCACATCTGCCATGTCATATCTGCCTGCCGGTTTACCAGCAAGGAATTTGGCAGCCTCAATTGCGCCTTTGCCGAAAATAGCCTTGGAATAAGCAGTATGCTTAAATTCGATTACTTCATCCGCACCGGCAAAAATCACTTCATGTTCACCAACGATCGTACCACCGCGTACTGCTGAAATACCGATTTCTTTCTCATCGCGCATCTCACGTTTCTGGCTTCTGTCGTATACATAATGATACTGATTATCCATAGCTTCATTCAGACTGTCAGCAAGTGCCAGTGCTGTTCCGCTCGGAGCATCCAGCTTCAGATGATGATGCTTTTCAACGATTTCCATATCAAAACCTGCTGTTGCAAGAACTTTTGCAGCTTCCTGGATCAGTTTCAGAAGCGTATTGATTCCAAGAGACATATTGGCAGATTTCAGTACCGGAATCTTCTTAGCTGTCTCTTCAACCTTTGCAAGCTGTTCTTCAGACAAACCTGTTGTACAGAGAACTACTGGAAGATTACGCTCTGTGCAGTATTCCAGTAACGCATCTGCTGCTTTTGCAGATGAAAAGTCGATCAGAACATCTGCTTCTGTCTGACATTCCTTAATATTGGTAAATACCGGATAGGTTGTGTTTCCTTTATCTGTTACATCGATTCCTGCTACGATTTCTGCGTTGGCATCTTTGGAAACAAGATCAGAAATCACCTGTCCCATATGTCCGCAGCATCCATGCATGATAATTTTTACCATAATAATCTTCCTCCGTGTCCTGTAAAATGATGTCTGTTCTCTTCCGTTATGCCAGCTTGATTCCGAAATCCTTCATAGCTTTTTTCAATGTTTCTACATTGTTTTCTTCCATCTCGCAAAGCGGCATACGAAGCGGTCCTACATTCATGCCCATCAGATTCAGTGCAGTCTTGACCGGAATCGGATTTACTTCGCAGAACAGAGCATTGATCAGCGGAATTGCATCAATCTGAATCTTGGCTGCTCCTGCTGTGTCACCTTCCATGAATTTCATGACCATATCATGTGTTTCCTTCGGTGCAACATTGGAAAGTACAGAGATAACGCCAAGTCCGCCAAGTGAAAGGATCGGCAGAACCTGATCATCGTTTCCGGAATACAGTTCCAGATCTGCCCCTGCCAGAGATACTGTCTTGGCAATCTGGGAAAGATCTCCACTTGCAGCTTTGAGACCTACGATATTCTTAACATTCTTAACAAGTGTGGCAACGGTTGCCGGCTGGATATTGCATCCAGTACGGCTCGGTACATTATACATAATGATCGGAGTCTCCGGAACTGCATTTGCAATTGCAGTATAGTGAGCGATCAGACCTTTCTGAGTTGCTTTATTATAATAAGGAGTTACAACCAGTAATGCATCTGCACCATATGATGCAGCTTCTTTGGACATCATGATTGCAGTCTCTGTGCAATTAGATCCTGTTCCGGCAATAACCGGCACACGTTTATTTACTTTATCGATTGCAAATTTGATTGTCTGGAGATGTTCTCCATGTGTCATGGTAGAAGATTCCCCGGTTGTTCCACAGATAATAATGGCATCTGTGCTGTTGGCAATCTGGAATTCCAGGAGTTCTTCCAGTTTATCGTAATTCACCTTTCCGTCTTCATACATTGGGGTAACAATTGCGACGCCCGCACCTTTAAAAATTGCCATATTAACTCCTCCTTAATTCTTCTGTAATTTATAGTATTCATAATGCTTCTGTCTGCTGAATATAGAGAAATACTTTTGCCTCAACAGATCCTTTATTCTATTCACCGCATGTATCCAACGGATGAACTTCCTCTGTACTGAGTGTTGTGATTATGTCCACATATGGTCTCAACTCTTCCGGGAAATTCCATCCGGTCATGACAATATGCATGGACTCATCCTTATGTTTCAGTATATCTGCGATTCCTTCTGCTGTTATTATTCCACAGTCAAGAAGTCCCAGAATCTCATCAAGAAGCAGAAAATCGCACTCCTGAGTAACAACCACTTTACGGGCAAAATTCAGTCCGTTCAGAATGTTTAATTTCTCTTCGGCTTTTTCTTCTTCTGTCAGATCCTCATAGCAGCAGTCTCTTTTTTCAAAACGAAAGATTTTAAAATCCAGATTATCTACATCCTGCAGAAAATCCAGTGAACGCTGCTCTCTTCCCTTCAGGAACTGAATCACGATCACACTTTTGCCCTGGGTAGCCATACGGAGACTCTGACCAATTGCCAGAGCGGTTTTGCCTTTGCCGTTTCCGCAGTACACCTCTGTTAATTCTTTTTCCATATTACTTCCTCTTTACGTTTATTCAAGTCGGAGATTGGACTCCCTCTGAGATAAAACTACTTACCGCATTATTCTTTATCTTACCGCAGTTCCGTCAAAAAAGCAATACCTCTCGTTACTGTTCACAGCAACCTGGTCAGTCTATATATTCCAGTTTACTTACCGACACTTCATAGGCAATTCTTCTTTCCGATTGATTTTCTCCAATTCGCTTCATATATTCACGACTCTGGATTCTTCCCCAGAGAAGCACATGACCTCCCACAGTAAATGCAGAAGCATATCGTGCGTTTCTGCCCCAGCATATACAGGGTATGTAGTCAGATTTACTGTAGGGCCTGTTTACTGCCAGAAGCATATCCGCGATTTCTCTTCCAAGTGGAGTTTTCCTGTAGACCGGTGGCTTACAGATATATCCGTCCAGGAAAATCTGATTGACCGGAATTGTCTCATCTGCTTCTTCTATAAAGTTTACTTCCCTTGCAAAAACGGAAAGAACCAGACGATTATGTTTTTCTTCATGCCTGTTATAAGAACGAAACTGTCCATGAATCTCAATATACTGCCCTGTATAGTCCTGTGTTATATCCAGAAGTCTCTCTGAAACCATAACAGGAATCCTGTCTTCTGAATCACTCAGTCTGCGTACAAGAAGCTCCATGGTATAAAATCCCTCGCCGAATACCTGATGACTGAATGTAAAGCCTGTATCAATTTTCCCCATAATTGATACCTGATTGTTTTCAATGATCTTGTCTGCCATAATATTGTTCTCCTTCCTCTTTGGGTATTTTGTCTATATTAGGCTATGAATCCCTCTGAAGATTTAGAACCAAAAATTCAAAAAAGTTTTCGGAACTCCTTGTAATCTGCGAAAAATGTGGTAAACTGAAATATCGTATCACAAAAAGAATTTTTACATTTATATAGAAAGAAAAAGAAAGGATTTCGATTTTTATGAAAACCAAACGCGAAGACGTACGTAACGTTGCCATTATTGCCCACGTCGATCACGGCAAGACCACCCTGGTGGATCAGCTTCTCAAACAGAGCGGTGTATTCCGTGAAAACCAGGAAGTTCAGGAACGTGTCATGGACTCCAATGACATTGAACGTGAGCGTGGAATTACTATTTTATCCAAAAACACTGCTGTTCATTACAAGGGAACAAAAATCAATATCATTGATACCCCAGGACATGCAGATTTCGGTGGTGAAGTAGAGCGTGTCCTCAAAATGGTTGATGGTGTTATTCTTCTGGTAGATGCATTTGAAGGTGCAATGCCACAGACTAAATTCGTTCTCCGTAAAGCACTGGAACTGAATCTTCATGTAATTGTCTGCATTAATAAAATTGACCGTCCGGAAGCACGTCCGGAAGAAGTAATTGATGAAGTTCTCGAACTCCTCATGGATCTTGAAGCATCTGATGAGCAGCTTGACTGTCCATTCCTGTATGCATCCGCAAAAGCAGGACACGCAGTTCTGGATCTTGCAGATACACCGGAAAACATGGCTCCGCTGTTTGAAACTATTCTGAAATATATTCCTGCACCGGAAGGTGATCCGGATGCTGACACACAGGTACTGATCAGTACGATCGACTACAACGAATACGTAGGCCGTATCGGTGTCGGTAAAGTAGAAAATGGTACGATCGCAGTAAATCAGGAGCTGACTCTTCTGAATCACCACGATCTTGATAAACGTAAAAAAGTCAAAATCAGCAAACTCTATGAATTTGACGGACTGAACAAAGTAGAAGTGAAGGAAGCAACCATCGGATCTATCGTTGCGATTTCCGGTATCGAAGATATTCATATCGGGGATACCCTCTGTGGCGGTGACAATCCGGAGTCCATTCCTTTCCAGAAAATTTCCGAGCCTACTCTTGCAATGAATTTTATGGTTAATGACAGCCCGCTTGCCGGACAGGAAGGTAAGTATATCACTTCCCGTCATCTGCGTGACCGTCTGTACCGTGAGTTAAATACCGATGTCAGCCTTCGTGTAGAAGACACTGACTCTACAGAATGCTTCAAAGTTTCAGGACGTGGAGAACTTCATCTCTCCGTTCTTATCGAAAACATGCGTCGTGAAGGCTTTGAGTTTGCTGTAAGTAAACCTGAAGTTCTGTATCATATTGATGAACGCGGCAAAAAACTGGAACCTATGGAAATCGCATATGTCGATGTTCCGGAAGAATTCTCCGGTACAGTTATCCAGAGACTGAGTGAACGTAAGGGTGAACTGCAGGGAATGAGTACTGCAAGTGATGGTTCTGTACGTCTGGAATTCCACATTCCATCCCGTGGTCTGATCGGTTTCCGTGGTGAGTTCCTTACCTCTACTAAAGGTACTGGTATCCTCAATACTACTTTCGACGGATACGCTCCATACAAGGGAGATTTCCAGTATCGTAAACAGGGATCCCTGATTGCATTTGAAACAGGTGAAGCTGTTGCATACGGTCTGTTCTCTGCTCAGGATCGTGGAACTCTTTTTGTAGGACCTGGAGAAAAAGTATACAGTGGTATGGTTATCGGACAGAATGGTAAAGCCGAAGACATCGAACTGAATGTCTGCAAAACCAAACATCTGACTAATACACGTTCTTCTTCTGCTGATGAAGCTCTGAAGCTGACACCGCCGAAAGTTCTCAGTCTGGAACAGGCGATCGAATTCATTGATCAGGACGAACTTCTGGAAGTAACACCGGAAAGCCTTCGTATCCGCAAGAGAATCCTTGATCCAAGAGAAAGAAAACGTGCTGCATTCCGTAAGCAGTAATAAAATATCAGACAGACACCAGCGTGTGTTTTATGAAAAAACAAGACCCATGAGTTGTTGGCTCATGGGTCTTATTTTTATATTCAGTATACTATTTGTTATTCACATTCTTATCAATATACTCACTGATTTTTGCATTGATCTTTTTGCTGATGGTTTCTTTTTGCGTTTTCTCCGTCTGTTCCGACTCTACATGAAATTTCTCATTATATTCCTGCAGCATCTCTGTATGTCGGTTTCTCTGCAGCCCTCGTGCTGTAAGCTTACGGATGATGTCATAGATAACTCCGAACAATGGTACTCCGATTACCATACCTACCAGACCCCAAAGACCACCAAATAAGAGAATGGAGAATAATACCCAGAAACTGGAAACTCCCGTCGTGTTGCCAAGAATCTTTGGCCCTATAATATTTCCGTCCACCTGCTGAAGAATCACAATAAAAATCAGGAAGTATAGAGCATCCCAAGGATTACTTCCCAAAAGCAGTAATAATGCACACGGAATTGCTCCGATAAATGGTCCGAAAAACGGAATGATATTCGTCACACCAATCACAACACTGATAAATGCTGCGGATTCAAAGCCCAGCAGGGTCGTTCCTGCAAAACAGATCAGGCCAATGATCGCAGAATCAATGATCTTTCCAACAAAAAAACCATTGAACATTTTGTCTGTATAGCGAACCTCTTCTTCAATGATTCTTGCCCATTTATTCGGGAATACTCCATACAGAAGCAGTTTTGCCTGTGCACCGAACAGCTTACGGCTTGCAAGGAGATATACTGCGATCAAAAATCCAAGGATCATATTTTTAAATACACTTAAGACTTCGATCAGCTGTACTGTAATATTATTGACAATTCCCTGAATCGTCGTCATCATGCTGGAGTTTGCTTTCAGAATATCATTCAGGCCGCTTTCCACCTGAGATGAAAAGTGATTAAAATATGTCTGTAATTCAGGCTGATCCTTGAGCAGCTGATCAATCATTCGGTTGCAATAAGCGAGTCTGGCAGGAAGGATCTTGATGATCTTCACTGTACTGTCCCATACTTGCGGAAGGATCAGAATAATCAACAGTACTACAATTGTGGCTGCGCAAATAACAGCAATTGCGATAGAAAGGAATTTCAGACCTTTCTTCTGCTTTTCCGTTGCCTTCGGAAACCACTTCAGAAAACGCTCGTCCATCCGGTTACAGATTGGTGCCAGCAGATAGGCAATCAAAGCACCATATAAAAATGGCTTTAATATATTAAATACCGTTCGGATACCTGCTGCAATATTTGCGCTTTGAGTCAGAATATATGCAATTGCAAATCCAAACGCCAGTACGGCAGCACCTGTAATACCAAGTTTCACATATTTTGTGTTTTCATTCTGTTTCAATAATCATGCCCCCTAAAGTGAGTCCTTCTATATGTTTTTCCTATATAGACACTTGGTTTATCTTAACATTGTCGTTGATGTTTATTGTAACACTCGTTTCCCCTCACATGCAATACACAGATTCATGATTTCGTAAGAAAAAGCAACCACCCCGGAATTACGTTCCTGTAATACCGGGGCGATTGCTGCTTATAAAACTTTATATTTTTATGGAAGAAAAGACTTCTTTTCTTAATTATTTACCATAGTATGCTTTCAGGTAGATTTCTTTCAGTTCTGCAATGAGTGGGTATCTTGGGTTTGCTCCTGTACACTGATCATTGAATGCCTGCTCACTCATCTCATCAAGAGTCTCAAGGAAGTATTTTTCATCTACGTTGTAGTCTTTGATCGTAGGTTTGATTTCGATGATCTTCTTGAGTTCTTCCAGTTTTTCCAGAAGTTTTTCGAATACTTCCTGGTCATCTTTTCCTGTCAGTCCTACGAAACGACCAATCTCTGCATAACGAGCCAGTGTCTTAGGATACTGATACTGCGGGAATGTACCCATCTTTGTCGGAACCTCAGCTGCATTGTAGCGCATAACATCTGTAAGAACGAGAGCGTTTGCAATTCCGTGAGGAATGTGATGGAATGCACCCAGTTTATGAGCCAGAGAGTGGTTTACTCCAAGAAATGCATTTGCGAATGCCATACCAGCCATGCAGGAAGCATTTGCCATGTGATCTCTTGCCTCTACATCATTTCCATCTCTGTATGCTCTTGGCAGATAATCAAATACCAGCTTGATCGCACGAAGAGCAAGTCCGTCTGTGTAGTCAGAAGCCATCATGGAAACATATGCTTCGATCGCATGTGTCATAACGTCGATACCAGATGCGCTTGTCAGTCCCTTAGGTGCACTCATCATGTTGTCTGTATCTACGATCGCCATATCTGGCATCAGTTCATAGTCAGCCAGTGGCCATTTGATTCCTGTTTCTTTATCTGTGATGATCGCAAACGGTGTTACCTCAGAACCTGTACCGGAAGATGTTGGTACAGCGATGAAGTATGCTTTTTTACCCATTTTCGGGAATGTATAGATTCTCTTACGGATATCCATGAAATCCATTGCCATATCATCAAAGTCTGCGTCCGGATTTTCGTAAAGAACCCACATGATCTTGCCGGCATCCATTGCAGATCCACCACCCATTGCGATGATGCAGTCTGGTTCAAATGCACGCATTGCTGCTGCACCTGCTTTAGCGGAAGCCAGAGACGGGTCTGGTTCTACATCAGAGAAGCATGTATGAACAATTCCCATTTCATCCAGTTTGTCTTCGATCTTCTTTGTATATCCGTTCTTATAAAGGAAGGAGTCAGTAACGATGAAGCAGCGTTTCTTGCCCATCACGTTTTTCAGCTCGTCCAGAGCTACCGGCAGACAGCCTTTTTTGAAATAAACTTTTTCCGGGGTTCTCATCCAGAGCATGTTTTCTCTCCTCTCAGCAACAGTCTTGATATTGATCAGGTGTTTTACACCAACGTTTTCAGATACAGAGTTTCCTCCCCAGGAACCGCATCCAAGTGTCAGAGACGGAGCAAGTTTGAAGTTGTAAAGATCTCCGATACCACCCTGAGAAGAAGGAGTATTGATAAGGATACGGCAGGTCTTCATTGCTGCTGCATGTTTAGCCATTTTTTCTTTCTCGTTTACATTGATGTAAAGAGAAGCTGTATGTCCATATCCACCGTCTGCTACAAGCTGTTCTGCTTTTGCGATTGCCTCATCAAATGTTTTTGCTTTGTACATTGCAAGTACAGGAGAAAGTTTCTCATGTGCAAATTCTTCACTGATATCTACAGATTCAACTTCACCGATCAGGATCTTGGTCTCTGCCGGAACAGTAACGCCTGCCATCTCAGCAATAGTTGCTGCTTTCTGTCCAACGATCTTTGCATTCAGTGCGCCATTGATCAGGATTGTTTTTCTTACTTTCTCAATCTCGTCTTCTTTAAGGAAATAGCATCCTCTGTACTGGAACTCCTGTTTTACTGCTTCGTATACGCCTTCCAGAACAGTTACAGACTGCTCAGATGCACAGATCATACCATTATCAAATGTCTTGGAATGGATGATGGAGTTTACTGCAAGGCGAACATCTGCTGTCTCATCAATGATAACTGGTGTATTTCCGGCTCCAACACCAAGTGCCGGTTTTCCGGAGGAGTAAGCTGCCTTAACCATTCCAGGACCACCTGTTGCAAGAATGATGTCAGCTTCTTTCATAACAAGGTTTGTAAGCTCAAGGCTTGGTACATCGATCCATCCGATGATGCCTTCCGGAGCTCCTGCTTTAACAGCTGCTTCAAGAACAACTTTTGCAGCTTCGATTGTGCTTCCTTTTGCACGTGGATGTGGGCTGATGATGATTGCATTTCTTGTTTTCAGTGCGATCAGAGTTTTGAAGATTGCAGTTGATGTCGGGTTTGTTGTAGGAATAACTGCTGCGATCAGACCGATCGGCTCTGCGATCTTCTTAATTCCATAAACGGTATCCTCTTCAAGAACACCACAGGTCTTTGTATTTTTATATGCATTGTAGATGTATTCAGATGCGTAATGGTTTTTGATAACTTTATCTTCAACAATACCCATTCCTGTTTCTTCAACAGCGGCTTTTGCAAGCGGGATACGAGCTTTGTCTGCTGCAGTTGCGGCTGCCTTGAAAATCTTATCTACCTGCTCCTGTGTATAAGTAGCGAAAACTTTCTGCGCTTCTTTCATCGCAGCGATCTTTGCTTCCAGTGCTTCCGGAGTATCAATGATTGCCGGGATACGGTTTTCTTTCTTTGCCATTTCTGAATCCTCCTGTTTTCATTTACATGTTTGTGTTGGTAATATAGTGTATACTTGTGTGTTAATGAATTAACGTTAATTATTTATCAATCTTGCTGATGAGGTTATTATATTTAATTGTTAATCATTTGTCAATATACTTTATTTGTCTAAATCAATCCCACATAATCCCTCTTTTTTCGATTTTTTTATGCATTTTATTCAAGTGTTCCCCGCGTGTTTTTATGCATTATTATCATATAATTTGTAGCATTTTCTGTGGCGTCTGTTTTCTTTAGTCATATTTTACATTATCTTTTATTTACACACATTTTTTTAGTCATTTTGCACACAACAATATGTGGAACAGTTTTATTAATACAGCAAAATACGCATGGTTTTCCCTGCCAAATACTCAGCTTCCCACTATATCTGCTGATTTTTCTCGACTGAAATAAATCATTCCACGAAAGATCAGTAAATTGTCATATTTCTATATTCCTGCACATACATTAAAAGATGGAAGATCTTTACTTTCTTTTAACACAATCAATCTACGAATTTATCATTGAAGGAGTATTCTAATGGGAAACGGCAATGCAATACGCGTAACAGAAGCAGAAACATTTACACTGATACAATTAGAGGAAGAAAGACAGAAATTGAAGAAAAAAGAACTATTAAAAGCTATGCTGACAGACAGTGAGTTCAGCATCAAGGGACAATGTGCCATTAACCTTATGATGACAAAGCTGGATATTATCAATACCTTTTTGCTTATGAAGTGCAAACGAAATTTTATTCAGATGAAAACAGGAAGACTCAAAAGCTATGACAGTGTATGCAAGAAAATGCAGAAGAAGGAACTCGATCTGAATTTTGATCTTGCACTGGAAAAAATCAATGATCTGATCGGTGTCCGCGCCATATGTTCTTATGTAGATGATATATACAAAGTAGCCGAGCTTGTAGAAAAACAGCAGGATATCCATATCCTCAAGACAAAAGACTATATACGACAGCCAAAGAAATCTGGCTATCAGAGTCTGCATCTGATTCTGGAAATCGCAATTCCTTTCCAGGAAGAAACCCAGTGGATCAAACTGGAATTGCAGCTACGTACTGCTGCCATGGATTACTGGGCAAATCTTGACCATCAGCTTCGCTATAAACGCGGACAGAAACAGGCCGCAGTAATTAATGAAGAGCTACAGCAATGTGCATCCGTAATCACACAGCTGGATCAGAAAATGCTGGATATCCGCAAAAAAATTGACAAAATATAAACAACGCAGGAGCATACCATTCGCTCCTGCGTCTGTTTATATATATTTCTTATAATTTAATTTTTACAGATTATATTC
>ERZ1034952.3065-NODE-3065-length-11597-cov-14.955467_pt1 | contig 11597 bp, 9 predicted proteins | sample MGYA00520625_ERZ1034952 | MGnify/ENA primary metagenome ERZ1034952 (study PRJEB33766, sample SAMN09781773) | gut metagenome | biome: gut microbiome | host: Homo sapiens | place: Madagascar | study: EMG produced TPA metagenomics assembly of the PRJNA485056 data... | reverse complement strand
GATGAGCCATAGGGCTTTGTTGTACTTGATGTTCATGTCTTATCGAAGTCTTATTTTATAATTTTGTCGTAGCGAATCAGAAAATCCGAGATGCGATGGGCTTGGGTGAGTCGCTTGATTTCCTTTTCCGGTACATTACTTGTCGTTTCTACGTTCATATTATCTGAACCTACAGCAGCAGGATATTTGCGAGGATCAAAGATGCTCTGTCCCATACCTTTCCATTTGTAGTGATCCAGATGCATCAGGTTGAGGATGGTAGGATATTGGTCAACCTGTCCCATCACCTTATTATATATTCCACCTACAGGAGCGTTTACAACTATGAAAGGAGTAAACTGCTTGTCGCTTACGATGCCTTTGGCGGCTGGCGATTCGCAGATAGGTTTGCGGTCGGCAGCAAGACCTTCGTGGTCGCCAATTATCACAATCATCATATCCTTGTAGTCCGGGCGACTCTTCAGATAGTCGAGGAGGATGCCCAAACCGTGGTCGGTATAGTTGGCCATGATCATGAAGTCGCGCATCTTTTCCGGATAATCGCCTTTAAAATGAATGCGCTTCAGGTTGTCGGGCAGGACGAATGGGTTGTGACCGGAGTAAGTTACAATCTGCAGATAATTACTTTTTCCCTTCTTCATGATTCCGCCTTTCTTGAGCTTTGCCACAATCTGCTTCATGAAGGATACATCGCCCAGTTTCTTGCGGCTGCCCACTTTCTCATCGTTCACCCACTGGTCGTTGAAGAACATCTGGCTGATGCCGAAGTTTTCTGCCACCACAGACTGGTTCCAGGTGATAGGCTTGTCCACCGTCATCAGATAAGAACTCAGGTCGGGATGCTCTTCCTTCATCGCCTTAACCAATGAAGGATAGTGGGTAAAAGGAAATTGCATGGCGTAGCATCCGCTCATCAGCGGCAACAGACCTGTGCTTACCAGAAGCTGTCCGTCTATGCTGCGTCCGCCTTTCACCTGAGTGAGAACGTGTGGAGCATAGAGAGTATGACTGTCGGCGATGTAACGGTTCAGGTTTGGAGTGATTTCCTTACCTTCTACCTTACGGTTGATTTCCCAACTTTCTAGCGATTCGCAGAAGATGACTACTAGGGTTTTCTTCCTGGCGATACTGTCAGCGAGTGGCTGATAGGCTGGTTGATGTTTCATCCAGTTATCAATTTCTGCTTTTATCTTAGGGGTAAATACCGTTTTTTGTTGGTTCGCTTCGTGTATCAAATTGCCAAAGATGGTGTACATTGGCACTTTGCAGGTGTACATGTTGGCATTATCCAAGTTATTGAATGCCTTTTCTGGTCCTCCTTTAGCAAAGATTAAAATAACAGAAAGCAGAAATGCTGCAAGTGTGGTTAAGGCGTATTGCTTGATTCGCAGGGCGTAAGCTCCTCGCTCTCTTCCAGACGCTTCTGCTCCTCGGTTCTTTCTCTTATGGAGAGAATAGATGCAGATAAGTGTAGATAGCGGGAGTAGGGCATCTATCCATCTCATCGAGTCAATCACACTCGCCGTAAAATCGCTCAGATTGCTAGCCAGCAGATAACTTTCCAGAGGTATCATCGAGTTGTAGGTACGGCAATACATCAGGTTGCTGATGAGCAGTCCGTCTAGAATAAAGAGCACGAGATATTCTAGCCATTTCTTACCGGTAAGCATAAATGGGAGGATGAACAGCAGAGCTGCCAATAGGGAATTGACATACACCTCTGGCAGGGAAAAAGAGGTGAAAGTAGTCTGCAGGCACCAGATGATATCGAATACGATAAATTTACTGGCTGCACATCCCAACAGAGAAGTTGTATCTCTGTTCCACAAAGTATGTGGAAATAATTTCTTCATAATCTGTTTCATGGGTACAAAAGTATTGATATTTTGTGAGATACTGGCTAATTTGCTTATTAATCTTTGCTAAAAAATAGAAATTCCCCATCACGCTTTGGCTGCGTGATGGGGAGTTAATCGGTTTACATTGTTTTTCCTATATCTTATTGAGGCAAAATGTTGCAGTATTCCCGTTTGAACCACAGTTCGAAGACGGGGTCAACCATCTTGAAGCCATCGCCCGATTTCTCAATGAAGTCTCTTTCTACAAGAGTCTTTTTGTTCTTGGTGATGGTGCGTGGAGCACCAAGTCCATATTCTGCTACTACCTGTTGGGCATTGAAATGATTCTCTCCCATGCAGACGGCACGCAGGAATGCTATCTGTGAGGCAGGCATGCCATCAATATCGGTAATGAACATATCGGCATTGGTATCCAGAAGTTTGGTAAGCTGTGACTGGTAGATTTCCTCTGTCACCTCTGTTGCCGTACGTGTCCAAATGAGAAAGCAGAATTGCTGCATATACCAGGAGTGGCATTGCACGGCATTGCAGATTCGCTCTATCATTTCATCGCTGATAGACTTGCCATAATTGTAGAAACTGTCGTGGATGAAAGGCTTCCAGTATTCCTTGGCAATCTTTTTCAAGGTCATCATCTGTCCAAAACGGTAGAACGGATTCTTCGAGTTGCCGAATATATTCATCATCATGTAGCGTTTACTGCCATAGAGACAATAGGTCGTACTGTGTTGTCCCTGCCACACCGAACGCATGGTTCCTTCCAGGCACTTCCAGTTGGGCAGGTTTGCCAATTGTTGGAACTCATCAATGCACACGATGACATGGATGCCTTTTGCCTTGGCAATCTTTTCTGGAAGATTGAGAATTTCTTCGGCACTTTCCTTCAAAGGCTTGAAGTTTAGATTTACTTCTACGGCATTTAGCGGGTCACTGTTGATGGTGAGGCTTGGAGATATGGATTGGATGAATTTCACGATGTCGGCCCATCTCTTTTCCATTGTGGAAGAAACTCCCTGGAGTACTGCACTTGCAAACTTGTTGTAGAACTCTTCCTCAGAGAAAATCTTGAAGGCATCAAGATAGCACACTCTCACGTCCTTCTGTTCTTGCTTCAGCTCTTCCATCGCGGCTTTGACAAGGGAAGACTTGCCCCATCTTCTAGGAGAAATCAGCATCACGTTGATGCCTCCTCCAAGAAAAGTCTTGAGGTCTCTTCTATCTTCAATTCTATCAATGAAATATTCATTTTCAGCGATAGAACCATATTCGAATGGTATCTTGTTCATATACTTAAAGTCTTGATTCTCTGCAAAGTTACAAAATTATACCCAAAGGTATTATACCCAAGGGTATAATTTAGGAAACTTTATCCTTTTATCTCCATTCTCATCTTTTTATCGAGTACTATTAATTACGAGAAGTTTTACATAAAAAGCGAAAGATATGATGAATTACTTGAACATAGCCAATGCTTTCTCTATGATTGGCGCCATGTCGTAATACTTATATTCGGCAAGGCGACCACCAAAGATAACATCCTTTTCCTGATCTGCCAGGTTCTTATATTGAGCGTATAGTTCGGAATTCTCCTTATCATTTACTGGATAATAAGGCTCCATGCCATCCTTCCATTCTGTAGAATATTCCTTGGAGATGACGGTTTTAGGACAATTGTAAACCTCTGCACCAAACATTTCAAAGTGCTTGTGTTCTATCACTCGGGTATAAGGCACTTCTCGTTCAGTATAGTTTACCACGGCATTTCCCTGATAATTAGGGCAGTCGATGATTTCCTGTTCGAATCGGACGGTGCGATAGTTGAGTTTCCCGAACTGATAGTCGTAGAACTGGTCTATTTTTCCTGTGAAAACCAGTTTCTCGGCGATTTCCTGCCAGCAGTCTTTAATCAGTCCAGCTTTCTGGGAAGCCTCTTTGTTCTCTGCTAATTTTTGGATGTTGTCTGCAAAGAAATCCACGGAAGTCATGGTGTCGATACCTTCGAGCAAGCCGTCAATCAGTTTGTTGTAGCCACCTACCGGGATGCCCTGATACTTGTCGTTGAAGTAATTGTTGTCGAAGACGAGTCGTACTGGCAGGCGCTTGATGATGAAGGCAGGCAGGTCGGTACACTTACGCCCCCATTGCTTCTCGGTATAACCTTTGATGAGTCGCTCGTAGATATCTTTACCGATGAGTACCTGTGCCTGTTCCTCCAGATTGCGCGGCTCGCTTACGCCGTCAGCCTTCATTTTGGCTACAGCTTCCGCCTTCTGTTCATCTATTTTGGCTTGTGCTTCTTCAGGAGTGGTAACGCCCCACATCTGATAGAAGGTGTTCATATTGAAAGGCAGGTTGTAGAGCTTGCCTTTATAATTGGCCACAGGCGAGTTGGTGTAGCGGTTGAACTCAACGATGGCGTTGACGAAATCCCACACCTCCTTATTGGAAGTATGGAAGATATGCGCACCATACTTATGCACATTGATGCCCTCAATATTCTCGCAATAGATATTTCCGCCCAGATGTGGTCGCTTATCTATTACCAGACAAGTTTTGCCTTGCTTATGGGCAAGGTGGGCGAATGTGGCTCCGAAGAGACCGGAACCAACGATGAGATAATCATACTTCTTCATAAGAGTTTTGCTTGCTTTTTTATTTATGTATCATTTTGCCGCAAAGGTAAGAAAAGATATGCGAATATGCAAACTTTTAGCAGGAAATATTAGGGCGGATATTTGAAGCGCAATTCATCTTTATGCTTATGATAGTAAGTGCAAAATATAAGTCTCTTCTGGAGAGAAGTTATTTTCTTAAATATCAGATGTTTAATTTATAAAAATGCTAAAATACAAAGGTATAAGACAAGTTTATTTGCTAAAACACAGGGACATAAATGGCAAGTTCTTGCTAAAATACAAAGAATTATCCTAAAAGAAACAAAACGAGCATATTCTTCCAGTGAAATAGTGAAGAATATGTTCGTTTTTGTACTTATTGCCTAATAACTTGCTTTTTTAATTCGTTGTGTGAGATAAGTCGGATGAGAGTCCTGCTCTATGAATGTCTTGTATTTCAAGTTGTTTGGACCTACATCTTTCTTGTAGTGTTTCATGAGATATGTATTCTCATTATTGATATTGTAACTATTTGTTGTGAAGACTTCTTGCTTGCCGTAATACATGGCAATAGCTTGGTTTACCCAATATCCAGGATCAGGCAAAGCATCGTAATGGGTATCAGAAGGAAGTTTTGTTTTTAAAGGCTTCAATTCGACAATAGAGTTGTTGTAAAGCCTCCCCAATAGTTCTTCCCTTTCTTTCATTTCTTTGTCGCTTGTTTGTATCTTTCCTTTGATAAGAAGGCTGAGTGTGCGATTGGTGGTGGATGGTTTAACGGCTATAGCCAATACAAATATAAGAATTGTATAAATGTATGAATATTTAATGGTATTCTTAAATTTCAATTTTGTAGCAGTCGCTACCTGACAAATGGCAGAACTCAGAGGCGCTTTGTTTTCTTCCTTTCTTGCCAACGCACCTGAAAGGTAATACATGTTGGTCAGAATAAGCCAGAATAGTGCATAGGTATAAACATTTTGCACTCTGAAAGGTCCTTCGTATCCCATGGCGTAGCAATGTGGGAAGAAGAAGCTGCAAAATAAGCCAAACGTGATGGCAATGCATAGCCATGGGTGAGAGAATTTAAAATTTGATTTGCGAGCCAATTTACTTACTGTTGGCACCAAAGTAACAAAGGTGAGTGACATGAAACTAATGATTCTGTCACCGATGAATCCAATACTTTTGCTTATGGTAATGCCAATAGCTTCTATAATGGTCGGGTGATACTCCTTTACGGCTAACTCACGAAAAGCATTACCTGGTGCTAAGATACTAAATGCAAAGGCTGCTAAGTAAACTGTCAAGACACCTGTAAGGAATTTGGGTAATTTCTTTTGCTCGATACAGATGATGGCAATGGTTGTGAATAATATAGCGGCACTTCCAAAGCCAGAGACAAAGTTGCCTCCGCCAAGGAATAGGGCGAGGATGATAGTAAGTGCACCAATAACCCATTTGGGTGTGCTTTGGGATTGGTAATATGCGATGAGTAAAGCCCCCAGACATAAGGAAAGACTAAAGTATAGAGTATAGTACATCGCTCCATTATACCAATAAAAGGCATCGTAGGCAGAACGGACGAATTGTATGTTGATGAGTGCAAAGATGGTAGATACGTATAAAAATTCCATCTTTGTGGTATGCAGTAACTTCCTCATTATCATGAATAATAGCGCATATGTTGATATGACGATACTTGACGCAAGAACAATGGGCACAATCCAATACATGCCAAAAGCTCCAGGCTGCAAAGCCATCAAAAAGCATGCAGAGTAGGTGCCTTGCCAAATATGGTACATGCTAACGGCTACATTCCATGCTCCTTGGAGGCATGCACTTACAGAATGGGTGGCATTCCATGTCTTGTATGCTTCTGCTCCAAAGACATAATCATCAGAAAATGGGTGCAAATATTGTCCGATCCAAAAGATGGGGAGGATGGACAAGATTAAAATCACAATTGCTACGCTTGTTACAATTTTTAATTGCTTTTTATTCATAACTGTTTTAATCCTATATTAATTCTGTGATAATACTAATTCTTTTTGTATTCTATAACATCGTTGCGTCTGTAACTTTGCATGTGAGATAAATAATAAATGTTAAAACTTGTGCCGCTTATGGCTGCAAAGGTACTCAATTTTATTGAATGCCACAAATAATCCTTGCTTTTTTTTGTTTTTTTGATAACTTTTCGTACCTTTGCAGCAAAAATAATGATACCAAAACTCATTCATCTTTGTTGGTTTAGCAATGATCCTTATCCTGTAGAGATAAAGGTCTGCTTGGATTCGTGGAAGCGCATTATCCCCGATTATGAGATAAAATTATGGGGATATAAGGAAGCTAAGGCGATAGGGTGTCCGTTCATAGACGAAGCATTGGAGGCTCACAAATGGGCTTTTGCTGCGGATGCTGTCAGATTCTATGCTGTATATGTTCACGGAGGTGTTTATATGGATAGTGATATCTTCTTGTATAAGCGTTTTGATGAGTTCATGCAGAAGAATGTGTTTACTACTTTTATGACAGAAGAAGGCGAAACCAAGACAGGATTGCAGGCAGCTTTCTTTATGGCTCCTCATGGTAATGCTTTCTGTCAAAAAGTTTGGGAGTATTACAAAAATCATCATTTTAAGAATGATGATGGCTCTTTTAATACCACAATCTCTCCAATTATTATGGAACGTATCGCAAAGCAATTACAGTTTGATATGAATATTCGGAGCACACAATTGTTGGAAGGTTTGCACGTATATCCAACTTCATATTTGTTGCCTCGTAAAAAGTATCCTCGTACAGAAAAAACTTTTGCCGAACATCGTATTTATGGGAGTTGGCGTAAGAGAAAGTTAAGCCGTCAGATAGATTTGATGATTTCTCATGTCGTCCATGTGGTAAAGTACGCTCTCTTCAAAAAATAGAAGAGAGCATATTGTTTTATGGACTTTATTTCAAATGAAGCAATTCTTTATACAAGGTAAGATATTGTTTCATGTATTTGTCATAATTGTAACTCATAGAGTATTCTATTGCAGCAAGGGATAATTCCCCATTTCTGTCCCAATTGGCCAGTCCTTCATTTATAGTATTAGCCATTTCTTCTGGCTCAAAAGAGTCAAAGTAGGTTGCGTGGTTCTTGCAGATTTCTGGTAGGCTGGTGTATCGAGAAGAGAAAACTTTGCAATTGTAGCGCATCGCTTCTAAAACAGGAAGTCCAAAACCTTCTAATCGACTTGGGAACAAGAAAGCTTCGCTATGAGCATACATCCAGTTACGTTCTTCATTGGTGATTTCACCAGCTATGATGACGTTGTCTGCATGGCAATATTCTTTTATTTCCAGTAGTTCTTTGAGGTAGCTTGTACATTTTTTCCCACATATAAATAGTTTATATTTAGGAAAGAACTTCATCATAGGTATTAATGTATGAAAATTTTTTTTCTTTCTTGTTTGGCCTATTGTGAAAAAGAATTTGTCGTCTATATTCACAAAGTTTGGTCGCTTTTGTTCTTCTTTGGTTGTGTCTTGTATTCCGTTATAGATAACTCTTAGTGGCTTTTTCCCAAGGTTTACATGTTCGAGTAAATCTCGTTTTACATATTCGGAAATGACAGTAATGCAATCTGAACGTTTAACAAACCATTTGAGTTTCAGTAAGCGTTTGAGACGATGAATGCCTTTTTTCTCAAATAAAAAGTTCAGATCATGTACTGTGAGAAGATTTATCATACCTTTGGCATGTCTGCGTTTGATGAACAGTTGGTCTGTGGTATGCCATAAGTCAATCTTGTGTCCTAAAGCCTTGAGATCTTTGTCCAGATGCTCTATGGTAACGTAATCAACGGCATCTCCTAAGACACCTTTATATTTTTCTAGTACAAGAACAGTAAAGTGAATATCATCAATGATACCGCCTTTGAGATGTTCGCCAACATTGTTGGCGATTTCTCCAAATCCACACTTATCTTGATAGCGTGTTAAGTCAATTAATACGTATTTCATAAATATAATGGTCTTTGAATATAAAACTAATCTTGGTGGTTTGTTAACACTATGATTTAACTTGCCTAACCATTACGGTCGTTTCCTATTCTTTCTATTATGTCATTATCTTTTAGCCATTTAATATTGTTGTCTATAGCTGTAGTACTTATGTCCAATATCTTTGCCGTATCAGCTCTTCTTTTGTCATGCTTGTTTATGATATTTTTGCAAAGGTACTATTTTATATTGAATGTAGCAAATATATATTGTTTATTTTTCGTTCCGTTCTGTTTCAAGTTACTCCAGTAACCTGTTTCGTTAGTTTGAAATGTCCCAAATAGTCAGCGTTGCTGATGGGTAGAGAAATAAATGTCTAATGCTTGGCGAAGGAAGTGCCCATGGTTCAGTCTTTCGGCCAGGCGTTTTGCATTTTGCTTCAGATTTGCGATGTCGTCGAAGGTGAGATTGGCAAGCTTTTCATCCAACTCTTTCAGCGAATTGATGGCAATACCTGCTCCTGCTTCTTCGATGATAGGCGCTACGGCTGCCTCTTTCCAGATGATGAGCGGTAAACCAGCACGGAGATAGAAGGAAACCTTATGTGGAGAATTCCATTTCAGGTATTGACCATATTCGCCCGAACAGGTGTCGAGTGAATCGCCATCCCATACTAACCCGAAGTCGGCATCAATACTCTTGATGAAATCTTCTGAAGGCACAAATCCCTGATAAGTGATGAGCGGATTCTCTTTCAAGCCCTGTAGTCCTTCCTTGTTCCCGCAAACCAGCAGTTGCCAGTTGGTCAGCGTCTTGGAAAGCTCTACCAGAAATGAATTCTTCTTCATGCTTAGCGCACCTGCATAGACTACTTTTGGCTGCTTCCTGTCTGACGCTTTTTCCTGACATGGTGAAGCTGAGTGATAGTCAAATAAGCCGAGGGCACCCACTGGCTTCTGCATTCCGTGCTCCTTGAGCCATTTCTTCATGTTCTCGTTGGAAGCGATGATATAGTCGCTATGGGAGAGACGGCTGATTTCTTTCTCTACGGTCAGCTTCTTTCTGCGGAAAGAACCTAAATCGTGAATGAGGGAAACGGTCTTGGCTCCTTTCATTCTTGCTATTTTGCATAAGAAAGAAAAGTACTTTTTGACAGGATATTGCAAGAAAAGAGTGTCGCCTTTTTGAAGCAATAGGCAGGCACGGAGAATTCCTGCAAGATCAAGGAAAAATGCGATAATCTTGCTGTTTCTTACCGTTCGATGCAGACCCAGGTTGACGGCTCCCATTTCATCGAGTGTATCCTCGTTGTCTGTCTTAGCCTTATTGCCTGCTGATGTAAGATTATAGTAGTTGCGACTTATGTAGCAAAGTCTGTTTTGTTTGTTCATGCTCTTAATGTCTTGATTTTCTGCAAAGTTACGAAATTATACCCAAAGTATTATACTCGAAGGTGTAATTTAGGAAACTTTATCTTTTATCGTAGGTAAACTTCTCCTCTTTCTGTTTTAGTTGGAGCCTTGATTATTTCATTATTACCAAGCTCCTTAATGCATAAAGAGGATAGATGTCTATTTTCCCATTGTCTTTAGTAAAACTCCCAAAGTTTTCTAATGAGGTTCGAATGGCATGATCGATGTGTTTTGTCTCCATAAAAGCATAAAGGCTCTTCATTCCGCCACGCACTTCGGCTTTTACCTCTATCGGAAGAATCTTCATATTTTTTGCCATAACGTAATCTACTTCAGCTAAAGAACTCTTTGCGCTGCGCATCCAAAAGAACAGAGAAGGAATGCTGTCTGGAGGCATGTTTTTGATGATTTCCAGTCCTGCTACCATCTCTGTAATATGTCCCTTGTTTACCAAGTCGGTGGCATTGCCTATGAGTATTTGCTCTGAAAGGGTTGTTATGCTACCTAAGTCCATGCCTAAGATGGATAGAAGAAGCCCGCTATCCAAGAAAAGGTATTTTGCGCAACTTTCATCTGCTTCTGCACCCAGCGGGAAACCATTGGCTGCAGTGTTATAGACTGGTATAAGTAATCCTGCCAAAGTTAGAAGGCTAAGAGCCTCTTTTATTTGGACAGATCTGAAATCGCGTGATACTTGGCTATATACGAACTTACTTCCTATTTGATGAGCTGCACTATGTAAGGTGAGCCGAAGCAATGTGGTGTTGGCGCGTTTCTTGTATTTCGCAAAGTCAACTTCATAGGTATATACTATTTCTTTTTGTACGGATTGGCACTCTTCGTAGCTATGAGCAGAGACCCATGTAGAGACAACTTCAGGCATTCCGCCGACCATCAGATAAGTGCGGAAGAGAGCAACTAATTGGTCGTGTAAGACAGGAAGTAAAGGTTGGGTAGGGTTGGCAATTTCTTTGGCTTGTAATAAGCTTTGCATACCAAGTGCTCCCAAGAATTCATCGAAAGACATTGGGTACATAAACATAGAATGAATCCTGCCCACGCCAAAAGTTGGAATTTCATTTAGTGCAAATTCCAACAGAGAACCTGCTGCAATAACATGTAATTCAGGTAAGTCTTCCCAAAAAAAACGAAGAGCAGAAATGGCCTCTTGGCACATTTGTATTTCGTCCAAGAAAAGTAAAGTTTTTCCTGGAATGATTGCCTCTCCTGTTATTGATTTTAATGTTTCAACTATATGACGGGCACTTAAGTCTCCTTGGAAAATTTGGGCAAACTGTGGCTTTCGCTCAAAGTTAACTTCAACGAAATTCTCGAATTGCTTGCCCAGATGGCGTACGGAGGAGGATTTGCCCACTTGTCTTGCGCCACGTAGTAACAAAGGCTTATGTCGTGGATTGTTTTTCCATGCTATCAAAGCCTTGTCTATTTGTCTGGTAATATATTGTCTTTGCTCCATTTTGTATTTCCTTTTTTTGATTGCAAAGTTACATGTTTTTTGCTTAATATCAAGCATTTAAATTGTAAAAATGCTAAAATGCAAAGATATAAACGTCAACTTTTTGCTAAAATACAAAGAAATAATCGCAGATTTTTTGCTAAAATACAAAGATTTCAGTATTCTTGTTGTAGCTGCTCCTCAAAGTGATGTCTTATACGTGAAAAAGTTGTCACCTTTAGGATGGTTAAACTAAATTTGTTAC
>ERZ1034952.3064-NODE-3064-length-11609-cov-7.427125_pt1 | contig 11609 bp, 12 predicted proteins | sample MGYA00520625_ERZ1034952 | MGnify/ENA primary metagenome ERZ1034952 (study PRJEB33766, sample SAMN09781773) | gut metagenome | biome: gut microbiome | host: Homo sapiens | place: Madagascar | study: EMG produced TPA metagenomics assembly of the PRJNA485056 data... | reverse complement strand
GATCGGGTTTTAAGAGAACTCTCTTTTTTTGCACAAAAATATTCCATCGATAAAATCATATTATTCGGTTCTCGTGCACGAGGGACAAATACCGAACGAAGTGATATAGACATTGCAGTATACGGAGGAAATTTTGACGGCTTTTACTGGGATGTCAAAGAAAAAATACATTCTCTTTTAATGTTTGATATTGTGCAGGCAGACAACCCCATTTCAAATGAGCTGGAAAAAGAGATCAAAAAGGATGGTGTTATTATTTATGAAAAAGCTTGAAAACTTTTCAAGTTGTCTTTCCGTATTAAAAAATGCTGACTTTAAGCTTGCAGAAACAAATGATATCTACAGAACAGGAATCATCGGACAATTTAATCTGATTTTTGAACTGGCCTGGAAAGCTCTGCAGGAAATAATGAAACTCCATGGTGTTGAAGGTGCTTCAACTGGTTCTCCAAGAGAAATTCTTCAACTGGCTTACAAAATTGGTTTTTTAAACGACTCTGCCGTGTGGTTACTGATGTTAAAAAAAAGGAACACATCTGTCCATATATATAACGAAGATGAAATCGATGAAATGATCATGCTGATTCGCGACAGCTTTCTTCCTGCATTCACCGAACTTGAGCAAATTCTTAAGGAAAAACTCAACGAAGCAGAAAGCAGCTGGTAATAAACAACTGAAATGAGGGGACCTTGCCGGTCCCCTCATCTCAGTTATTACATTTCACATCATCAAAAAATCTTAAGAAAATCGTTATACATAACAACTACCATAAGCACCATCAATGCCATCAGACCTGCAAAATGAATCCTGCCTTCAATTTCACGATTGATTGGTTTTTTACGAATTGCCTCGATAACAAGAAATACCAGCCTGCCGCCATCAAGTGCCGGGAGCGGAAGCAGGTTCATAACACCAAGGTTCGCTGACAGCAGAACTGCCATGTTCAGCATATTCATCCAGAGCATCAATGCTCCTTCACTTTTGCTTTCTTCATAAGTTGTTCCAATGGCATCCACAACGCCCACCGGTCCGCTGAGGTTCTGGAATCCAAGCTGTCCTGACACCAGTTCTTTCAGGCTGAGGATTGTTGTTCTGATCATATATTTAATTTCCAGCGCCCCGTATTTCAGCACCTTCAGTCCAGACGTTTTTGTGTATCCAAGATTGTAAGAAAATCCCAGTTGTGGTGTTCGATACTCTTTCGGTGTAATTGTTGCAGTATAGTCCAGTCCGTCTCTGTCATAGGTAATTTCAACAGGTTCACTGGAAAGAGGATGTTCTGCAAGATAAGCATCATATGCTTCTCCATCTGCGATCTCCACTCCATTAATTGCAGTGATCGTATCTCCCGGTTTAAGGCCTGCTTCCTGCAGCGGCATTCCATCGATCAGTGATTCTACAGTCATAGAAGAGGCATCTGATCTGTTAAAGCCCAGAAGATAACGTACAGATACATCCGGTGTGTACGTTATCGTTTCTGTCCTGCCGTCTCTTTTAACCTGCATCTCAACCGCATCGCCCTCTTTAAGCTCATTCAGATACATATAAACATACAGATCCTTTGCCAGATCCACATGGTATCCATCATAACTGGTAATAACATCGCCTGTCTGCAGACCTGCTTCAGCTGCAGCTGAAGACTCGTCTACTGCCATGATTTCTGCCGGATCATATCCAACAAAACCTACAATGATCACTGCAAGCACAAACGCCAGGATAAAATTAAAAATCGGACCGGCTGCAACAACAGAGATTCTTCCCCATACGGATGCCGAATTAAAGGAGCCCGGAACATCCTCCTCCGCTGTATCCTCTCCGACCATCGCGCAGGAGCCGCCGATCGGCAGCAATTTCAGTGAGTACCTGGTCTCTCCCTTCTGGACACTCAAAAGTCTCGGACCCATTCCAAGAGAAAATTCAGTTACACTGATTCCGTTCAGTTTTGCAAATAAAAAATGTCCAAATTCATGAAACAATATGATTGCACTGAAAATGATTACAGCAATCAAAATCTTCAATCTACCACCTGCTTTCAATCCACTGATATGTATCGTTCTCTACTGCCAGAATTTCTTCAAGCTCCGGCTTTGCTATTACTTTGTGACGTTCCATGGACTGTCCGATAATGTCATAAATATCCAGGAATCGTATTTCTTTGCGAAGGAATTTACTTACAGCAAGCTCGTTCGCGGCATTAAATACAGTCGGCATGGAACCGCCCTCTCTTGATGCCTGAATCGCCATCGGCAGTCCCAGGAAAGTTTCCATATCCGGTTTTTCAAACGTAATCTGTCCCAGTTCTGCGAAATCAAGTCTGTCCCCATCTAGGTATCTTCTGTGCGGATAATACAGAGCATACTGAATTGGTAAACGCATATCCGGTGTTCCAAGCTGTGCAATGATTCCGCCATCTTTAAACTGAACCATAGAATGTATGACACTCTGCGGCTGCACTACAACCTGAATCTGATCCAGATCCACACCAAACAGCCATTTTGCCTCCATCACTTCGAGGCCTTTATTAACCAGAGTTGCCGAATCCACAGTAATCTTCTGTCCCATTACCCAGTTCGGATGTTTCAGTGTATCTTCCAGAGTCACTGTTTCGAGGTCTTTTCTTGTTTTTCCACGGAAAGGTCCTCCTGATGCTGTGATCAGAAGTTTATCGATCTCTGCTTTGTGCTCTCCGTTCAATGCCTGAAAGATCGCACTGTGTTCACTGTCTACCGGAAGTATCTTCACACCATATTCTTTTGCCATCGGTATGATCAGATGACCCGCCGTTACCAGTGTCTCTTTATTTGCAAGTGCGATATCCTTGCCGGCACGGATTGCTTCAATCGTCGGACGGATGCCAAGCATTCCGACAATGGCAGTCACCAGGACTTCTGTTTCCGGCATTGCCGCCAGTTCCAGAAGGCCATCCATTCCTGCAACAACCCTTGTATCTGTATCCTGGATCTTCAATGCAAGTTCCCGGGCAGCTGTTTCATCCCAGACAGCCACAAGGCGCGGCGAAAATTCTCTTACCTGTTCTTCCAGTTTCTGAATATTCTTTCCTGCACTGATTCCAAGAACTTCAATATCTCCATTGGCACGGACAACATCCAGTGTCTGTGTTCCAATCGAACCTGTAGAACCTAATATAGCAATTTTTTTCATAGCATTCTCCTTTTAGAGACCAAGAATCATTTTTGCCAGATAATAAATGACAGGTGCTGTAAAAATAACACTGTCAAAACGATCAAGGATTCCTCCATGACCCGGGATCAGTTTCCCATAGTCTTTGATCCCCTGATTTCGTTTGATTGCAGAAGCAGCAAGATCGCCAACCATGGAGATCAGCGCTCCGACACCACAGATAATTGCGTATTCAAGCATTGCACCATGCGTTGCAGCTGCATAGAGCACACCAAGAAGCGCTGCACCTACAACACCTCCAACCGCACCTTCGATTGATTTTTTCGGACTGAGAACAGGTGCCATCTTATGTTTTCCGATCAGCATACCAACACAATAAGCACAGGTATCACATCCCCATGAACAGAGGAAGATCAGCCACACAATAAATTTACCATCCGGAAGATTTCGTGTGAGCAATATAAAGGAAAGCATCACTGCAACATAAACCACTCCGAAGAAAGTTGCCATTACCTGATTTGCATTGTATTTCGGATAAGAAAAAACATAGACAAACATGATCAGGATCAGTGCGATCAGAATTGCCATTGTTCCATAACGCTCAAATCCCAGCAGCAAGGATGCATAGTACAAAATAGCACCTAGATATCCGGCAAGTTCCAGAAATACTGTTTGTTCTTTGTGAACGCCCATTGCCTTGTAAAGTTCCTGCATTCCAAGCAGAGAAACACAAAGCAGTGTCACAAACAGTACATAGTTGCCGCTTATGATCGTAAGCAGTGCCGCGATCACAAGCAAAATGCCACTTATGAGTCGTGTTTTAAACATCGTTATTCCTCCTTCACGCCCCCATAGCGGCGGTCTCTTCCATTGTATTTTTCAATTGCCCTGATCAGGTCTTCTTTGCCAAAATCCGGCCACGGAACATCTGTAAAATAAAATTCCGTATATGCCAGCTGCCACATCAGGAAATTCGACAGTCTCTGTTCTCCGCTGGTTCTGATCAACAAATCCGGATCCGGAACATCCGCGGTATCCAGATAACCGGAAATGGTGTCTTCCGTAATTTTCTGAGGATCCACTTTTCCGTCGATTGCATCCTGTGCAAGCTTTCGCATTCCACGTGTAATTTCATCACGGCTGCCATAATTCAGCGCAATCTGAAAATAAAGCTCATCATAGTCTTTTGAAAATTCTTCCAGCTGTTTGATTTTTTCCTGAATATCCGGTGCAAATGCAGTCGGATCTCCGATGATCTTTACACGCATACGGTTCTTTTCTGCACTTTTCATGCATTTTTTAAGATAGCTTCGGAACAGTTTCATCAGTCCCTCAACTTCTTCTCTGGATCGCTTCCAGTTTTCTGTAGAAAACGCATATACAGTAAGATATTTTACCCCAAGATCTTTGATGTCATCACAAATGGTCTCAAGATTGGCGCAGCCTTTGATATGACCATATCCTCTCGGCATGCCTTTTGCTTTTGCCCATCTGCCATTTCCATCGAGAATAATCGCAATATGATTCGGAACCTTCATATTCTCCATGTTTAAATTTCTCCTCTCGTTTCGCAGAGCGAACAGAAAGAGAGCCTTTTGCGGCTCTCCTTCTCCCTCCTTCCTGACAGTTATCTTTCTGTGGATTATACTGTCAGGATTTCTTTTGATTTTACTTCAACCGCTGCATCAATCTTCTTGATGAATTTATCTGTAAGCTTCTGGACTGCATCTTCCAGATCTTTTACTTCATCTTCAGAAACATCCTGTTTTGTAAGTTTCTTGAATGCATCGTTTGCATCACGGCGAACATTACGTACAGCAACTTTGGCTGCCTCGCCTTTTTTCTTTACATCTTTAACAAGTTCCTTACGACGTTCTTCTGTCAGTTCCGGAAGTACCAGACGAATAACTTTACCGTCATTGTTCGGATTCAGACCAAGATCTGAAGTAAGAATTGCTTTCTCAATACCTTTGATCAGGCTTGCTTCCCATGGCTGGATCTGAATCATTCTTGCTTCCGGTACAGTAATGTTTGCCACCTGCTGAAGTGGTGTCGGGCTTCCATAATAATCTACTGTAATTTTGTCAAGAATATGCGGATTTGCACGTCCTGCACGGATCGTTGTCAGTTCTGCCTCAAAACCCTCCAGTGTTTTTGTCATTTTCTGCTCATATTTCTGAACTCTCTCATCCATTATCGAATTCTCCTTCTCTGGTTTTATTTTTATTATACAGTTACTTTTGTTCCTGTAAATTTACCATGTACAGCATTTACAATGCTGTTTTCCTCTTCCAGACCAAATACCAGCATCGGCATTTTCTGTTCCAGACACATAATAGATGCAGTAAGATCCATTGCTGCAAGTTTCTTGTCAACAACTTCTTCAATAGAAATCTCGTCGTATTTCACTGCATTCGGGTTCAGCTTCGGATCGCTGTCATAAATACCATCTACTGCCTTGGCAAGAAGGATTGCTTCTGCCTCGATCTCAACAGCTCTCAGTACAGTAGCTGTATCTGTTGAGAAATACGGATGACCTGTACCACCTGCAAAAAACAGGATTTTTCCTTCCGCAAATGCCTCTTCTACTGCATCTTTGGAATAAAGGCTGGTAAATGCTCCACATACGAATGGTGTAAAGATTTCTGTCTTAAGTCCCAGATATCTGCAGATATCGGATACATAAATACAGTTCATCACAGTAGCAAGCATACCGATCTGATCTGCTTTGTTGCGGTTGATCGTCTCACTTGTACGTCCTCTCCAGAAATTGCCTCCACCGATCACAATACCAATCTGTGTACCTTCTTCAGCAACTTCACGGATCTGTTTTGCCACAGCAATGACCGTTGCCTCATCAAATCCTTTTTTCTCGGTTCCGGCAAGAGCCTCTCCGCTTAATTTCAGTAGTATTCTTTTCATAGATTATTTATCCTCCTGTTATTATTTACCATACTCCCGTAACAATCTCGTTTCCATCTTCATCAACGGAAGTCGAAACTGTGAAGTTTGAATAGTAATAATATCCTGTAGTTCCTGTAGCTGAATCTTCATCATATTCTGAAGACTGCGCACTGCCCACTGCACCTTCCAGTTCATCTATAGGCATACCGATATACCTTTCTGCTTTCCGGATCGTAGCATCGCCGGGATCTTTGTTGTCCGGATCATCAGTGTTATCTGATGGTGCGGCAGTCGGTGCCGGGGTAGTTGTACCTGTACTTGAATCATCTGTATCATCCGGTGCTTCTGTCGGAGCCGGGGTATCAGAATCGTTTTCATCATCTTCTTCGTCATCTGAAGAAAGTCCCAGTCTCTTCTTAACATCCTTCAGCGTTGAAATTTCCTTCGTACTGCTTGCTGTCATATAAGTTGCATACGGAATGGCATCTTCATCCTTTCCGTCCATACGCAGCGTAATCTGCTTGATTGTTGCAAGTGGAAGCTCTCTGAAAAAGCATTCGTTTTTTTCTTCATCGGTATAAGAAATTCTTATATCATATGTAGTGGATGATGATTTCGATTTTTCATAATAATAAACCGCATTGTCCCCGCTCTTTAAAGTGAACATGCCGTTTACAAGGTCATCTCCCCACTCATCTGATTCGTCATCATCTGACGGAGTTTCTCTGATATAAATCGCAGCGATCTCAAAGCCTGTCTTATTCACGATTGTTACCTTTGAAGCAGTGGAAGTTTTTTCTCCCATCACGTTCTTCTCTACGGTTGCTTCCATATTCACCAGCTCAGGAGTCACTGTCGGAGATACTGCTGCTTCTGTCGGGGAAACAGTTTCCTGAACCACAGAATCGCCATTATTTTTCTTCCCACATCCTGACACTGCAACTGCCAGAACTGCAAGTCCTATTGCTACCAGATATCTTTTCCTGATCATATATAATTCCTCCTATTCTAGTCGCGGAATAGTTATATAACAACATTCTTTCACAATGTTACCAACTGAATAATTATTATCTATTTTAATTATACAGAGTATCAAATTCTTGTCAACAAAATGTCTGCGAATTCATACTTTTTTAAAAGTGTTACTATTCACTCCGTTCATTACCTGCGAACAGCCTCTTAAAAGTTACAGATTTCTGACTTTAAATTCTCTCTCTGCTTCTCTCCGCTGATCTTTTTTCGCAATATCCTGTCTCTTGTCATACAGTTTCTTACCGCGTGCAACACCTATTTCAAGTTTCACAAGGCTGTTTTTAAAATATACCTTCAGCGGAACAAGTGTCAGACCCTTTTCCTGAAGACTGCCCTCTATCTTATTGATCTCATGTCTGTGAAGAAGGAGTTTTCTCACTCTCATCGGGTCTTTGTTGAAAATATTACCTTTCTCATATGGGCTGATATGCATTCCGTAGATATATACTTCGCCCTTTTCCACACGGACAAAGGATTCTTTTATGCTGCATTTACCTGCCCGAAGTGATTTCACCTCTGTTCCTGCAAGTGCGATTCCTGCCTCATAGGTATCTTCTATAAAATAGTCATGAAAAGCTTTTTTGTTGTTTGCGATCAGTTTCATTCCTGCCTTTTTTGCCATGAATAACACCTCCTTATTCGAAACAGAACAGGCCGTTATACTACAGTGAAATCCACAGTACGCTTCATAGCGTCTGCATCTGCCACCCTTACGCTGACTTTCTGTCCGAGATGGTAGATTTTCTTTGTCAGTTCCCCGCGAAGTTCATAATTTTCTTCGTCAAATTCATAATAATCATCTGTTAATGCAGTTATATGAACAAGACCTTCCACTGTATTCGGAAGTTCTACATAAAATCCATAGGCTGTAACACCGGAAATAATTCCCTCAAATACCTCTCCCAGATGATAAGACATGTATTCTGCTTTCTTCATGCGGTCGGATTCACGTTCTGCTTCCTGTGCACGTCTTTCACATACACTGGACTGCTCCGCAACGTGTTCCAGAATTTCCCTGTAATGTTCCGTCTTTCCTTCCCGCTGCAGCCTTCCTCTTATATTATCACGAATGATACGGTGAATCTGTAAATCCGGATATCTTCTGATTGGAGATGTAAAATGACAGTAATATCTTGCAGCCAGACCGAAATGTCCGCTGCATTCCGTTGTGTAGCGTGCCTGTTTCATCGTTCTCAGCATCAGTCTGCTGATCATCGTCTCATTTGGCATTCCCTGTATCTGCTCAAGAATCTCCTGAACTTCCTTCGGCGTGATCTCTTCTCTGGCTTTCTGCACCTTTACACCCTGATGCCGCAAAAGCGTAAGAAGACTTTCTACTTTTTCCGGGTCCGGATTATCATGTGTACGATACACAAAAGGATACTCTCCTTTGCAGTATTCTTTGGCTACCGTTTCATTTGCCATAAGCATAAAATCTTCGATTATCTGCGTTGCGACATTCTGTTCATATGGCTTTACATCGATTGCCCGTCCTGCACCGTTCAGAATGATCTTACTCTCAGGGAAATCAAAATCAATGGAACCTCTGTTATGACGCTTGCTTCTCAGCAGTGCAGACAGCTCCTTCATAAGGAAAAACATCGGAACAAATTCCTGATACTCTCTGCTGGTCTCCGTATCTCCGTCTTCGAGAATACAACGAACCTGATTATAGCTCATACGACGGTCTACGCGTATGATCGTTTCAGCAATTTTATGATCTGTTACCGTACCGGTCTCGTCAATTTCCATCAGACAGCTCAGCGTCAGACGGTCCTCTCCCTGGTTCAGGGAACAGATTCCGTTTGACAGTCTCTCCGGAAGCATCGGAATCACACGGTCAGCCAGATATACACTGGTTCCACGCTTCAGTGCTTCCTTGTCCAACGCACTTCCGCCCTGCACATAATTACTCACATCTGCAATATGAACTCCAAGATGATAAATATTTCCCTCTTTTGTAAGAGAAACCGCATCATCGAGATCTTTCGCATCTTCTCCGTCAATTGTCACCGTCATAAGATGAGTCAGATCCATTCTGCCATCCCGGTCTGCCTCCTGCACATGATCCGGCACACGCATTGCCTGGTTCATCACTTTGACAGGAAATTCCGATGGGATACTAAAGCTCTTTACAATTGCAAGGATATCTGTCCCCGGTGCATTCATACTGCCAAGGTTTTCTGAGATTTTTCCTTCCGGCTTATGCCTTTCATCACCATAATCAATGATCTCCGCAACAACCTTGTCGCCATCGCGGATCCCTTTGGAATTCTTCGGAGAAATATAAATATCTTTTGAAAACTTCTGATTATCGCACAGAATAAATCCATAATCACGCTCCCGCTGAAAGGTACCTACAACTTCTTTGTTTGCACGTTCAAGAATATCTATCACTGTGCCTTCTCTGCGTTTTCCCTTTTTTTCTGCATTTTTAAGGAGTACCTGAACACGATCCATATGCATGGCAGTTCCGGTTCTGTCTGCCGGAATAAAAATATCCTCTTCTTCCTCCTCCAGTTCTACGAATCCGAATCCCCTTGCATTCCCGATAAAAATGCCCTCTCTGATCAGACCCAGTCTGCTGAGTTCACGTATATCTCTTTTCTTTGGTTTAACAACTGCTTTCTGTTTGGAAAATTTTTTCTTCTTTTTCTTTTCCCAGATTTTCTTTTTACTCACCTGTGCTCCTTTGCTGTGAGAAAAAAAAGCACTCTTGCGTTCATACAAGAGTGTTTCCTTCTGACAATTCTTAAAAATTCATATTCAAAACTACTGCCAGTACAAAAAATAACACTGCCATAATTGTGGTAGCTCTTATAAGTCCACCCTCCATAGAACGACCTTTATTCTTTCCCCAATAGGAATCTGCCGCACCGGAAATTGCTCCGCCAAGTCCCTGCTGCTTTCCTTCCTGCATCAGAACAACGATGGTAAGTGCGATACAATCTATGGCAAAAATAACAGTGAGAATAGTTCTTAAAATCTGCACTTTGCTTACACCTCCTAATCAACTGAATTTTATTCTATCATATCAACTCTGTGATTTCAACTGTTTTTAATCATTTCCACCTCAAAGCTCAAATATCGAACGGATTCTCATATACCGCCAGCTCCCCAAGCTGTTCTGCAATTCTCAGGAGCTGATTGTATTTTGCATTTCGTTCAGAGCGGCACGGTGCTCCTGTTTTAATCTGCCCGGAACCTGCTGCCACTGCAAGATCAGCAATAAAAGAGTCTTCTGTCTCACCGGATCTGTGGGAAATTACTGTCCGATATCCTGCTTTGTGTGCCATTTCCACTGCATCCATGGCCTCACTCAATGTTCCGATCTGATTCATTTTAATAAGCACCGCATTCGCGGCATGAAGCTGTATGCCACATCTCAGACGTTTGATATTTGTAACAAAAAGATCATCACCTACAAGCTGAATGCGTTTTCCCAGATGTTCTGTCATCTTTTTCCAACCGTCCCAATCATCCTCGTGAAGACCATCCTCAATAGAAATAATTGGAAATTTTTTTGTCAGTTCTTCATAATACAGGATCATTTCTCCGGCATCTCTCAGAATTTCTTTTCCTTTCATCTGGCTTTCGCCCGGGAAATAATAACAGTTCCGGCTCTCATCATAAAGCTCGCTTGCCGCAGCATCGATTGCGATCAGAATATCTTCTTCCGGCCTATATCCGGCCTTTTCAACTGCCAGCATAATAACCTCCAGCACATCCCTGCTGTCTACAAGATCCGGAGCAAAACCACCCTCATCGCCAACTGACACAGACAATCCTTTTTCTTTCAGGATCATACGCAGCCTCTGATATATTTCCACACACATACGGATTCCTTCTTTAAAATTCGCAGCACCGGCAGGCATGATCATGAATTCCTGAAGATCCACCATATTATCTGCATGTCTTCCCCCATTCAGAATATTCATCATCGGCACCGGCAGGCGCTTGCTGTGACATCCTCCTATATACTGATAAAGCGGAATTCTGAGTGCCATCGCGGCTGCTCTGGCAACAGCCATAGAAACAGCGAGCGTTGCATTTGCTCCAATACTGCTTTTATTATCAGTACCATCCGTGTGGATCAAAATCTGGTCGATACGATTCTGATCCAGCGCATTTTCTCCGATAATCGCATCTGCAAGCTTTGTATTTATATTTTCTATCGCCCGCTCTACACTAAGTCCCATATAATATTCCTTATTTCCATCACGCAGTTCCACTGCTTCAAACTTCCCGGTAGATGCTCCGGATGGCACTGCTGCATTTGCTGTATATCCATTTATCCCCATAATACCCTCGCCTACCGTAACCTCTGCCTCCACGGTCGGATTTCCTCTGGAATCCAGTACCTGTCTTGCATGCACTCTTCGAACCGGTAAATAACGAAACATATGCTTACCTCCTTATTTTCAACTAATATATCATCTTTCTGAAACAGACTTCTTCTACCTGAACCTCTCTTTTATTTTCTCCGGGCTGCGTTTTTCTATACGCAGGGACAGCGTATTTTGTATCAAGT
>ERZ1034952.3063-NODE-3063-length-11610-cov-3.018780_pt1 | contig 11610 bp, 10 predicted proteins | sample MGYA00520625_ERZ1034952 | MGnify/ENA primary metagenome ERZ1034952 (study PRJEB33766, sample SAMN09781773) | gut metagenome | biome: gut microbiome | host: Homo sapiens | place: Madagascar | study: EMG produced TPA metagenomics assembly of the PRJNA485056 data... | reverse complement strand
AGCTACCGCACCATGACCGCGAAAACCGCCGCAGCACGTACCTATAAAACCGTCGTTCAGCCGACCGCCGTCAAAAGGAACGGCGAGACCGTGCTGACCCTGCGGGCAGAGGATGCGACCACTGCAGATACAGACAACCGGAGTCTGCTGACGAGCGGCACGCTGACCCTTTCGGCCGCAAACGTCGCTGACAAGACGCTGCTGACGGCAGTTTCACTTGAAAACGGCCTGCTGAGCACCAGTTTCGGTTCCAGGAGCGGCAGTGAAGCGTGCTCGGCACGCGACCAGATGCAGCGTTTGACCGCCTTCGGCCGTGTGCCGCTCGCGTATGTTTCGTCACTTTCGCGCTCGAACGACCGCTGGACGATCGAGCTTACCTCGCCGCTCTATGACAGTCTAACGGCGGCAGCATGCAGGTATCGAACATTCAAACTGAACAGACGGTCTCCTTTGGAAAAATCGTCTCTCAGACGGTTTCTTTCGACTGCACAGCAGGGGAGTACACCATTTCCGTCTCGGCAGATTTCGCAGGCTAAGGCCATACCGTACAATTCCCGTAAGCCGCATCAGCTTTAATCGCGCTGTACCGTCCAAAAAAATAATTTGAATTTTTCGAAAAACAGGGAACCTTCTGTGCGGTTCTCCGTCTAACAGGACAAGAACATAACACAGGAGGATAAAACACTATGATGAAGAGAACGATGGGCGGCGTACTGGCCGCTGCAATGATGATGATGAGCGCACTTCCGGCTGCTGGCGCAGTCGATGTCTCTCATCTGAACGGAGCGGGCAGCTCGACGCTGACGCAGGCCGCTGCCGATACGCTTCCGTCTCTGTCCGTTGCACCGATGACCGAGCTGGCGACCGTTGTCAGCTATGAGAACGGCGATCTGACTGTTAAGACCGCAGACGGCGACGAGCTCGTACTGCACACCGAAAATGCGATTGTCATGGACACCCAGACCGCTGCTGCGGCTGATCTGTCTGCCCTCAAGGCAGGCGAGAGCGTTTACGTGTACCACGACGAGGCTGTCACCATGTCTCTCCCGGCACAGACTACCGCCTATGCTGTCCTGACCAATCTCACCGACAAGCACGCTCCGGCATCTCTGCTCACTGCTGAGGCTGTTCAGAAGAACGACGACGGCTCTGTCACCGTTACCTGCCAGAGCGGCGCGCTGCACCTTACCATCGCGAAGGACGCGAGCGTTCAGCCGTTCAGGACCCGCAACATTGTAACCGCGGACGACATCCATGTCGGCACCCGCTTCTTCGCGTGGTTCGACGTCGCTGCTGCGTCTTACCCGGCACAGGCCGCAACCGACCGCGTTGTCATCCCGGGCCAGGAGGACAGCCGTTTCCTCGTTTTCTCTAAGGATGGCTCGCAGCTGACCGAAGGCTGCGTTGCAGACGGCGTAGCGATGGTTCCGGTCCGCAAGGTCGCAGAGAATCTTGGCTACAAGGTATCCTGGGACGGCAAGACCAATACCGTTATCCTCGAAAAGGGTGAGACCCCGATCAACGTCCAGCTGGGTGTGGACCGCTACCACGCAGGCAACGACCGTACCGGCGGCGTATCTCTCGGCGCTGCCTCCTACGAGATCAACGGCACAAGTTGGGTTCCGGCAGAGCTGTTCCAGCTTGCCGGCGAGACCATTTCGTTCAGCAACGGCTCCCTGACTCTCGGCAGCCTGATGCTGACGGCTGTCGCAGAATAAATACTGCTCAGCTGAGAAAAGTCCATAGTCTCAGAACCGCTCTTCACGGAGCGGTTCTTTTTTATTTTGCACACTGTTAACAAACCGTGAATTTTCTTTCACAACCTCTTGATTTTTCTCTCGGAGCGTACTATTATATCATTGTTGGCACTCAAAGGTATAGAGTGCTAAACCCATTTTAGAAAATCAAAACACAGAGGTGTATGTAACTATGGCACAGAAACAGTTCAAGGCAGAGTCCAAGCGTCTGCTTGACCTGATGATCAACTCGATTTATACGCACAAGGAGATTTTCCTGCGTGAGCTGATCTCGAATGCATCGGATGCCACCGATAAACTCTACTATAACGCGATGAAGGAAGGCAAAACAGGCATCACGCGCGATGCGCTCCCCATCGAGCTGACCCTCGACAAAGCGAACCGCCGCTTCATCATCGAGGACCATGGCTGCGGCATGACCGCTGAGGAGCTCGAGAGCAACCTCGGCACCATCGCACGCTCCGGCTCGCTTGCCTTCAAGGCTGAGAACGAGAAGCAGGACGACATTGACATCATCGGCCAGTTCGGCGTCGGTTTTTACGCCGCCTTCATGGTCGCAAAGCATGTTGAGGTCGTTTCCCGTGCGGTCGGCAGCGATGGCGCAAACCGCTGGGAGTCGGACGGCGCGGACGGCTACACCGTGACGCCCTGTGAAAAGGCAGAGAACGGCACGAAGATCGTCCTCACCATCAAGGACAACACCGAATCCGAAAACTACGACGAATTTCTTGAACCTTACCGCGTACAGGGTTTGGTCAAGAAATACTCCGACTACATCCGCTATCCGATCAAGATGGACATGCCCCGTTCTCGCATGAAGGAGAAGCCGGCAGATGCAGGGGATGACTACAAGCCCGAGTGGGAAGAGTATACCGAAAACACAACCCTGAACTCTATGGTTCCGATCTGGAAGAAATCCAGGAAGGAGCTGAAGGACGAGGACTACAACAATTTCTATACGCAGAAGTTTTTCGACTATCAGCCACCGCTCTGTCACATCCATACGAGCGTTGAGGGCGCAGTGACCTACACCGCGATGCTGTTTATCCCGTCGCACGCTCCGATGGATTATTATACCAAGGATTATGAAAAGGGTCTTCAGCTCTACTCCAACGGCGTGCTCATCATGGACAAGTGTGCCGATCTGCTGCCTGACCACTTCAGCTTTGTCCGCGGCATGGTAGATACCGCAGACCTGTCGCTCAACATCTCCCGCGAAATGCTCCAGCACGACCGCCACCTCAAAGCTATCGCACAGAGTCTGGAAAAGAAGATCAAGAACGAGCTGCTCAAGATGCAGAAGGATAAGCCGGAGGATTACGACAAGTTCTGGGCAGCCTTCGGCCGCCAGATTAAGTATGGCGCATACGTCCAGTACGGCGCACATAAGGAGCTGCTTCAGGATCTGCTGATGTATCATTCCTCGACCGAGAACAAGCTCGTTTCGCTCAAGGACTACGTTTCCCGTATGAAGGAAGACCAGAAGTATATTTACTACGCCTGCGGTGAAACTGTTGATAAGATCAAAATGCTGCCTGTCATGGAGACCCTGTCCGACAAGGGCTATGAAGGCCTCTGCATGGATGACAGCATCGATGAGTTCTGCACCAAAATGATTTCGAAATACGACGACAAGGAATTCAAGTCGATTCTGGACGCAGACCTTGGTCTGGAAAGTGAAGAGGAAAGGGAAGAGATCAAGAAGCAGTCTGAGGACAACAAGGAGCTGCTCGACGCGCTCAGCAAGGCGCTTAAGGGCAAGGTAAAGAAGGTCGAACTGACCGGCCGCCTCAAAAACCATCCGTGCTGTCTGCGCGCCGAAGGCCCGGTAACGCTTGAAATGGAGAAGGTGCTCAACCAGCAGGCCGCTGTCAACGGCGGTGAGACTGTCCGCGCTGATCGCGTACTCGAACTGAACGCAGATCACCCGATCTTCAAGAAGCTGTGCGCTCTCCAGGCCGAAGGTTCGGACGTCCTTGCCGACTATGCGGACATTCTGTACACGCAGTCGCTGCTGATCGAGGGTCTGCCGGTAGATGACCCGGCCGGCTACGCCAACAAGATCTGCGCTCTTCTTGCCCGCTAAACGCATGCTCATGAAAGGAGACGGATGCACATGAAAAAAATGCTCTGGATCGTTAATCCCCATGCCGGGCGCGGTGCGATGCGCGGCAAACTCATTGACTGCATCCTCGCCTTTCAAGAGGCAGGGTTTGATGTAACCCTGCACGTAACCGAAGGTCCCGAGGATGCGACCCGCGTTGCGCAGGCAAGAGCCGGGGAATTTGACCGTATCGTCTGTGCCGGCGGCGACGGCACTCTCAACGAGGTCGTCACCGGACTGATGCAGAGCAAGGTACGGCCGCCTCTCGGCTACATCCCTGCCGGCACAACCAACGATTTTGCTACCAGTCTCGGCATTCCCAAGGTTCCGGCCGAGGCGGCTGCTATCGCTGCAAAGGACCGCTTGCAGGCACTCGATATCGGCCGCTTTAACAGCCGTTATTTTAACTATATCGCTGCCTTTGGCGTATTCACTGAGGTCAGCTACGCCACGCCGCAGCAGACTAAAAACATCTTCGGCCGTGCTGCCTACATCATGCAGGGCGTCATTTCGCTCGCGAACATCAAGGAATACCGCATCCGCGTCAACAGTCCGGAAATGCAGACCGAAGATCACTTCATCTACGGCATGGTATCCAATTCGGTCTCTGTAGGCGGTTTTAAGGCACTGAGTCCGGACTCTATCGCACTCGATGACGGTTTGTATGAGGTCCTGCTCGTCTATCCGGTCGATAATCCGATGGAGCTTCAGTGGCTGATCAATGACCTGCTGACGCATAACACCGAATCGACTCGTTTTCTCTACTTCCGCACCTCGCATATCACATTTGACTCAGAGGAGGAAATCTCCTGGACGCTTGACGGTGAATTCGGCGGTTCAGAGACGCATGCCGAGATCAAAAACTATGCAAGAGCCATCCGCTTCGTAACTGCCGGGGAGGATGCGGACGGAAACAGCTGAGCAGTAATACCGACAGCCGCAAAAGGGCAGGGACACCGCATCGCGTCCCTGCCCTTATTCATCTGCATCAGAAAGAAACCAATATCGGCTGCAGCTGCCGACCTTCAAGTGCTGCTTCAATGGTCTCCGGCAGGAGCGAAAGTTCACTTACTAGCGACCGCGGCTTGCTCTCCGGATCATCCTGTCCGAACGGCACGAAATAATAGTGCCTGCGATTCAGCAGTCTTCCGATATTCTCTGCGGAGGCTGCAAGCGCATCATTGGTTGAAAGTGCGAGAACAACCGGTCTCTCGCTTCGCAAATGACTCTTAACCGCCATTGCAGCGGTCGTATCTGTAATACCGTGCGAGAGCTTTGCAAGCGTGTTGCCCGTGCAGGGCACAACGATCAGCACATCGAACATCCGCTTCGGCCCGATCGGCTCCGCATCCGCAATGCTGTCGATGATCTCGCTGCCAGTGATATTCCGCAGACGTTCACGCAGATCATCCGCCGTGCCGAACCGTGTATCCATACCGCCTGCATGCTCGCTCAGGATTGGTGTAACGCTGTGACCGAGTGATACAAGATTTTCCATCGCTCGAAGCGCCTTTACGAACGTACAGAACGAACCTGTCATAACAAAACCGATTTTCACAGCACGCCCTCCTCTCGCAGTATAGCGGTCACCGTAGCATAAATCGCGGCAGCAGCCGTGCGCGGCGCAACCTTTCCGGGCAGAGACAAAGCGTGTATTATCCGGCAGCCCGTTGGAGGATCTGCATCCGGTGCGACACCTCCCGGCATGGACGCAAGGTCGATCACAATGCAGGATGGCGTCAGCGCGCGCAGTATCTCGCCCGTCAGAAGCGGTGCAGGCACAGTATTGAAGATGATCTCCCTGCCGTGCACCTCCTGTGCAAGCTGTGCCGTATCCACCGCCGCAAGGCCTGCGGATTCGATACGAGCCCGGTCTCTCAGTGACCGGGCCGCGACAGTCACCTGTGCTCCCAGTGCATGCAGTCTGACAGCAAGCAGAAATCCGATCCGTCCTGCACCAATGACGAGCACATGTGCACCCTGTATCGTGCAGTCAGTCTGCTCCATAGCGAGCTGCAGCGCTCCCTCACAGGTAGGCACGGCGTTGCGTATCGCAAGCTCCTCTCGTGAGAGATAGTCGATCAGCCGCACACCGCACTGCACCGCCCGGGCATGCAGCCGAAAGGGGACTGCACCGCCGAACGCCGGCACGCCTGCCGGTATCGCATCAAGTACCTGCATCACATCAGTCTCCGTCCGCGCAAGCGGTGCGCGCAGCAAGCCATCGCCCTGCATGACGGGGACGGGCAGCAGCACTGCATCTGCGCCCTCTGTGCATGACGCAGCATCAGAGCAGACCGCCGCGCCCTCTATGTTCGCCCGGTCAAGCGCAAACGTGCGTACGGCATGACCGTCTGCCAGCGCAAGGCTCGCCAGAAAGACCTGACGCTCATCGCCACCGATGACCGCCAGAGTCAAGCTCTTACCCATACAAAAACCTCCTCTGCGTCATTCTATGCATAGAGCAGGGGAGGTGCCAAAATAAAAGACTGCCGTTCTCGAGAGAAAACAGCAGTCTTTTCTGTTACTTCATTGCCGGGTCGCTCACGCCGTTCGCTTCGAACGCGCGCAGACGATCGAGACAGGTGCCGCATTTGCCGCACGGCCTCTCTCCGCCCTCGTAGCAGCTCCATGTCAGTTCATAGGGGACATGCAGCCGCAGGCCCTCCCTGACGATCTGAGCCTTGTTCCAGCGGACGAAAGGCGCTTCGATGCGCAGTGCGCCGCCTGTACCTTCTTCTACCGACCGGTTCATCGCATTCACGAATTCCTCGCTGCAATCGGGGTAGGCGTTTCCGGCTGCATCATCATGATGTGCGCCGTAGTAGATGACGCTGCATCCCTTGGAAAGTGCGACGCTCGCCGCTGCCGAAAGGAACAGTCCGTTGCGGAACGGGACATAGGTCGTGACCGGTGCGCCGTGCGTACTCTTCAGCTGCTCTGCATAGCTTTCCTCGGGGACCTCTTCGGTCGAGTGTGAAAGCAGCGAGCAGTCGCTGTACGCGAACACAGGGGTAAGGTCGAGGGAAGTGCCCTCCACACCGTAGTATTCGAGGACCTTTTTCGCAGCCTCGATCTCCCTGACGTGTTTCTGACCATAATAAATGGACAGCGCGCTGACGTTTTCTCTGCCGTATTTCTCGACGGCGAGTGCAAGACAGGTCGTGCTGTCTACGCCGCCCGAGCAGAGCACCATAGCTTTTTCGCTCATCGATTGTCCACCTTCTCCGGATAAAGATCGTGATGCGCGAGACGGTCAAAGGCGACCTGCTCCCAGCGTGTGCCGGGCTTGCCGTAGTTGCAGTACGGGTCAATCGAAATACCGCCGCGCGGGGTAAATTTGCCCCAGACCTCAATGTATTTCGGATCCATAAGGCGGATAAGGTCTTTCATGATGATGTTCACACAGTCCTCGTGGAAATCGCCGTGATTGCGGAAGCTGAACAGATACAGCTTGAGTGACTTGCTCTCCACCATGCGCTCACCGGGCACATAGGAGATATAGATGGTCGCAAAATCCGGCTGTCCGGTCATCGGGCACAGGCTCGTAAACTCGGGACAGTTAAATTTTACGAAGTAATCGTTCTCCGGATGCTTGTTCGGAAAGCTCTCGAGCATTTCCGGTGCATAATCCGTAGGATACTTGTTTTTCTGATTTCCCAGAAGGGTGACGCCGTTCAGTTCTTCTTTATTTCTTCCGGTCATAGGTTGCATTTCTCCTTTAAATTCAATCAGTCTGCCTTGATCTTCTGCGGATAAAGTGCACGCTGAAGCACATTTACCAGTACTGCGCCGCAGATAGCCGGAACAGTCTGGCCGATGCAGAGACTGAGTGCAAGCGCACTGTAAGGCACATGCAGCAGATAAGAAAGGTACGTCGAAACGCCGAGACCCGGCACAAGGATGATCGGGAGGATCATCAGCCATCGGCTCCAGCCCTGACGGCGGATGAGCACGATGATTGCGGTCGTAACGATACCGACGATACAGCCGCCGAACATGTCGAGCAGGCCAAGGCCGCCGAACAGCATGTTGGCGATGAAGTTTGCGAAACCAAGCGGCAAAACCAGGAACGGAAACAGGTAGGAAAGGCCGTAAAGCGAAGTTGCGATACGGATCTGATAAGCACCGAATGAAAAGCTCTGCGTGAAGTACAGCACTACAATGTAGAGCGCCATGATCATCGCAGAAAATGTCAGCTTTTGCGCTTTGCTCATATTTTCTTTCACCATATTTCGTTCACCTCCAAATAATGCGTACAACAACGAGAAAAATCAACATATTTTCTGTTTCGTTGTCCCTAGTTTTGTTTATCGACAGGATGGTTTCGAACTGTCATTTTCATATCCGGAAGCAATGAATGCCGAACAGCACGCCATATAGTATAACGTATCGAGCAGCGAAAAGCAAGGGCGGCCGCGCAGAAAGCGTATTTTTCGTCGGAATGCCGAAACGAACAAAGAAGAAGCGCCTCGATTTCGAGGCGCCCTTGTATTTATGCTTTTCTGTGCCGATGCAGAATCTTGGCAAATGCTGCCATCAATTCACGGCTGTTGAGCAGTCCTACTGCACCGAACAGCAGCAGCTGCCAGATGAGCCAGAACGGCGGCTCGATCAGCATGAGCGCTGCCTGCACGGCGAGCAGCAGCACAGTCAGTCCCAGACGCAGACTCTTCCAGCGGATCGGCATAAACCGGCGGCTGTCGAGTGCGCGGTAAATAAACAGAGCAACGTAGCTTGTCAGCGTTGCCGCTGCGGCGCCCGTTCCGCCATAACGCGGAATGAGCAGCGCGTTCAGAGCAATATTAATGGCCGCAGAAAATGCCGTTGAGAGGAAGGACGGAACGGTTTTTTTCTCCAGCAGATACACACTCTTCTGAAAGCTCGACAGGCAGTTGAAGCCTGCGCCAATCGCCAGAATGGGAATGAATGTCCAGCCGATATAGTAGTTCTTCACCGCGAGCACCGTCATGGCGAGCTTTGCGCACATGATGCCGCCCGAGGCAATGATGAACACAATGGCGGAGTAGGTATTTCCGACATTCGAGAAAAATTCGATCTGCTCCTCCTTGGTATTGCTGTTGACCATGGAGAGCTGCCACGCATCAATAAAGATGGATGCGACGAGCGCAATGAGCGTCGGCACGCGGTAAGCGATCGAATAGATCGCGCTGACCGAGGTATTCTGCATGGAGGCGAGAAACGCCTGATCAGAGAAACCGATGATATAGACGAGGATTGCATCCGGAACGAGCGGCAGCGCATACAGCAGCATGCTGCGCCACAGATAGAAGTTGATGCGCCGCGGACGGAAATATTTCCAGAGTCTGGCGATCATAAACAGGCACACGGTCGAAAGAGCGTCCGAGCAGATAATAGAAGCCACGTAGCCGTAAATGTTCCAGCGGAACACCTTGAGGTACAGGATGTTCAGCACAATGGTCATGAATGTGCGGAAGATGCCGTCAATAGCATACAGGCGGACATAACCGATCGCGCGGATAAACTGGCCGCAGACATTCTGCGTGCACGAGGTCAGCACATACACATAGATCAGAATGCGGTAGTCGAGCAGTGAGCCTGCCACGCCCGCCGAAGTGTTATAGTGAACAAGCTTCAGCAGGGGATTGAACGGCAATGAGATCAGGAAGCCGCAGGCCACTGTCAGCAGACCGATGGTGAACACATCCGGCTTGCGCCGTCTTCGCTCCAGTCCGTAACGGATAACTGCCTGTCCGATGGACAGTGATACGACCGGATACAGAATGCTTGTCGTCTTGATGATAAGGTCTCTAACGACCATCTCGTCCTGCGTCAGCACGCCGGTGTAGAAGCGCAGCATCAGGATGACAAGGATCTTGGAGCTGAATGTTCCGACAGCAAAGATAAAGGTATTGCTGAGCAGACGTTTATACTGGTTCATTTGTCGCCCTTTCTCAGCCGGATGGAATGGAATATGTCGATGATGCGGTCGGTCAGAAACGCCGCCGCATGACCGAGTACAATGCCGATGAGCATGCCTGCAAGAACATCGGTGGGATAGTGTACACTCGCGTACAGTCGCGAGAATGCAATCAGCGCCGCAAGAACGAGCGCGAGCACGCCGGTCTTTTTATGAAAGCACCAGAGTGCCGTCGCCGCCGCAAATGACGAGAGCGCGTGTCCCGATGGAAACGACCACCGATCGCCCGGAGCGAGCAGTGCGGTCAGATCACTGTGCGTAACAAACGGCCGCGGCCGCATAACCAGCTCCTTGAGCCACAGATTACCTACAAGAAATCCCGCGAGCATCGCGAGCAGCATGGCTGCGCCTGCGCGCCGCGTTTTTCGAAAGAACAGCAGCAGGACCGCGAGCGTGATCCAGACTGCGCCGCCGTTCCCAATCAGAGACAGCATGGTCATGACCGGGTCGAGCACGCCGCCGCGGAGCCTGTCCGCGATAAGGAGCAGGATATTGTAGTCCACACTCCGAATGATGTCAAGCAGAATTTCCATGCTGTCTCCTTTCTTCGATTTACGCCTTGCCGGTCTTGCGGTCTACCTCATCCACGATCAGCGCAAGCGCCTGGTCGCCGGTAACGTTCGCCGCTGTTCCGAAGCTGTCCTGCGAGAAGTGCAGTGCAATGATGAGCTGCTGCATCGGGTCGGTAAAGCCGAGCATCGAGGTGATAAGGCCGAGAGCCGCCATAACGCCGCCGCCCGGGACGCCCGGAGCCGCAACCATGGTAACGCCGAGCATGAGAATGAACGGCGCGAACACAGCGAGCGTCGGGTTCATGCCGCTTGCGAGCATAATGCCCATCGAGCCGAGCACCAGACAAATGGTATCGCCGTTGAGGTTGATGGTCGCGCAGAGCGGAACAACGAAATCGGCAACATCGCGGTTTACGTTATTGCTGTACGCACAGTTCAGCGCTACCGGTATCGTAGACGCAGAGGACTGAGTACCGAGGGCGGTAAAGTACGCAGGGGCGATATTCTTGATACTCTTCAGGTGGTTCTTTCTGCATACGCCGCTCGCCAGAAGGAACTGAGAGAGAATGTAGAGCAGCTGAAGCACGATGATGATTGCGTACAGCGACGCGAACATTTTAACGGTTGCGGCAAGACGGCCCTCCGCCGCAATATTGGCAAACAGACCGGCGATATGCACCGGAATGAGCGGAATGATCACGCGGCGCAGCACGCCGGAAACGATGTTCTGAAGATCACGGAAAACCTTGAGCATGGAATCGCCCTTGAGATTTGCCATGCCGATACCGAGAACGAATGCAAGCACGAGCGCAGTCATAACGCCGAAGATCGGGGTGACCTCGATGGTGAAGAACGGCTCGAATGCGTTGCTTTCGAGGATATCGCCGGTGATCGGCTTGATGAGCGACGGCAGGAACGCCTTACCGATAAAGAAGGTAAGGAAACCGGAAATCGTCGTCGTACCGTAGGCGAGCAGCAGCGTCAGGCCGAACAGGCGGTTTGCCTTCTGACCCAGCTCCGCCATGCCGACCGTGATGAAGGCAATGATGATCAGCGGAATCATAAAGGACAGGAAAGTGGAAAACAGCGAGGTGAACGTCGCGAGCAGTCGAATGACCGCAACAAACCCCGTCGTGTCCGCAATGTCGAACCAGCCTCCGCAAAGGCCGATCAGCATACCGGCGATGATGCCGATAATGAGTCTAACCAGCAGTCCAAGTTGTTTCAATGTTACATACTCCTCTTTTTTATTTTCTCTTTATCCCAGAGATAAAA
>ERZ1034952.3061-NODE-3061-length-11615-cov-4.261419_pt1 | contig 11615 bp, 8 predicted proteins | sample MGYA00520625_ERZ1034952 | MGnify/ENA primary metagenome ERZ1034952 (study PRJEB33766, sample SAMN09781773) | gut metagenome | biome: gut microbiome | host: Homo sapiens | place: Madagascar | study: EMG produced TPA metagenomics assembly of the PRJNA485056 data... | reverse complement strand
CTTATAATGCAGTCCCTTATTGGGCCATCGACAATTTGTACCGGAATCTTCACATCTTCACTAATCGCATCGAATTGTGCCCCTACTCCAATTTTAAAGGCTGACGCAGGTATTTCAATCTCCCCTACAGAAACGGCAGTTGCATCACACATAAGATAATATTCTTTCACTACACGTAAACTTGGCACGATATCAGATTCCTGATAATTCACGACCAATTCTTTTTCTCCTGATACCGTCTTAAATAAAAGTCCTTTTGCTTTAAATTCATAATTAGCTAAAGATTGAACTTCATTTTTCTCAAATATAACCGAAAGTTTAACTATGCCACCCGGATTTGCAAAACGGTCTACTTCAATTGAAAGTCTAACGTTATCATTTTCATACAAAACTGTTTTGCTAACTGCCAATTCATCAAGTCTAAGTAAATTCTCATTTGGTTTCTTTGAAGTTATAGAAAGCTTGTATCCTTCATTAATTTGATTATATTCTCTTGATACGTCTCCCGATTTAGATGATCCCACTACAGAAAAAGTTGTTTCTGAAAGTTCCTCATCGTATTCAACGCACAAGTAAACATCTTTATGTTCAATATTCTCATCAAAACCAGATATCACATCCAGTTTTTTCACAACCGGTTCAGGCAAAATTATTTCCCTACCAAGGTAATCTAGCGCCATTCCTGGTTCTATAGAAATCGTCTTATTGTCAATCAATAAAACATCCAGCCCTGATACAATTCCAGATCCACTTAATAACTTATTTCCAAGATGTCTCTTAGAATTCATATATATCTGCTCATTTTCAAAATCCCTAACTGTCATGAGTTTACCAAAAAAATAGTGATTTCTTGAGCTGGAAAGGCTTTGTTTATTGCTCATAATTAATTCCTCCATTCAGAAAATATCAATATATTTTTTCACTAGTACTTTTCAAAAGCAAATTCTTACTCGATATAAAAATTTTAACTTCTCTAACATTTTTCGCAAATTCTAAATAAAATACTTTTTTGTGCATATAACGCTCACATCACATATTCATTGCCTTCCAGCACTGATTGGCACTCAATCGTCATATCCGTACACTCAACCACTCTCGAATTTATTCCAAGATAACAGTGATGACCAACATGCATATTAGGATTTAGCACAACTAAGTTACACACAGCATCTATGGGCTTAAACCTATTTATAATTTTGATCAAACTAACATAGTCTTCTGAAGATTTGACAGCTTTTTCACTTACTACCACAGTAAAGTAATAAACATTTTCACCGTAAAGTTCATCGATATCTTTTGTCATGTGATCATATAGTTCTGTTTCCTCTATGTCATGTTTTTCGATAATATACGGCGTATACCCAGTGTAAAGCTCTACAATTCTTGAGATTGTACCCCTAGTGCCCTTTAATTTATACAAGTTAACAATTTCTCTAAGAACATTGCGGAGTCGATCCTCACCCCAAATTGCTGCATCCTTCAATGAAAACCAATCCGCAAGCCAATATAAAAATTTCTTATCAACCTTAGATGGTGAAAACAAGATAGGGATATTTTCAATTTTGTTATTCATGTCCATATACATCGATTGATATATGCCCACAAACCTTTCAAAGAAATTATTTTGTCCCCGACATATTGAATACATCTCTGGAAGAAATCCTACAAAACTTGAATTGGAAAATTCTATTTGAAATTCATTTATAATGCAATCCTGACCGCTATAGTTTTGGACCTCAATAGCTAAAAACAAATACTGTCCTTTCATATCAGTAAGGTAAATATCCGTACATTTTTCAAATATCATTGCTCCATTATCTCTTAAAAAAGACTGTTTTTTTTCGCTTGATAAAGTTTTATCTCCCAGTATACTTTCCATGTACCTCACACTTGCATTTTTTTTATTTATAATTTCATCCAAGGCATATACAATAACCCTTAAAAATACATTCTCTGGAAAATTCGCATTTATTTTAAGCCTATTCCACGAATTTTCAGTTTCTCCGCTATTGAAAGCTTTCGTGAAAAAATACCCATTTGACAAACTTTCTGTTCCTTTGAGAATTAACTTATCATCTTCAGTCAAAAAACCTTGTATATATGATAAATTAAAATTCCAGTCTTCTTTTCGATTCAATGTAAACTTTAGTCCTCTTGTATTCAACTAACTCCCCCCTCACTTTAAAAATTTTCATAAATTGTACAAAGGACATCAACATTTCCAAGTGTATACACTCCATTAGGATTTGCAATAACGTCACCCGAAGAAGTATGCTCCTTAAATGACCCTACTGGTGTTATATTCAAACTTTTCACATAAAGCACACAATCAAGTTTATCTAAAGTCCCAAATAATTCCGCAAAGTATAAATTTTGGCCATAGCTATTATTGAGTTCACAAATAAAATTTTCTATACTTTCCTTTATAAGTCTTTTGTGTTCACAGTAGTATGGATTAATAACCACATTACACGATACATCTACTTTCAAGTACACTGGACTCGTAACTATATCTTTTGTATTTATAAGCCTATACTTTTCAATATACCTATAAATATTTTTTTCATAACCTTTAAGTAATTTCTTCTCGTTTCTCAAAGACTGCGCAACTATCGTGACACACTTAAATTCGTCCTTAACTGGATGTGGAGAAAATCCTGGCAAAACTTTCAATCTTTTTATAAAAAGTCCAGGGGTATTTCGTACTGCATTTTCGTAGTCTTCCACAGTAACAAGTCGATTACCATTATTTAATGAACGTAAAAGATGTTTTTTCATATCCTCAAAAAGCTCCATATCTCGTCCATCACTTGCCGGGACAAACTGATCAACACTTAATTTATTAATTTCAACATTTTCACTACTTACATTTTTAATCAAACCAGCTTTTATATTTGTTGCCTTTCCCTTAGTAAGGCTCATTCCAACAATTCTCACATTTTCAATTCCATTTTGTGGAGCTCGTCCTTTGGAATTGTCGCCAAAAAGAATTGCACTACCTATACAACTGAGCATATAATGCCTATCACATTTCCCTGAAGATACAAACGTTTCAACCTTTTCAAAAGGATAAAATTTCTCACTACTTTTGTCTACACCCTCACCGACAATTAAATCGAACGAATCGTACATTATGTAATCTTTCAATTGATTCTTCTTAACTTTAAAATCTGATACAATTTCGTATATTTTTTGATTGCATTTAAATCTTTCACTCAAACTATAATCTATATTTATATCAAACTTTTGTGGCGAAAACCCTTTTCCATTTAAATTTGCATCTAAAACCTGATCTTGCATTACAACAAGAAAAACTTCTTCATCATCAACATCAGGTAAATCACCTATCACTTTATGAAAACAAAGTTCCGCATATCCTTCTTCCACATTTTTAATGCAATCAACATTCTCCACTTGTCGCCAAGACAAGTCAGCATTTTTCATATAAACTACAATTTGCCCATACAATGCAAGGTTATTCCAAATCCTCACACACCCAGACGAATCTATATCTTTTTTGCAAACTTTAATACTTTCACAAAGCGTATCTTTTTGTTGAACTTCTATCACATTTACCTTAAATCCAGAAATCTGTGGAAAAACATCATATTCCTCATTTACAAGTCTTACTCGAATTTTATACACGCCATCATTGCAAACCATGTCACCCGAAAATTCGAATCTAACAAATCCACTAAATAGAAATCTATGCGTTTGATCCTCCGTTATCTTTAATTCATGCCAACCTACTTTTCCATCCACATTTCCATAAAATTCCCAACAAACATCCGCCAATTCATAAAAGTCATCATAATCCCCTAATGGATTTCGATTTAAACCCTCCCCCGCTATCTGGACGTAAAACGAATGCTCTTTATTTTTCAAAAGAGGTTTATCGAAACAAATAGTCATGGAACTTCTCATCGTTTCGCAATCATCCACGTCTCCAAAAACATAAAAAAGTCTACCACCAACAAAGCAGTCATATGAAATGTCCTGTTGCCCTTTTTTTGTTTCAAATATAATTTTTTCTATCTTCGCCGATGATATTTGACACACTCTCTCATTTTCAAAAATCATGCTACCAGCAAACCACTTTGTTCCACTTGGAATAATAACATCCTTTTCATTTCCCGATAGACTCAGTAATGTTTTAGCCCCCACATTAGTTTCTCTTTTCAATTGCATAAGATCAAAAAAAGTGCCATAGCTAAGTCTAGAAATTTCATCGATCCTCTCGTCTTGAAGTGTTTTCAAATACGAAAACATCTCCACTAATGTAACTCCCGGATCATATTCCTGCAAATTATTCCATTCATTAGAATACTGACTTATTTTCAAGCGTGCTTGATTTACAATATCATCGTAAGTTTTATTATTAAGTTTGTCCACTTTTATCATATACCACACCCCCTCACTTAATAAATAAATTTATCTTCGGTTGTACGTAATCCGGAACAACGAAACTTTCATTCTTAAGTACAGATTCATCTATATTTCTCACACCATCAACTGTAACCATCGAATTAAAAATATTCAAGGATCTTATCATCACAATATTATTTATCATCTTTATGCAATTGTACACAATTTCTTTACGTGGTAGCATTCCTATATTCCACCCATTCCCGTCGAAATTTCCTCTAATTGGGTTCAAAAATACCTTCAATTTTCTCTGCACATCCTGATAAACTTGTTGATAAGAATTATAGTCCTTTATCACTATATCAGCACTGATTTGAAAATTCACATAATTCGTTTCAAACACGTCTATTTTAAGTCCGTTTAAAAAATTAACTGGAGCTTTGTCTCTTATAAAATTCTCTATTCTAAGCTTAGTAGCCGCAAATTCCTCAGATCCCTGACGATAAACCTTTGGCAATATAGCAATTGAAATAACTCCGGGTGCTTTTCTATTAAACCTATCCACATGTGCTAAACATTTCACTTTGTGTACGCTTCTGTTATTATACTTAATTGCACTTTCTAGATCATCAATGGAAACTATACGCCCCATACTAGACAGCTGATCACCCACACGTTCAATGCACATATCGACGGTTTCCCGATCAACACCCCCAACCATCTGTTTTAGGTTTTGTGTACTTTGGATATATGCTGAATCATTTTGCATACTCATTAAACTTCCCGCTTGAATATTCCCCTTTGCCCCATCACATGTGGAATATTCTATTCTTATATTTCTAAAATCATTTGCTGATGGAATCCTCCCCGAAACTCCATCCCCAAACATAATCTCACCTTTATTGGAATCCACCTCAAAAACTCGATCTGTCGGTTTAGCTGAATCTATATTGTCAACTTTTTCCCACTTAACCCACAGTTCACTCAAATTTCCAAAAGCATTTACTCCAATTAAAGTATTGTCGTCATTTAAAAAATATTCTCTTTCCTCTTCTGTCAACGACATACGTTCATTAACATAAACTTTCACATCCACAATACCCTGGTGCAACAGACTACAAATCTTATTTTTTTCTCCTTCTTGTATATTAAAATACTCTGGTTCTTGCACTTGAGTTTGGCAAACTTCGACTGCATTAAAGTATATTCCTTTTATCACTGGGTGTCTATGCACATTTTTCATCACATCATATCTATCATCCATATTTACAATCCGCAAATAGTATGATTCTTTTCCACAAATCGTTGTTTTAGCAAAATCAGTGTTTCCCATAAAAGAAATAATTCCACTTTCCTCAAAGTTATTTGTCCCATCAATTATCTCCAAATCCTGCCACTGTTCTATTCCCTGATCGTTTCTTGTAAAGCACTGCCACATAAGCACCGGATTATCCCTACAAAAAGCCTCCTTCAAATCAAAAAACACTTGAATAGGGCCTCTCGTCATTGGATTTTCAAGTCCAATGTACAAAGTAGGATGTTCATTTAAATCATCTTTAAAAAGAAGATAAATATCTTTTTCATTAAAGTTCAATAACTTCTTTTGTGTATCCGATTTCACATAAAATCCCATAAGTGGTTGAGGTACATCATAATGGTAGTTCACACTCACATTTTTTATAATAGGGGTAACAAATGCCCCCTGATATAATAATGCATTTTTCACTTTAGTAATTCTACATCTTATCGCCAAGGCATCTTCTAAAATAAAATTAGTTTCTTGCATATCAGGACACACAAATGACAAAACACGTTTTTTCTCTTCACCGGGTACAAAGAATTTATCATTGTCTGAAAGCTCCTTATAAATTCTCACCCAATTTTGTCCATTATAATACTCCCAACAAACACTTTCAATTGTAATATCACCTGGTTCTGGTTTTTTGAAATCAAGTTCTGTCATAATAGATTTATATTTTATATTATCCTGCAAATTTTGCACTTGTTCGCGAGGAAACTTTGCAAAATCAACATCTACAGTAATACTTATTTGTGCTCCTTTTTTATTGAAAGCTTCCTTAGAGTATATGTAAAAACAATCACCAGAACTAAAATCCTCTGAAAATGGAAAAAAGTCTTTTTGTGGAAGTTCTGCTGTATTTGTTGAAAAAGTATCTATTTTGGCCCACTCTTTAATTGGTTTACAATTGACATCCGTTAAATAAATTTTTTCATTTGGAAGATTGTTAAAAACACAACGTATATATCTTCTTTTTTTCATTTCTCCGTTTTCAGTTACCAACTCAAAATTTTTAGTTTCATTTTCATTGTCATTACAGATATCACTACAAACCTCTTCATTCAACACATCTTCAAAATCCACTTCAACACCGTTTTCTGTACATTTAACACTGTTGATATCCTTCCACTGTGATTCTTTCAAATATTGCCATTTCACATTATCTTTGTCAGAAAACACTTGTGGGAGTTTTTTATTAAGTGTAGCCGAATGGCTATTTTGAAAGAAAAATTTATACTTTGACATATCAGTTGAAAAAAACAAGTTATCCGCTTCAAAATACACTTCATGTTTTTGAATATTGCTCGACTCCGTGGCATCAAATAAAGTAAACTTTACATCATCACTAAATAAAACCGACGGATCATCATTATTATACACTTGAGTAATTATGTCATATTTCTTATCAGTAAGTAGCACCCGGTTTATTTTCTCATAAATTGCAAACATACTGCTTTTAGTTTGGAAATCCAAACTTCCACTTTGTGTTTTCGCCGGAATTCCCATAGAAGTACCCATTGGTATATAAACTCCATCATTTCCTGGAACCACATCACTTTTAACTATGCCTGTAGCTGGAATTGGTGGTAATAATTTTGCACCTAAAATATTCAAAAACGAAATATAGTGCTTATACGGCATTTTATTGTAATTATTAACCGTATCGGAAAACATATCCGCAAGCACGCGCATTAGTACTACACCAAAGTCCGGATCAGTTTCATCAATCATCCACTCCGGTGTATATTGTTTAGCAAGATTTATCATTTGATCAAAAATATCTTTAGCATTCCTATCATCGAGTATTGGGGTATTAGATCTACTGATGTCACCAATTTTAGATTCTTTTACAGGTTTTATGTCCGTTACATATGTGTCCCTGTAGGCCTGTATTCTTTGGATATTTTCATCCTCCAAATTTTGAATACTTGCTAATTTATCTGCATCTACAAAGCTTTCCGTAAAATTCAAACTAAATCACGTCCTCTCATACGTTTTCAGATACTTAACATATTAAATATCAAACATCTTTTCTTCCAGCGACCCACCGTTTTGATTCACATCATTAATTGAAATTACAGTCGACTCCGTCATTAACTCTTCACTAAAATTTGTACCATATTGAAGATTTATTACAATTTTAGTAGGATCGTCTTCTTGAGAATCAATAGTTAAATTTATATCTTTCACATGTTTTTCCCAAAGGTATATCGCAGAGTACGTTGAATCATACAAATCTGAAAAAAATACAGGCCCTGTAGACTCGAACAACGACGATTTAATTTTTGTACCAAACCCCTCTAAATTTATACGTTCGCCCTGTTCAGTGCAAAGTATAGTTTTCACACCCTGTTTAACGTTTTCTTCATCAGACACTGTTTTTATTCTACCTGTCAATTCATCCACACACACCGGAAAACTCCATCCTGTTAACTTGCCCATTCAAATCACTCCCTATGGTAATTTCGCCATTTGAGAAACTTCTAATTGCGCTCCATCTAATTTTTGTGAAGCCTTTACGTTAGCTGAAGCATTAACGTTTTTCGCACTTACATCCTCTGCTACCTTAACACTTTTTTGCACTTCAAGTTCCTCACTTATCGTAACTTTTTTTGATTTTATACTAACTTCATTCCCCGTAATATCGATTGAAGTCTCCTTAACTTTTATCCTAATTCCCTTACTGTCAAGTTCAATCAACACTTTTTCATTATCTGATTTAAACGGAGTTGCATCAATTATCACTCCTGACTTGTCCGCCGGGGACGTTGTAATAACAAAATACCCACTTGACGGTCCATTACTACTAAGCTCCATTTTGTTATCACCAAAAGCAATTGCTTTCGTATTGCCATTAGTTATCGCTATTTTATTTCCCGCATCCGGCATAGCAATTTCAAAAGGTTGATGCGCTCCTGTCGAATCTGCATTGTTAATATCCTTTGGAAGCTTATCTTCTGAATCGCTAAGTGTTCCAAGAATGATTGGAATTGAACTTGTCCCCAAAAAACCAACAATTACCTTTGTTCCTTTTGAAATAGGTGTAAACATAGATGCATTCTTACCCGACATTATTAACATTCTCTTTGCTAGTTTTGATTTATCGCCCCATAAATACGGAATTTTTATGAAATACTCACCCATTTCACATCCTTGACTTTCTTTTAATTCTGCTATATCCTTATTCATACTTTGAGCGGTCGCTACAGATTCCACTATTCCTATATGAAGACCCTGGTGTTCTATCTTACTACTGTACTCTCGCATTTGAGTACTTAAATCCGACATGAACTTCATTGCATCACCTCAAACCTAATTTTCACGATGTCGCACAATACTTAATCGTTGTATAAAATCCATTTTTGTCGAAAACATGCTCAACATCCCTTATTAAATAAGTTCCACTTCTATTTTTGTCAGCACCATTTAGTTGCATAAATGCCCCCGGAAAAACTGTATGCATTCCATACATCTTAAGCTCACCCGAAATCGAGTCCAATGCTTTCCACCATTTTGCAGCCTTTGCCCCACTCGCAGCTCCCGAAAGACCTGAGTTATAGTCAATATAAACATCTGTAGACCTTGTACCTAAAACCGTCGACAAATTCATAATATTAGAGTCCCTTCCAAACCTAGGAGAAACCCTTTCTTTTACCTCACTCATTTTTCCAGGCGTGTTTAACGGAACAATCTTATATATTTGTTCAGAAATTTGACTTTCCAGAGTAAGATGATGTTTTTGTGAAATTAGCATGTTACTGGATAGATCTACTACCAACATAGGAGTTTGAGCTGATGACAAAATTGAATACGATTTCAGGTATACTACAGCTTGACACACATAAAATAAATATCCCTGCTTTTTTGCATTTCTAACCACAAATTCGTAATCTGATTCATTGTCCTGTGTTATATTTTTTTGAAGCACTGTTGCAGGCGGCATTGGAGGCATAAATACACCCCATTTAGAATACTTGCTTCCAAATTCCTGCACAACTGTTGTCCACATACCCATACTCTTATCCAGGTAATTTTCTGTTTTTCTTCCATGCATCATCATATACTTAACATCCATACAAATAACTGTATACACTACGAGGCAATTGCTACTTCCTCCAACTGGTTTAACTTCACAGTCTAAATCAACAAGTGCGCCTATAAACACTGGCTTTATGTCCTTTCCATACCCAAGTCCAATAATAACTTTTCCACCTATCTTCATTGTATCAAGTAGCTTATTGTGCTCAACCTTCAAATTTTGAAGTTTTGCATTCTTATCTACAATCGTCAATATACAACTACTTGCTTCAAAACCACATGTCAATTTAACATCTACCGAAAAAAGTAAGTCCTGTACTAAATTCAAAGGGCATCCATCCACAATTATAGAAATCTCTGGATTTTGTATATCCTTTAGTTTGTTATACAAACTTACATTCACTAATTTGTGCATCATTGTCTTCACCTACCAACTAGTTATATGAAAATAGATTTGCTGAAGTGCTGATAGCCGCTCTCTTTGATTTCGCCAAAGCCTCTCTTGTAGGACTTTTGGCATCATTTTTCGAATCAGTAGCTGTTCCACCAGATTCACTTTTTATAGTAAGTGATACCTCTGCCCTTAACGGAATCCCTTCTACATCAAAATACGTGTACTTATCGTTGTAACTTACTATTTTACCACTAATCTCGATATGTCCGTATTTAAATGAAACTATCTTTCCCTCTTGAGCTGCACACTTTAACTTTATTACACTACCAAATAAATTCGGGACGTACCTATTAAGTACACTATCAGCTAATGGCATTTTACTTATTAGTAATTTAGCAACAGATCCATTTTCTTCATACATGGTAGCTTGATCAAAAATTAAATTCATTGAAATAGTTTCAGTTACAGTAATCTTTGGAGGTTTTAGGTGACTCTCATCTGAACCCTTATCGGCCTCTTGCTTATCACGTAAAGCCTTATCTGCTTTCGTTTCTGCCTTAAGCGGGCGTTTTAAATTATCACTTTCCGACGTCGATATCCTCTGTTTTAAATCCGCTGGATTGATTGGAACGTTTAAGACATCATCATCAATTACGAAGAAAGCTCCTCCAATTATACGATGTACCTCTAATTGATCACCAATCACAACCAATCACCCTCTTTCAGTTAAACGAAAATTCAGAATAAGCCAATTGCGTTACCTTTTCTCTAATAGTTGGAGGTAAATCCTTCATAAAACTTTTAAGTGAAAAATCTCCTCCGTTAGGCTTATTATTTTCTGCTGTACACTTCATGTTAAGCGAAACTTCTGCCTGAAGCGCTGTCGCTTCAAATGAAAAATATGAATATGTTACATCCATATCAAGTATATATCCAATAAATTTAGAAGGGCCATAGGAAAACTTAACTGTTAAACAATCTCGAGCTGCAGCTAAAATAATAGGGAAAGCAGCATTACATGAAAACCTCGAATTTGACATTAATCCTTTACTATTCAGTGTGAATAGCGAAGCTGCCGTTTTATTATTAAAGAACTCTTCGTACAGTGCAGACAAATCAAAAAACAAATTCATGCTAAGATATGTATCATACGACATTTCGCTTAAAGGAGTACTCACCATGCTCTTTGGTTTTAAGGCTGTTGATCCTGCCTCTACCGCTTCAGTTGCCTTGCCTATCCCAGCACTAGATTTACTTATAACAGAAAAACTCAAATCTGCTGGATTAATTGGAACTTTACCACACACTTCGCCAAATGTATCTAATTTCCCTTTTACTGACTTTGGTTCCTCTAACAATTCAAAACTCGCTGAATATATTTCTAATAAATTTTCAGCAACATCTTTAGTTGTATAATCCATATTGTTTTCCCCCCTTTTTTATATTCCATAACGCATTCTTTCCACTTTCATTTCCAGATTTAATCTATCCCTAACATCATCTAATACACTTGATAGA
>ERZ1034952.3059-NODE-3059-length-11618-cov-41.457667_pt1 | contig 11618 bp, 6 predicted proteins | sample MGYA00520625_ERZ1034952 | MGnify/ENA primary metagenome ERZ1034952 (study PRJEB33766, sample SAMN09781773) | gut metagenome | biome: gut microbiome | host: Homo sapiens | place: Madagascar | study: EMG produced TPA metagenomics assembly of the PRJNA485056 data... | reverse complement strand
TTATTCCGATTAAACTGATGCTTCGCTTTGAGCCAGTATATCAGTAAAATCAGAATAATCTATATTCAATAATAAATGAATACGGATTATTCCGATTAAACTGATGCTTCGCTTTTGAGGCAATAAAATCAGTAAAATCAGAAAATCCGTATTCAAAAAAAATATAATCCTCCACGATAAACTCCAGTTTGTATCACTCCAAATATCGGATGAACCAAAGAAAGAACGTAAACTATAAGCCAAACCATACAACTATGCAAACTATACAACAGATCATAGACTCTACACCTGTAAGGACGTTTGCCACCGAGCAACCCGAATATCTGCTGATACAGCCCTCGGCACGGCACGAACTGAAGAACGACGGACTGAACCGCGAGGCCGAGCTTATAGCGCAAGCCTCTACCAGAGGGTTTGTGCTTGCTGCCTTCGACACCTGCCAATGGGCTCGGGCCCTTATGCCTTGGCACGACGATACCGTGTCTGCCGACAGCGAGGTGGGGCTGCATGCATGCCACACGCTTTGCTTTGTGCTACACCGGCTGCTGCCCTGGCTGGAGCATAGCTACGGCCGTATGCCGTGCATTGTTGGCGGCTATTCCTTAGGCGCTATGTGGGCTCTTTGGGCTGCATGCCAAACGGGCAAGTTCGGTGCTGTGGCTGCCGCCTCGCCCTCGTTGTGGATAGATGGTTGGAGCATCTATGCCCAGGCCAACCCCATAATGGCACAAAGCGTATACCTTAGTCTGGGCGACAGAGAGGAGCATTGCCGCAACCAGCGTATGAGGCTTATTGGCGACAGCGTGCGCAGGCAACACTTGCTTATGCAAACGCAATTGGGCAACCACCGCACCACTCTGGAGTGGAACCACGGCGGACACTTTGGCGACGAACCTCAACGCACAGCAAGAGCCTTTGCGTGGTGTATGGACAATTTGCAACAAGGCTGAAAAAAAAGTAAGAAGAGGGTGTGTCAAAATAGGAGTTAACGGAAGTTTGGGCTTCGCCCGAAGTTAACGGAAGAACTCCCATCCATCGTAGATGGATTAACTTCTTCTTAACTTCCTCTAACTCCTATTTTGACACACCCTCACTCATTTATTACTTCACTATTTTCTTGCCGTTCACGATATATATACCATGCGCAAGGCCGTCAAAACTTGTGGCTTTATGCTTAACGCATACGCCTTGAAGGGTGTAAATGTCCATTGCAGCGGGATGATTAAGGATGCTGTCTATGGCTGTAGCTTGTGTCACCGTAAGCACACCGTTATTGTAGAACAATTCATAGTTCTTGGCCTCGCCTCCACCAACGGTAATGTCGTATAATCCTGCGGGCGATGAGGCATCTGCCATACACGTTGCAACAGGTTTAACATCAATAACCTCCTCGGTCTCGCCATTCTTGAATCCGCTATAAACAATGTTGAACATCGGATTGTCCATGCCTGTCTCACGTGTTGCATCCTCTACTGTTACATCAAGCGGAGCCTGTGTCACTACAAGATATCCATCCTCAAACTCTACAGCCTCATCATTAACCGTTCCTGGCTCAATATGTATGGTATAGCGTCCACACGGACTCTCGGGTGTAGCCTCGCACTTTAGTACAGGCTTGCCCTCTACCTTGTCGCCACTTACAGTAAAGGTAAGACGTGGATTCTCGTCTCCATACTCACGAGCCACGTTGCGTGCCTTTATGGTTGTACCAAACTCAACAATGTTGGCAAAGTCTTTCCACTGGGCAGTATTCTGAAAACGTGTCTTCTGTCCGGCACGCACTGTAAGCAAGCAACTCTCTATGTTGGCACCATTAAATACATTGGCGCCATTAAGCTGTGGCACATCCTTAGCAAAAACCTTAAACTCCTTCATCGACCAACAATTGGCAAAGGCCTCCTTGCCTATAGTCTTAACATCGTTGCTTAGCGAAACGCGCGGCATAAGGTTGCAACCGGCAAAGGCATAGTCGGCTATCGCCGTAACACCCTTTGGCACATCCACACCCTCGGTCTGCAACGGAAGTGCTTCAAGCAGAATAGTCTTGTCACTATTATATACGATACCGTCCACAAAACAGAAGTCGGCATCGGCAGTAGCCGTCATCTGAACCTCCTTTAGTTTGTTGGCGTAAGCCCACACACCCTTGCCAAAGTTCTTTATTCCAGCCTTAGGCAGAATTATCTTCTGCAATCTGGTCTGTGCAAACACCTTGTCGGGCACACTTGCGTCCTTTTCCACAATCAGCTTCTTGCCATTCTCCATCATATAGTAATCTGTACCGACAACAATATTAGCATCTGTCAGGTCAAGCTCACGCAAGTGTCCACGAGTACGGTTGCCCTCGGCATCTCGTCCAGCCATACTGCGTATAGTACGCAAGTCGGTTGCATTGATATTGCCGCTAACCTTCAAGCAGTCGTAACCGAATATTTTGTCGGCATCTAATTTTAAAGCAAGTGTACCAGCTTCATTAAGGGCGATATCGGCAGATAAGGTTGATGAGGACTTGTCTGGAACAATATTTATAACTGCCTCCTGATTGTTGGAGAACTTATAAGCCGATGGATCGAGAATAAACATATCATAATAGCCGTCGTAAGAGCCATCCCAACCCCAGTTGACATGCACCTTACCTTCGGCATCGTATCCGTCGAACACAAACGAGTGACCTCCCATCGACTTGTCAAATCCGCCATATACAAGTGGCTGTTTGTCGTTTATCTGTTCGTATATAATACGCATCCACTCGTCATCGCTATAATCCTTTCGTACAATATACTTGGCATCGTCTATACCATAATAACGTTGCAGTCCTATAGCCACATTCTCGTGTAATGCGCCACTGCCACCTTCTGCATCGCTGCCATACTCCATATCAAATGCAACACCAAGGTCGCGCATAATAAGAGCAACGGCATCGCCCTCTTCTGTAGAATAGCCAGCGTCGTATGTCTCGAGCATAGCGTTCCAGTCGTAGTTATCCTTCTCAAAGTCCACGCTTATCTTCATACCAGCCATATTGTTGGCAGGATAGTATATGGTATGACTACCTATACCATGCTCGGGAGCACGATGGTAGAATAGCACCTGAGCAGTTGATGTAGCAGCACATCCAGTCAATGTGCGTGTGCCGTCTGTGGCAGTAGGACAAAGATTATTGTATGGTGCATCCTGCCCCCAACGAGTCTCGCAAAGTGCTGGCACCGACTCGGCATATCCATACGTGCTTGGCATCTTGCTCTTTATTGGAGCCTTGCCCGCCTTTGCACGAGCCACAACAGCCTCGTTCACCATAGATAGCCACCATTCAAAGTTAGGATTGGAGGTTGTTGTTCCATAATTAGAATCGCTATATCCAAGTATGGCTGGCGATGCATCGTCGGTTGCTATCACAGCAAAACCATTGCCGTCAAAACCATAAATGACATAGCCATCTGATGTCTTAAGCTCTTTCAACTTATTGATATCGGCTTGAGCCTTGCCTTTTGCCACAACCTTTAGCTTGCCGCTGCCAAACAGTTTTGCAGCAATCTCCTGCATCTGTACCTTGGTACGCGGCGCTGCGGAAACATTGGCAGCAAGTAGCGCAAAGGCAATAGGAATGATTGTATATCTTTTGAGATTGTTCATATATATATACTATTAAAAAAGGCCCCACCCCCGACCAGGGGTGGGGCCTTGCTTGTTTTAAATTACTTAACTACAACTTTCTTGCCGTCAATAACGTATACTCCCTTCTTTAATGTAGAGAGATTCTTAACGTTCTTGGCAACACAAATGCCGTCTACAGTATAGACATCGTAAGCCTTGCCCGAAGCAAAGATGCTCTCAACGCCTGTTGTTATGGCTGTAGCAACAGCAGCCTCCGACTCGCCGTCTGCATAAACAGCTGTCACACCATATACATATGTTGTGTTGTCCTTGGCGGTATTGTCCACAAACGATGTCTTATCGGCTGATACTGTACCTACAAGTGTTCCGTCACGATAGATATTATATTCGGTAACGGCACCAGGACCGAAGGTATAAGTAATGTCGTCAATCATGAACACAAAGGCATTTGATGCATAAGTGTTCTGGTTGATGGCAAAGTACTTGGTACCTGCCGGCAACTCAACACTAACTTCCTCCCATTCGCCCTTAGATGTGGTATGTGTCTCGCCTATCTTTGTAAACGAAGCCTTATCACGGTTGGTTGTAGAGTATAGCACGTCGAATGTCTCAGGATACTTGGTGTTGTACTCCTCGTCGTTCTCATTCTTTACCCAGAAGGTTATGGTCTGCTTCTCGCCCGAAAGTTCTGGGGAGAATAACCAGTTGTCTTGCGATACATTGTTGCCATCGTTATCGGCACGGAAGAATGATGCAAGATACTTATTACCAGTATGTGCCTTAAAGCCCGGAAGCTGATCAAGCTGACTTGCTGTAAGCCAATTACTGAGAGGATCGGCAAGTGTAAATGCAAACGATGTGCCCTGAGACGGATACTTTATAGAAAGCGGTCCGCCTGTTGTGCCAGTGATATTGGCTACCGATTTCCAATCGCCAAAGACATCTGTGCTCCAAGGAGTGTACGACTCAAAGCTCTCTGTTGTTGTCTTTGACGAAGAATCTACAGCTGTCCATGCTATCTCTACTCCACCTTCAGTCTCCTTAGCAGTTGCAGCCTCAGGACGTGGCTTGCTTGAAAGTTCAAACTTGGTTGATGTAGAAACCTCGTTGTCGTCGGTGTTGAGGTCGTTGTTGTATATAACGATAGCCTTCAAATCGACTGCCTCCTTGTCGTCAAGTATGTTACTCTTATACTCAAAGTTGAATGTCTCAAAGCAATAAGCCTTCAATGGTTCTGATGGTGTCTTTGTCTCAACCAGTTCTCCGTTTGCATAAAGCTCAACTTTATAGCCACGTGCATCCTTAGAACCAAAGTTGTTTACAGTAACCTTAACTGTCTCGGTGTCGCCCTTCTTTGCCTTTTCAGGTGCCTCAATCTCGGCATTAAGGTCGTATGTATATGTGTCGCGTATGAACATACGGTCGATGTATACCACCTCACCCTTATTAGCCTGTGCCACAAAGTTTACAGAGAGGAACTCCTCTTCGGCAAAGTCGGCAAGCGAAACAGCCGATGCAGTCCAATTGCCACCATCCTTTGCTGCGTCTATATTGGCAACCTCCTTTGTTGTACCGTCGGGCAACTCAACCTCAATCTTTATCTTTGCGCCACTATTTGCAGCAGCCTTATGATAGAATATGAGCTTTGGCTCGGCTGCACCAGCAAGTGCTATCTTGCCTGTTCCAAGATAAGCCCAATCGTCGTTTGCCTCCGAAATCATGTGGAAGGCACCACCATCGTTGTCTACACAGTCGGGATAATTATCGTCTATTGTCCAGAAGTCTGACTTACCCGTGCCGTATGTTGTCCACAAACGACCATGCAGAAGGTTCTGCGACACACTCTCAGCGAATGGTATCTCGTATGGCTTACCAAGCATAATAGACGGCATAGCCTTGTACGAACTCTGTCCATACTCGTTCTTTGCTGATATGAATAGAGTCTTAAGGCTCTGGCCACCGGTATTGGTAACCATCGGAATGTCTATTGTTGTCTTTGCCTTAACCGAGTCTACTGCATCGTATGTTGGATAATAGTCGGAACCGCTGCGCTCTGCTATAACGTATGTCACGCCTGACGGGTCTACATATCCATCGTACAAGCCAACAGTAGGCTCTTCCCAAGAGAATGTAACCTTGTCTGGATGCTCGGCTGTACGACGATTCTCGGGTACAGATGGTGCTGTCTTGCCTACATATACAGCCTTAGGTGTGCAGTAGAATCCGGAACCCGACTCGTTTACAGCTGCAACACTATAGATATTGATACCATTTACAGCAGTATTGTCGGTGAATGTAACTACCGAACCTGGCTCTGCAGCAGGTGCCTCGGCTACAACTTTACCCGTACGGCGAATAAGGAACTTGGTTATCTTGTCCAATTTGCCACCGCTATAGGTCTTGTCTGGAGCCTTGAACGATAGTGTAGCCTGAAGAGTACCCTTTGCGCCTGCCGACACACTTAGCTCGCTTACGCTGTCAGGAGCACTTATCGATATGCCCTCGCCTATACTAATATCGTCAATTTTCAAAGCCTGCTGACCCTTCTCGCTAATATCGTGGAAACCAACAAACATCTCGCCATCCTTTGTAGGAGCAAGGGTAGCCTTGCGAACAAGATATTCGGAAGTAGTCAATGTCTCAGCTGGCAACAAGGTCTCGGTCAGGCCTGAAGCTGTTGAGCTTGAGCCATACTTAACCTCCAACTTTTGCGGATAATACTTAGAGTAGCACTTTACACGGAATGATACATTGTACACATAACCTGCCTTAACCTTAAGTGCAGGTGTAATGAGCCATTCGTCGGCTGCGCCATTTTCCGAGCGTGCGGTAGTGGCACTTGCGTCTTTATCATTACTCCAGTTAGGTTCTTCCCATGCCCATGTTACACCATCTCCGTTACCATCTATAATGTTGTACAGAGCCATCTCCGAAGCATCATCAAATCCGCTATAGAAAGGAGGGGTAATAGCCTTACCGAAAGCCACATAGTTGCTTACGCTCTCGTCGCCCTTCATTGAGCCGTTCACCGGAGTGATGCCATATCCATACACTTTCTTCTCCACATCGGCAGGAAGAGTTTCCGAATAGGTTGTGCCTGTGTAGTTTTCTTTCAACAGTTTTCCATCTGGGTATCTCACAATATTATATGTAATGTTGCCCATATAGCCTCCGTATAAGCCTTCGGTTGGAGCCGTCCATGTTACGGTCACCTTACCTGTAGCATCATCATCGAGGGTTGACTTAACGTCGCCTGCAGACTTTGGTTTGTCCATACCCACATACTTGCTGCCAAGTAGTCGTGGACTTGCGCCAACCTCATTAGCAAGAGTAACTATAAAGTTAACAGTACCATTGTCTTTCAGCGTAACGCTTTGGCGCACCTCGGCTCCAGGAGCTGCCTTACCCTCGGCAAGTGTATTGGTGCCATCGGTAATAGTATAAGATATGTCGCCCGTTAGTTCGCCGCCAGCAAATGTCTTTGTAGGTATAGTGAAGCAAACATCACCCGTAAGCGAACCATTCTTAAAGTCGAATGTCAGGTTCTCGGCACTTGCAGGAGCGCCATCCTCTGCTGCGGGTTTAGGGATAGAAAGCATGGTTATCATGTTCTGTCCTTCAAAATCGCCCACAAGCGAAAGACTTGCATCGGCAAGATCTACAGTATAAAGAGTAGACTGCTTGTTTGCGTCTACACATGCCCAATAGAATGTATTGGTCTTCTGGTCAATCTCTCCACTCTGATAGTAAAAGCTGCCATCGCTCAACTTAAGTTGCTTGCCTGTTGAGCCAATAAGAGTCTCCTCGGCTGTTGTGGTATCTATCTTATATAGATTGCCGTCGGTAGCCACACCATAGAGCACACCCTCCTTGGTCATACCCATTGCCACATATGCCTGGCGCAAATCGCCTATCTTGGTACGCTTTAACGTCTCATAGTTAACCTTGCATAGTTCGTTGCCGGTACCATCTGCGTTAAGATAGTCGCCGTATACTGTCTCGCCGTCGGGAGCCACAGCAGTTTCGTTGGCAATAAGCGAATAATCTTCGGTCGACTGTTCTACAAGCTGCGTCCAAGTATCCGTGTTATACTTATAATAGTATATCATGTCGATACCCCAGAAATTCTGATACATAATGAAGTAGAGATTGTTGCCAATCCACGCTCCACTACCAGTTGCACGGAAGAAGTCGTCGGTAAAAATCTGGTTTACCTTTACAGGCTTCTTAGCCATAAACTCGTACCAGCCATAAGCATAATAGTCGGAACTAACGCTCGCCCATGTATTGTCGAAGAGCACATTGCCCCAAAGCTTTCTACCATCCTCGGATGCCACACGCATAATAGTGTTGCTAATGCCCTGGGCAGACTGCTGTGTCGTGCTCGCCTTGCCGTTTATACGTGTCAAACCATCATGCTTGGCTACAGCCGATGATGGCAACACGCGCATGTAACGCAATGGATGCTTGGCTTTGGCCTCTGCTAATCGCTCCTGAAGCTGTTTCGGAGTCATGCGTTCTTTTTCCACCTGATAAGAATCGGGAAGCTTGATGTAGTTGCTCACTTGAGCATTAGCACCACCGATTGCAGACAGCGACAAAAGGGCAACTGTCCCCAAATAAGACAAAGGGTACTTTTTTGTCATAATAAAGAAACTTTTGTTAATAATTGTAGAATAATGATAACTTTCTGCAAATGTATATATTTTGCATGAGCAAGCAAAGAGAATTACTGCCTTTTTCACGCACAGCCATATAGAATACCTACAAATTGTTATAAACTACGTATTTTTACAAACAAATTACCTAATAATAATGACTAAAAGCGCTAATATGCAAAAATCACACTACAATATACCTCTACATTCTGTATATGCCGAGCGATAGCAAATGCTCTCATGCTAAATATCATCTATAAACAACGTCTTGCTCTGCCCTTCTGCTTGCGAAGCAAGAAAATATCTCCATTCATTAACTTCTCCTCCCCATCTTCCCCTCCCCTTCAAAAATTCCTCTTACCAGGTGTTGATATAATAAATTTCCGCCACATCGTTTCTCTATTCGAACAAAAGTTATTAACTTTGCAGAAAGTTTTTTTTATTATAAGGTATATATAGATGCAAGACATTAGAAACATTGCCATAATAGCTCACGTAGACCATGGCAAGACCACACTTGTGGACAAGATGATGTTGGCGGGAAAGCTTTTCCGCGACGGCCAGGATAACAGTGGCCAGGTGTTGGATGCCAATGACCTGGAGCGCGAACGAGGAATAACTATCCTTTCCAAAAACGTTTCTATCAACTGGAAAGGCACTAAAATCAATATTATTGACACCCCGGGACACTCCGACTTTGGCGGCGAGGTGGAGCGTGTGCTTAATATGGCAGACGGCTGCATTCTGCTGGTAGACGCCTTCGAGGGTCCTATGCCGCAGACACGATTTGTATTGCAGAAGGCTCTGCAGCTGGGACTTAAGCCTATAGTTGTAGTAAACAAGGTAGACAAGCCTAACTGTCGCCCTGAGGAGGTGTACGAGATGGTGTTCGACCTTATGTTCTCGCTCAACGCCACCGAGGACCAGCTCGACTTCCCCGTTGTTTATGGCTCTGCCAAGAACGGATGGATGGCCGAGGACTATAAGCATCCTACCGACAACATCGACTATCTGCTCGACAAGATAGTTGAGATTATCCCTGCTCCTACCGTAATTGAGGGCACACCACAGATGCTTATCACATCGCTCGACTACTCAAGCTATACAGGCCGCATAGCTGTGGGCCGTGTTCATCGTGGCTCCATAAAGGAGGGCTTGAACGTAACCATAGCCCACCGCGACGGCAAAATGGAGAAGACCAAGATTAAGGAGGTGCACGTGTTCGAGGGTATGGGTCAGAAGAAGGTAGACGAGGTTCACTCTGGCGACATATGCGCTGTTGTGGGCCTGGAGAACTTCGAGATTGGCGACACCATATGCGACTTTGAGAACCCAGAGCCACTGCCTCCTATCGCTATCGACGAGCCTACCATGAGCATGCTCTTCACCATCAACGACTCGCCATTCTTTGGCAAGGAGGGCAAGTTTGTTACATCACGCCACATCAACGACCGCCTGCAGAAGGAGCTTGAGAAGAATCTTGCGCTGCGTGTGCGCCCATTCGAGGACACTACCGACAAGTGGATTGTTAGCGGACGTGGCGTGCTCCACCTCTCGGTGCTTATCGAGACCATGCGCCGCGAGGGCTACGAGCTTCAGGTAGGTCAGCCTCAGGTTATATACAAGGAGATTGACGGCCAGAAGTGTGAGCCTATCGAGGAGCTTACAATCAACGTTCCCGAGGAGTTCTCGAGCAAGATGATTGATATGGTGACACGTCGTAAGGGCGAGATGACATCTATGCAGACACTGGGCGACCGTGTAGACATCGAGTTCGACATTCCTTCGCGCGGCATTATTGGTCTGCGTACCAATGTGCTTACAGCAAGCCAGGGCGAGGCTATCATGGCGCATCGCTTCAAGGAGTATCAGCCATTCAAGGGCGAGATAGTACGCCGTATGAACGGTTCGATGATAGCTATGGAGACCGGTACTGCCTATGCCTACTCTATAGACAAGCTTCAGGATCGCGGCAAGTTCTTTATCGATCCGGGCGAGGATGTATATGGCGGACAGGTTGTAGGCGAGCACGTTCACGACAACGACCTCGTTATCAACGTTACCAAGGCCAAACAGCTTACCAACGTGCGCGCCAGCGGATCAGACGAGAAGGCACGCGTTATACCTAAGGTGGTTATGAGCCTTGAGGAGTGCTTGGAGTATATCAAGGGCGACGAGCTTGTTGAGGTTACGCCTAAGAGCATACGTATGCGCAAGATTACGCTCGACCATCTTGCTCGCAAGCGCAGCAACAAAGACTAATTTCTTGTCAACAAAATATACTAACATGGATGTGTCCTTGGACCGGGAGGTACGAGGACACATTTTTTATTTAAAGTCTAAATTTATATCAAAGCCCCTTTTATATTATTTAAAATCTCTGTTCCGTGACACGGAATGGACATTCGACGACACGGAACGGACATTCCGTGTCACGGAACGGACGTTCGGTGTCACCGAACAGAGATTATATATGCCCACAAGCATACAATATTATGCCATTCAATACGTTATAATATAAAACATTGAACTTGCAAAAGTTCAGTAAAACATTATATAAATTATAAAATATGAAGAACCGACTGTTTCTATCGCTTGCCGCTCTTGCCATATCTGCTACGGCTATGGCTCAACAACCCGAGGCTGGCACAATATCCATCATACCGAGAGTGGCACTAAACATGTCTACCCTGCCCGACGACATCTTTGTAATGGGCGGCACAACCAACATTCCACTCGAGGCTCGCTACCGCACAACGTTTATGGGCGGTGTGGACGTAGACTACCAATTTGCGCCTAACTTCTCGGCTACATTAGGCGCCTACTATGCGCAGCATGGATGCAACTACAAGAACGGAATGGTGCAGAACAACGCAGCTTCGGGCACAAGCACAAGTGGTACAGGATACAGCGACCTGTCCACTCAGCTCAACTATATCAACATTCCACTGACGCTTAATGCATACATTGCTCCGGGCTTGGCACTTAAGGCTGGCGTGCAGATGGGCATTGCATTGTCGGGCAAACTAAAATACACCACTACGGAATATACTAAGAACAACGAGGGCGAGTTTGCCCCGACACAGCCCGAGGAGACGAGCCAGAAGCTGGACAACACGATGAAGAGCGTGTGCTTCGCCATCCCCGTTGGCTTGAGCTACGAGTTCGCTAACGTAATAATAGACGCACGCTACCACTTCGGATTGACCCCAGTGCAGCAGATTGACGGCATCAAGGGACCCAAGAACCGCGTGTTCAGCATAAGCGCAGGCTACCGCTTCGCACTTTAAAATAATAAATGAATACGGATTTATCTGATTAAACTGATGCTTCGCTTTGAGCCAG
>ERZ1034952.3058-NODE-3058-length-11620-cov-204.399741_pt1 | contig 11620 bp, 9 predicted proteins | sample MGYA00520625_ERZ1034952 | MGnify/ENA primary metagenome ERZ1034952 (study PRJEB33766, sample SAMN09781773) | gut metagenome | biome: gut microbiome | host: Homo sapiens | place: Madagascar | study: EMG produced TPA metagenomics assembly of the PRJNA485056 data... | reverse complement strand
ATTAAGCCATATTTAAACTGATGTAGATTTCAAAAATTGAGGTGAGTTTTTTGAAAGCCATAACGATTTTCTAAGACTGTTAAAAATTTAAAAGATAAGATCTTAGAATAGCTTCTCCTAGATCTGAAATAACTTTCAAAAAGAATGAACTAAAATTGACAGAAAAGACAAATTAGTGGTTAATCAACTGATACCTTTTCTAAAGCTACAATCTCACAGACTGGAGTATCACTCTTATCTCTGCTCTTAGAGTTATTCTCCAAGACTAAAGCTACTGGTATTACAGTCTTATCTGTAAGACGTCTTGCGTACTTGTTCTTTATGATTTGTGCTTTGGCATCATTTAGTTTTGTTGCAATGTCTTTAGAATTATCAGTTACCTTTAATTCAAATACATACAGGTACTCTCCAGCCTCTGCGGTAATATCTGCTCTGCCACAGGCTCCCATTACCTCAGTTGAGGCTGTTACATTAAAGGTGAGCATCGCAAGCTTTAGTACATCTCTAAAACAGGCTTCATTAAAGTTCTTTACGGTTTCATAGGAGAACTCATTGATAAAGGTATTGAATAACTCTTTTATCCTGTCTAAGTTTCCTGATGCTAAAACCTCTTTGAAAGGTTCAATGAATCTTAACTTGGTGTCTTGAGTTCTTGTTAGCTGATTTAGTAAAAGGTTTGAATAAGCTTTCTTTACCTCAAGATTTGGAATACCAACCTTAAAATATCCATCTTCAGCTGTCTTAATGCAGAAATATCCAGCCTGATACAAGATAGCAAATAAATCAATGTTAGCTATGTTTTCTATGCTTGGATATAAAGAATCAGTATCTTTATTGACTGTTGAGTCAATACTCAGCAGAGATTGCAATTCATTTGAATTGTATTTTTTTAATCCTTGCTTTAGATAATTTACTAAGAATGTTGGTGTTGCACCACCTGATGATACCCAGTATGGGATAAAACCTCTGTGTGGTGATTTTAAGAAGTTTAGGATTGACCAAGGATTGTAAACATGGTGCATACAATCTTCATCAAAGCTATAACCGTCATAGTTTCTCTTTAGATCTGAAACCACTGTTTCATGGTTATAGAAATCTGTTTCATACTCTTTATTTAATTCTATAGCCACATTGTCAATGTACTCACTAAAGTACTCTTCTAACTCTTCAGTGGTATAACCTAAAAGTGCACCATAGTCGCTGTCTAAGGTTAAATCTGTCAGATTGTTAAATGCAGAGAATATAGAAGTATGAGAGTAGTAAGTTACACCTGTGATAAAGATGAAACGGAATCTGCCTTGATACTCTTTTACTTTTGAGTAAAAGCTATGGAGTATATCTCTACGAGCTAAAAACTCTTTTTCATTATTTAAAACAGCTGAGAGAGGAGTGTCATATTCATCAACAAGTAAGACTATATCTTCACCTGAGTGCTCATTCTTAAAAGCAATGTCCACAAGCAATCCGGGTGCCTTAAGTGACAAATTACTATCATTGACACTAAAGCCTAATTCTATGAACTTTTGTTTTAAATCTGCATAGAAATAATCATTAAAATTAAACTCAGATAAAAAGTTATAGGATGAGAAATCTAAATGTAGAACTTTATAAGTCTTATCATTCCATAAAGGTTCAATCTCTAAACCTTTAAATTTCTCAATACCATGAGCAAAGAGCTCATGTAAGGTATTGATAAGAGTTGACTTACCAAAGCGTCTTGGACGAGAAATAAAATAAGGGCCTTTTTCATCTTTTGCAATTTGGCAGATTAAAGCTGTCTTATCTACATATATTCTATTATTGTCGATAAGATCTCTAAAATCACATGAATTTGGCAGCAACTTTGTAAATTTCATCTCATCGTCCTAAAAAGATTATTCTAGGCTTTAGTATAGCATCTTAACCATATTCAATTACCGACAATGTTAACAATAAGATTGTGTATTAATAATTGATAAGGGCCCTTAATTAAATCGGCGGTATCTAAAATCGGACACACATTTCATTCTTAAAATTAAGTATTCAAAGTTTCTTTCAACAGATCATTACAAAAATATTTAAATTCTTCAAACAGTCATCAAATTATGGAACGATGATTTTCTATTCTGTAGACATTCAAAAGAACAGATACATTTTTTTAGTACGACATTACGGTCAAAAGCTATACGTCATTAAAGATGACAATTTGAAAAATACTGATGTAAGAGCTTTTATGTAAAAGAGAGGATGTCTATGGAATACTATATTAAGCAAGCAATCCTAAATCTTGATTCAGATAAACCTTTAAAAGTTAGAAGTGCATTTTTAATCAAAGCTTTTTTAGACAACATATCAACTTGTAATGACTATAGAGTTGGCTCTGCAGACATCAAAGGATTTTTAGATGTCTTAGGATGGATATATTCAGACAAGCATTATTGCTCTAAATTCACACAAAACTATCTTACAACCATGTTAGAGAAGTCAAATTTCTCTCAAGGACAAATAAAACTCATCAAAAAGTACGTAACTGCAGCTAAAAAAGACATGTTTTCTGCAAACGAGTTTGAAGATCTGCTAGATAATGACGATCTTGGACCTGAAAATGATGACGCTACCTTTAGTAGCAGACGTCGTGGCTATCAATGCAAGTTAAGATATGAGCTGATGTTCAGCCTATTTAAAACAGAAGCTGACAATTATGTAAAAAACTATAAGATGTCAAAGACCGATAGAGATTACCAAAAGAAAATAGCCAAGCTTGAAAGCATGTTTTCTTTAAACGAGATTGAAACTAAATTTCTTGAGCTCATATATCTTATCGACAGTTACAGTTGTTGCAAACTGCTGTTTGATGAACAACTAGATTTAAACAAAGATTCTGAAATTTTAGCTGCAATCTACGAAACTTCAATTTCCAATATCAAAGAGAGCTTAGATAAACTTGAGAACTATGGTCTGGTATGCTCTTGCAGAGCATACCATTTAAGTTCTTTTGCAAATAAAATCTTAAGCTCTGACAGTCAAAACGTAATCGATGAAGCTTTCAAGTTCAATGGTTCTGAAACAGAGCTCAAAGCAGATGAAATTGAAAAAGATAAAAACAAGCTCACTCTTTTAAGAAAGCTACTAGGATCTAAAGAGATCTGCCCTGTTAATATCCTTTTATACGGTGATCCTGGAACTGGTAAATCAAGTATCGTAGGAGCTTTAGCAAAAGAACTAAAACTCGACGTATACAGTGTAAACAGTGATGTTGATGATAACGAACAAGACAGACGTTCTAAGCTTTTAGCCTGCCAAAAGATCACTGAAAATAAAGATAACTGCCTGATTGTCATTGATGAAGCTGAACGTCTTTTAAATACAAGCTATGAGATTAGAAATAGCAAGGATAAGGCGTGGCTTAATGCTTTTTTAGAGCAGAAACAGTCATCTCCAAAAATTTGGATCACCAATGATGTAAGTGAAATTGACAGTGCCGTAAAGCGTAGATTCAATTTGAGCATCAAATTCTCAATTAAGGAAGTTCAAAAGAGGATCTGTATTTGGAAGAGCATTGCTAAAAAATACCCTAAGGCAAAGCTAACCTCTAGAGTCATTTCTGATTTTAATAAAAAGTATGTAACTTCACCTGCTGTGATAGAGCAATCACTAAAGGCAGCTTGTGCCTTATTTGAAAGTCCAAAAGAAATCAAAAACATGCTTGAATGTCAGTTACAGGCCAATATTACCTTGAACAATCAGAATAAAGGTTGCGGATTTTTATTTGGTCCCCTATCTGGAGGAGAAGATGCTGACAATAATAAAGACATAAAGAAAAAGACTGACATAAAGAGATTTTCAGAGTTCAACAAAGAAGCTGTGTGCTTTAAACAAGATATTGATGTTTTCTTGAATGGCTGTAAGAAACTTTCCTCTATTATCAAAAAAGGAAAGTCTAAAAAAGGCATGGGTACTATGCTCTTTTATGGTCCTGCAGGCACTGGAAAAACAGAGCTTTCAAGATTCATTGGACATGAAGTTAACATGAAAGTTAAGGTCGTAAGAGCAAGTGATATTCTTGATATGTACGTAGGTCAATCTGAAAAGAATATTGCTGAGCTCTTCTATGAACTTGATATCAAAAATGAGATCTTAGTAATTGATGAGATTGATGGACTTATTTTTGACAGAAGCAATGCCAAAGCTCAATGGCAGATAAGTCAGGTAAATGAGTTCTTGACTCATTTAGAAGAGTGTAAAGGCTTTGTGATCTGCACTACTAACTACATCGACAAATTAGATAGAGCAGTCCTAAGACGCTTTTCAACTAAGATTGAATTTACCTACGCTAATGAGAAGCAGAAGCTTGCTTTATTTGAAACCGAGCTTTTACCTTTAGCTCATGATAAATTCACTGATGAGGACAAGCTTCGTCTGTCAAAGATTAAGTTCCTAACTCCTGGCGACTTCCATGTGATAAAGGCAATGCATACAGGCATTTTTGCAAATGAAGACTCACTTTGTAATTCAGTATTTTTGTCTGAATTAGAAAATGAAGCCAAACTTAAGAACATTGAAGAACATCAAGGTAAAAAGATAGGCTTTTTAGGATAGTGTCTTTGACAATAAGGCTCTAGAGGAATTTTAAAGAACACCTGCACCTAATTAAACCGCGCCACTAGACCGAGGATGGCGCTAAAGTAGACCTAGGTTAGGTGCACTGACCTTCTGATAGCACAATAAGCATCAAAAACGCTTTTTACTTAGGTGAAGCTAAACTGCAGACACCATACTGAATTTATGACGGTGTCTTGTGTAACTTCACCTTTTGTTTTAACCTCTTAGCTAATTTAACTTACGCCATTGCTTAAGATTTTGCGTAAGCCTTTTGCATAGACTCAATCTCTTTTGCTATCTCATCTTTTAATGAGGCAGGCTCTAGTAAAACTGCATACTGACCGAAGCCTAAGACAAAGGAGATCACTTCATATTTATTGCCAGAGGTAAACTCAAGGAGTAATGATCCATCATCATTTAAAGTGATCTTTTGATCATCACTCCACTTTCTGTCATAAACATAAGTAGCAACTTTCTTTTTAAAGAGGATCTTTACCTTTACCGGATCTGATTTTATAAAACCAAAAGTTTCATTACTAAAATCAATCTCTGGTAACTTTTCAGAGCTACGGTTGTTTAAAACCTCAACCTTCTGCATTCTATGAACTAAAAAGAACATAGGATTGTCGATGGTTTTCTCTACTTTACCAACTCTGGTTACACACCAAGCTCCAATATAGAGAGTTTCTCTGTATGCAATCAGCTTCATAGGTGCAATGGTGTATCTTTTGCACTCACCATTAACGATTTGCTGATACAGAATTTCACAGCATTTTCTTGAAGCGATGCTTTTTTCAAGATCATTCAATTCAATGTCGCAGACATCATAATTGATCTTTCCTTTGGTAAAGCTATAGCCATAGTGAACATCCTTAAAGGAAGGAAGCTCTTCAGTTGGCAGATTTGCCTGAGCTTGCAGAGCTGAAGCTTCAATTTGATCTCGTGTTTTGTAAGAGAGTAAATGCCACATCAGATCACTGCATAAGATCATCTTGCGCAAACCATCAGGATTGATACTTACGTGCATGCCTTTGGATGTTGATGGCTTTTTTAGGCTGTAGTAATTCTCCTTGCCCTTTCTTTTGACAACAACGTTTCCATAGTAGCTTTTCTCTAACTTATCAACCAAACGTCCGATGGTCTGTTTAGAGCACATAAGCTCATCTTTTAGCTCGGTTAACGAGTATTCTTTACCTGTAAACAGCAACAAAGAATACAGCTTTAGAAGCTTCTCATCGGGTCTTGCGTCTTGATCTAACTTAGCAGGCATGTTGTCTCCTTAAATAGAGATTTTCTCAAGATGAGCTTTGATGTCGGATAGATGCATGGTATAGGCATCTTCGCCCTTTTCATCCCCAATAGGATTATAGTATTCCTTACGTAATCCAACTTCTACAAAGCCATACTTTTTGTATAAATTTTGAGCCACAATATTACTTACTCTTACTTCCAAAAAGCACTCTATATCTTCAATTTCCAGAGCTTTTTCTAAGGTCTTATGTAAGAGTAAAGATCCTAACTTTTTACCCTGATAATCAGGATCAACGCCAATGGTTAAAAGATCGGTTGAAAACTTGGTGTTATAGATAACAGAAAAGCCAATTAACTTTTCTATATCAAATAATCCTAAGATGATATAGCTATCATCAAAGCTCTCAATTAAAGACTGAGCATTCCAAGCGTTTTTTTGAGTTCTAAGCTCAATTTTTTCTAATTGAGGTACTAAAGACAAATCATCTCGTGTAAGGACTCTAACCGAATATCTTTGAGGCAAGGTCATTTGAGTCTATCTCCAAATTCTATGAGCAATTCATTCCATATCGCTCTTTTACCAGCTTGCAATACATAGACAGTACCCTGACGCACAAGATCTGTTTTATCTAATAACAGAATGTCACTTGGGAGATAGTTTACTGAATCGTCATATGGCTTGATATCTAGACCTTTGCTCTTTAGAAAATCTACTAAGCTCTGTAAGAATGGTACATCTGAATTTAAGTTGATGAAAAGATCAGCTCTCTTTGCTCTTAGTTTATAAGGCAAAGTCTTCCAACGAGGGAATGACTCTTTTACATTCTCAAGAACACTCTTGTCAACAACTCTGCCGTCAACTACTGGAGCAGTGTCATTTGCTGATGGAGCTGCAGTTACAGTTGATGCTTCTTGAGAAGGTAATGGTGTTGATGTAGCTGGTGTTGGTGTAGCTGGTGCTGATGTTGCAGTTTGAGCTGTAGCTGTTGAAGTTGTAGCTAAGCTTGCTACTTCTTGTGAAGCATTAGCACTACTATCAGTAATATGAGCAACAGTTTCTGAAACTGGAGCTACAGGTGATACAGCATTATTATCAGCACCAACATTTATGGATACGGGAGCACCTACTTTAGCAATGGAAGGTTCTTCATTATGAGTTAAAGTGGTATCAACTGAGCTTGTTGCAACTTGATTTAAGGGAACATCAACAGAATTGACTACAGTCTTAGTTAATTGAGAATTAGGAACACTCTCTACAGGATTGTTATTAACTGAGTCAATATTCTCCTGAGGAGCAAAGGGCAATTTAACGCCTTTACGTAGTGTCCAAGTTACCTGATTAGGATTAAAGATCATAATGAAATTCCAATATGGCAAAGGAGCATCAATTACAGATGCTGGCTCATTGGTATTTTACTGATAAACGTGTGCTAAATGAACAACAACTAGTTACGAAATTTGAAGGAAAACAAGATAACTCTTCTCTTAACTAGCAATGGCATGATTCTTTTGAATGAGTTATCTTGCTAAATATTACTTTATATTAAAAGAATAACTAACTGCAAAACTAAGGGACGATTGTGGATGAGGTACCATCTGAATTATAAATTGTGTTCCCTACAATATTAGATGAAGTTCCGTCTGAATTATAAATTGAGTTTCCTACAATATTGGATGAGGTTCCGTCTGAATTATAAATTGTGTTTCCTACAATATTAGATGAGGTTCCGTCTGAATTATAAATTGTGTTTCCTACAATATTGGATGAGGTTCCGTCTGAATTATAAATTACAGTCGCATTTGCTACTGAGAATAAAAAAACAGAAAGAAACATACCTAACATAATTTTAATCATTGTTATAAACTCCTATAAAAGCTCAAAAACAACAAAAACAGTATAGATCTTTTCTTGCTAGGTAATAACGGATATATGTATAAATGACGTGATTTAATCAGTTCAATTTCTTGCAATAGTTGAAGTTCATCCTTTATAAATCAGCAATAAGGAATTTAAATATTACGGTGTTATAAAGTTAATTTTGCAATATCAAATTAGCTTATTGGCTATAATTAACGAATACACCTACTAAACATACTAACAAGAACAATATGACACAAATAAGGATGATCTTATCTTCTTTTTTTGATCTTTCTGCTTCTTTTTGCTCAGCTTCTTTTTGCTCAGCTTCTTTTTGCTCAGCTTCTTTTTTTCTCTGCTCAGCTTCATTTTTTGCTATGGCTTTAGGATGTTTGTAGCATCCAGCTGTAAGTTTACTTCGCTCACTGTCTGAAAATTCGTTAACTAACCTTTGCTGTAACTCCAATAAGTTAGATATGATAGTTTCTTCAGAGATTTCTCTATCAAATTCTATATTGTTATAGAAGAACTTTAGCCAGTTTTCTGAATGCGGATTAGTGAAAATATCAGAATCTCTGTACTTAGCTTTTGCCTGCTGTATCCAACCGCCAAAGGATGGATAGTTTACTTTAACTAACAAGTCCACAGCTTCAGAGCCATATACCACTACATCATCTTTTGAAGCTGACTCTTCAAAAACACTGTATACAGTAAAGTACAGTCCCCAGAATAAAATTGATTTGAAAGCATCCATATCAGATGATACTTTGAGTTTACCCATCAGCTCCTTAACAGAGTCTTCATCTAAATTCTTAGTAAAAAAAGATTCTACAAGTGATTTAGTCTGTATAAAACTATCATCGTTCTCCAACTTTTTTAGGGACTTGATAGTACTCATGACGGTATCAAAATCTCTTTTAGTACCTAGTTTTAGTGGTTCAGCACTGTTAGGAATGTAATCTAGGTTCTCTTTTTCTTCATGATCTATGGGCGAAGCTGAATTCAAAGAACTTGAGTTAATGATCTCTTGAAAATCAGATGCTGCCTTTTGGCTGATAGCTTTTGCAACACCATCCATAATGGCATCGTTTAACTTCACCTTATTCTTAATATTCAAGTAACTATCTAAAAGACTCATTTCATACCTGCTTATACTCAATCCATTATTTACTTTTGCTTTTCTGTTTGAGTTTTAAAAAACAAAAGACTGTTTTGTTGACCTTTACTTTTTCTGTTGCTCTACATTTTTAGAGCTCTTAGATGACTGCTTTTGTCGTTTCTTAGCTGTTGTGTTTGACTTTGTTGCAGTCGTAGAAGCTTGCTTTGTTTCTACTTTTGGCTTTGCAAAATCTGGTAGTTCTTTTCCTAACCAACCATAGACTTTTGTAGTTGCAAAAACAGCAGCGCTGTTTGCATAACTTTTACCTTCATCGATTACATAGTTACAGCTTGCTATAACTTTGCCATCACCTTTTGGTAAGAAGTCATATTTAGTAAGAAAACCGTATAAACTACCTAGAACAGTTACGGAGAAAACAATAAGTGTAAAAAAGCCTAATGGAGTTTCTTCATCAACCTTTGAATTCTTTCGATACAGTTTAGAAATAAAGCGCCTTCTTATCCAGGTAACAATGCCACTTGTTACCTTAATGCACAAGCCTACTAAAAATATGCCAATTATGCACCACATGATAGTTTCAAAAGGCACTAAGAATGGATGATCTGCAAATGAGCGTTCCCATTTATCCTCAAAATACACAGCGCTGTATATTGAAACTAAAATTGTGGCTACATACCAAATTAGTCTTGTCTGTTTAGGACCTACATTTTTTGCAATGTATCTTAGGTAATTCTCATAATCACATAAACGCTCATAAGAGATAAAACCACCAAAACAGCCATATTCTAATTTTTTGCGATACTCGCTACCTGTAAGTTCAGCTGTAGCACTCTGATCGGCAACAGAGTCCATAACTTGTTTTAGAGCTTTGTTTTTTGAATACTGCTTGAACTTTCTTTTAACTGTCTTGTATGAGAGTTCTCCTCTTTGCTTAAAGAACTCAATATCCTTAATATCTTTTGCTAAAAGATCATCAACTATAGCAGGTCTTAAGATAGGTACAGTAGGGCTACCTAAACCTACCATTGTGTAAGTTTTACCGCTTACAGAAAAATCTTCAATGATGCCTGTACCTGTGTTTTTATAGACAATATAAGGATTACCATCAGATAAAGGAGAATCTCCTGATAAGTCATTTTTAACGACACTTTCTAAAGAGAACTCAAAATTGTCCTTTAAAAATTCATGAGGATATCTGCACAAAGCTTTTTCAGTTTTATTGCTGATTTCCTGATAACCATCAAGATCAGCTAAAAATTTTAAGTTGTAGTACGATTTGAACTTAGCAATACCTGTAATCTCTGATACTTCAGTTGTAATAGCAGTACCTTGGCAGTTACTGCAGGTTAATAGTCCTGTGCCTTTACATACCTTACACTTATGGTAGCCTCTTCCCCAACAACTAGAGCACATTACTTTTCTAGTCTTTTTAGAGCCATCAGAGTAAGTAGTAACCTCATTTAAAAAGCCTGAGCCATTACAACGTCTGCATTCAACTTTTCCTGAGCCTGAGCAGTTACCACAAGGTACATCACCTGTACCTCCACAAGTATCACAAGGATGAGAATAACTTGTTTCTTGAGCAGGATAGTAGAGGTATGTTTCATCTCTTTTATCTACTGCTCTATTAGGATCTTGAGCAGCATATCTATCTACAAAGCTTTCCATAGCTTTTTCATCAGATGAGATAAGTCGTCTTAGGCGTTTTCTAAAATCGACATAATCTTTTACAGAGGCATGGCAATACTCACCTGTAGGCTGAATACCAGGCAATTCTCTGATGTTTTCATTGATGCTGAAATTTGCCTTAATAATAAGTTTAAACTCATAATCATTATTAATAGACTTGTCTGATTTAAAATCACTGACTTTGCAATTAAGACCATTAAGCTTTAGTGCGGCATATTTGACTAGACGTTGAGGATCGAGAGGTGCTAAATGCTTGTATTCTTCAAGTTCTGTTTCAAATGTCTTTTCTTCAGATTCTAGGATTGCATCTTCATCTGATTCCTTTTTTGAAACGGTAGTGAGCTCTGAACTTTGCTTAATATTCTTGGCAAATTCTTTTAGTTCTTCTGTAGTTTCAGCATCATCACTTACAGCGTCTTTATAGCTAATAGATGTTTCTGTAACCTTTTCTTTTATTTGATGCTCTGCAACTTTACTATCAGCACTTTGAGTGTTTTGATTGTCAGCAGATTCTGAATTATCTTTATCTGTAATAGACTCACTGTTATCAGTCTGAGCAGCTTGAGACTCATCAGCTGTCTCTTCTTTTATATCCTTTTCAACAAGATCTTTATCTGCACTTTCAATAACAGAAACTAAGCTTGATGATGCTTTAACTTCATCAGTTTTGTCTTGCTCTAATTTTTCTTCGTCTTTTAGCATAGTCACACCTAAAAAGAATAAACAGCATTACTTTCACAAAAGGCAGAAAGTAATTCATTCATTAAAAGAGATTTTGTTGTTGGGATATAAGTTTTAACTTACTTGTATTGTTAGCTTTTGCTTAATTCTATCAATACACTATACAAGAACCAACGGGAGATTTGTAAGGTAAACATCAAATAACAAGATCATTCTCTAATTTACCTAGCACATATTTTTGACTGTCTTTGCTAAAGATATGAATAAGACTCTTTAACCTCTAAATTTGAAATCCTACTTTGAGTAGTTTTGAAAATTCAATTTAGGATCTCAAGTTTTTGCGATTCAAATTTAGCTAACAAAAAACAAGTGGATCACCTTTTGGGAGATCTACTTACATAAATGCTAAAAAATGAATAAAATCTAAAAAACATGAAAAA